>Ga0210044_10005874_pt1 | contig 16392 bp, 15 predicted proteins | sample CryGey13umfilter_2_FD_183959 | JGI IMG/M metagenome (GOLD analysis project Ga0210044, IMG submission 183959) | Groundwater microbial communities from aquifer in Utah, USA - Crystal Geyser 4/9/14 3 um filter (SPAdes) (version 2) | ecosystem: Environmental > Aquatic > Deep subsurface >...
CGCCCGTGCTATTATGCAACAGTTTAAAAATCGGCCTTGCATAGAGCAAAACAATTTTACGAAATATTTAGTATCCGAAAACCTTTACGTTAGCCCAAGAAGTCAATGCTTCAGAATATGTAGGATGGCAAACAACGCACCCTTATATTCCCAAACTTTGACTAAAAAGATGCCTAAATAAATAACAGCTACGATAAATTTCATAAAAGTAGAGGCCAAAAACCCAAAAAAGGAACCCAAGGCAGCCTTAAAAGCTAATTTCGAATTGTTTTTATTTAACATTTCTCCAATAAAAGCACCTATAAAAGGGCCCAAAATAATGCCACCAGGAATTGGCGCTAATATCCCAACAACCAATCCTATGGATGTTCCAATCATACCAGATTTACTTCCGCCAAATTTTTTGGTACCTATGGCAGGTATCATATAATCCAAAATAAGGATGACTACAGCAACAATACCAGTCACCACCAATAAAGTAGTACTCATTTGAACAGCTTTGGTAAACTGAAGCAATAATAGGCCTAACCAACTTAAAGGCGGGCCAGGAAGCACAGGTAATAAACTGCCTAGCAAGCCTAAAACCATAAATAAAGCCGAAATAATGACTAATATAATATCCATGTTATGTTAATAAATGATGCCTAAGTTGGTCTAAGATATAAAATATTTGTTACATTTTTTAACTAAAAAATTAGTTTAAACTAAATATTTAGTTATATTTGTTTTTTATAACTAAAAACTTAGTTGAAACATGAAACAGCTTACAAAAGCAGAAGAAGATATTATGCAAATTCTTTGGCACCTTGAAAAGGCCAATGTAAAAGATATTATAAAAGAATTTCCTGCACCAAAACCAGCCTACAATACCGTTTCAACCATGGTTAGGATTTTAGAAAACAAAGGGTTTGTAGATTATGAAAAAGAAGGAAAAGGACATATTTATTTTCCAAAAGTAAAACAACAAGATTATAGTAATCAATCCATTAATAAATTGGTTGACAATTATTTTCAAGGCTCGTTTAAAAGTATGGTATCCTTTTTTGTAAAGAAGAATGACATTAGTTTAAATGAAATGGAATCTATCTTAAAAGAAATCAATAAAAAAGAATAGATATGCTACATTATATGATACAAACCATAGCCTTTCAGGTATTCTTTTTATTAGTGTATGATGCATTTTTAAAAAAAGAGACTTTTTTTAATTGGAACAGATTATACTTGCTTTCTACAGCAGTATTATCTATTGCGCTACCTTTTATTAAAATAAACAGTTTTAAGGATGTTGTGCCTCAAAAATATATTATAAACCTGCCCGAAATTTTTATTGGAAATCAACCTCCGTTTAATGCAAATCAGATACACATAGAAACTATTAGCACCCAAACTCAATCTGCTTTTTTATGGGATGCTTTATTTTATGTTGGAGTTTTAATAGCCACCTTATTATTGATTTTTAAAATCACCAAAATTGTATGGTTATTATATAAAAACCCAAAGAGTAAAATAGGGTTTCTTAATATCGTGAGCCTTATAAATAGCTCAGCTGCCTTTTCATTTTTTAACTATATCTTTTTAGGCGAGCGTTTAAGTGAAACAGAAAAAGAATCTATTTTAAAGCATGAAATAGTGCATGTAAAGCAAAAGCATACACTAGACTTATTGTTTTTTGAAGTATTGCGTATTGTATTTTGGTTTAATCCTTTAGTGTATATGTATCAAAATAAAATAATGGTGCTTCATGAATTTATAGCGGATGACAGTGCTGTAAAGCATCAAAATAAATCAGAATACTATCAAAATTTGTTATCTCAAGTTTTTGAGACCAAAAATATATCATTCATCAATCCATTTTTTAAACAATCACTCATCAAAAAACGAATCGTTATGTTACAAAAATCAAAATCAAAACAAATTAACTTATTAAAGTATGTATTGCTAATCCCTATGATTTTTGGGATGTTAGTTTATACATCATGCGTTCAGAATTTATATTCTCAAGAAAAGAAAATCCAATCTGACATTAAAATGGCTCAGGACAATAAATTAATACAAAAAATAAAAGCCGTTAAAAACCAAATTCAAATACAAGGAAATACGAGTGAAGAAGAAGACAAGGGTTTAAATTTATTATTGAAAATTGTTAAGCAGAATGATTTAGATACTCAATTGGTTGAAGAAGTACAAGCGTATACTTCTGTAGAGCCCAAAACAGACTTGATGTTAAAAATAGTTGATGTTTTTGAGCAAATTCAAGCACAAGGAACTATTTCTGAAGAAGAAAATAAAACATTAAAAGAATTGCTCATTTTAACAAGTGATGATGGGTTTAACAACCCGTTTTTTGCTGATGTTATTAAAGACATAGAAGTACCTTTTGCAGTGATAGATCAAGTTCCTGTATTTCCTGGTTGTGAATCGTTAACTTCCAACATAGAACAAAAAGAATGTATGTCTAAGGAAATTTCAATGTTTGTCAGTAAGAACTTTAACACTAACATTGGAAAAGAATATGGGTTAGTTGGTAAACAACGTATTAATGTAATATTTAAAATTAATCAAGAAGGAAATATTGTTGATGTACGTTCAAGAGCACCTCATCCAGCACTGGAAGCTGAAGCTATTCGAGTAATTAAAATGCTCCCTAAAATGCTTCCGGGCAAACAAAGAGGAAAGGTTGTTACGGTGCCTTATTCGTTACCCATTATTTTTATGGTTCCGGAAAATAAGTCATTAGAGAAGAATGATTAGAAAAACTTTTGTTTTATTATTGATAATAGTGATTAAAACCGAAGCACAAACTTCAATTTTAAATATTGCAGATAGTTTATACAGCCATGGTAACTTTGCAAAAGCTATTGAACAATATAAAATGTATAATAAACCAAATGAAGTCTATTATAAAATAGCTAATGCCTATATTGCTTTAGGGAATTATGATGAAGCCTTGTTGAATTTTGAATCGGCAATAGAAACCAATCCTAAAAATCTACTTTTAAAATACGATTATGCTAAATTGTTGTCAAATACAAAAAACTTTACTAGGGCTTCAGAAGAATTTAATAAGTTAATAAAAACAGATTCATTAAATCCTAACTACCACTATGAGCTAGGTTTGGTTTTAGAGCAACTTAATGATTCTACTTCGCAAAAAAAATATTTAAAAACTTTTAAATTAGATCAAAACCATCAAAAAGCTATTTATAAAATTGCGAAATTTTATCTTCAAAAACGCAAACACGACTCGGCAACCTATTATATAAATATAGGATTAAAAACTTATGCCAACAATAAGGAATTAATAAATTTAAAGGCCCAAAATTATTATTGGTTACAAGATTATAAAAATGCAGTTATATGGTTTGAAAAGCTTATAGAAATTGGCGAATCTTCAGAGTTTATCCATGAAAAGTTGAGTTTATCTTATGAACAATTATATGAATATGAAAAAGCTATTGAACATCGCTTATTAGCTTTAAAATATAATCCTAATAACGCAACAGCATGTTATGTTTTGGGAACCTATTATGAGAAATTAAGTGATTTTGAAAATGCAGAAAAATATATTTCTCAATCATTATTAATAATAGATCAACCTTTAGATGCCCAGTACAGAAAATTAGGAGCCGTTTTAAATCAACAAAATAAGCACAAGAAAGCCATTGAAGCTTTTAAAAAGGCGATAAATGAAGATCCAAAAAATGAGTTCTCTAGTCTTTATTTAGCTTTTACACTTGAAGCTTATTATGCAGATTATGATGCAAAGATAAATTCGTTTGAAAATTTTAAAATGAAGTTTCCGTCTAGCGATTTAAATAAATTTGTTGATGGCCGAATTTTAGAATTAAAAAAGGAAAAGTTTCTTAAAGAGAATAAAAAGGAAGATTAAAAATATTTTTGTTACTTCGGTTTTTGCTTTTAAAAGATGTTAAAATCTAAAAAAATTGTACTTTTCGGTTTCAGTTTTAATCCATGAAGCCAATCTGTGTTTTTCTGTTGTTCATCCTATTCACGTCATGTGACTATTTTAATGTAAAAAAAACATCTTCACAAGCTATTTTAAAAGAAGAATTACAAACTTTTAACTGGAATGAGGTTGATGAATACCCATCATTTTCTATCTGTGATTCTTCTGAAACTAAGTTACAAAGAAAGCAATGCTTTGAAACGGTATTAACCACACATATAACAAGCTTTTTACAAAAAGACAGCATAGTTGTGACAAAGGACATAAAGGACACCATAATCCTTCAACTTCAAATTTCAGAAAAGGGCGTTTTATCATTGATAAAAGTTAACGTTGACTCAACTACAAGTCAAGAAATACCAAACATTAAAGAATTGTTAACCAAAACTTTAGATTCGTTGCCAAAAATTTTTCCAGCCGTAAAACGTGGGCAACAAGTTACGACGGAATTCAAGATACCCATAATTATTGAGGTTAATTAAGGTTATAAACCAAATTTATATCCTATAGCAAAATCAACAGGAAAATTACCGGCATTATTAATAAATACAGCAAAAAGCTCATTGTAAGCCATGGTTAAAAAACTATTTTTACCAACTTTAATATCAGCGCCTAAACCAAAAGAACCTGGAATTTGAAAGTTAGATTCATTAATAGTTTCATTTGGAAGGCCATTAAACTTAAACGTTTGTTTTGAAAATGTATAGGTTGCCAATCGTAAGTTACCATAAACATTAAAAGAATATTTTTTTATAAACCTGTACCGGTAACCCAAGGCTAATTGCGTTGAGCTGTATTCAAAAGCATCATCATCTAAAGCGTGAAGAATGCTAAAAAAACCAGCATGCATAGAGTTTTCTGAAGATGATAATCCTTCCAGTTCTGCACCAAAAAAAGGAACAGTTGTATTGTTAGGGTTAGTTACAAAGGGCTGATTTGTTATGCCTCCAAAAAAACCTAAACGCCATTTTAAAGTTTCATAAGTTTCATTGTAAGTACTGCCAAATAGTTTATTATAGTTTTTTACAAAGAGTTTAAGATCTTGTAAAGTAAAATTTAAATGGCTTGTAGAAATACTATTGTTTTGAGTTAAATTATTTAACTGAGTTTTATATTCTTCTTGAAAACGGTTTTCTTTCTTTGTATTTAAAAGTTCAAGAATATTACCATCGTTGGTTTTTACAAAATAACGATATTGTTTATCTATCACATGCCATAATAAATCCAATTCGCCTTCAACTTCAGTTTTTAATTCATAGGTTTTACCATTAACATCTATTTTTTCTTGAGCGGATAATGGTGTATAAACTACCATAAATAAGGCTATAAAAACAAAGTATTTCATGATGTTTAAGATTTTGGATACCATGTAAATCTACTAAAAATAAATGAGAAGTTTTATTTTTTGTAAGGTCTGTTTTTCCACTTGTAGCCTTTAAAAATTGATAAGAATGCCACATAAAAACTAAAAAAAGTGTATATAAAAAAGCTAATGAAAACACTTGGTAAAAGTTTTTTTTGATTATAAAAACTTGCCGCTTTATAGATTAAAAGCACATCTATGTTAAATTTTATAAATAGCAAATAAAATAAAACACTGCCCTTTAAAGCACCTAAACAAAACAGTAAAATAGCTGCTATTATCACAGAATTCATAAGAAGTACTACCAGTCCGGTAAGTTTTCCAAACCAGTGGTTATAAGAACTTGTTTTTGCTGCCCAACGAATTCTTTGATCAAATAACTCTTTCCACGACTGTTGTGGGTTTGTAGTAACGATGGCTTGTTCACATTTTAAAAATTTAACCTGTTTTGGATACCGTTTTGTAATTTTTTCCAGTAAAAAAACATCATCACCGCTGGCAATGTTCGCATTGCCTTCAAATCCATTTACTTCCAAAAAAGTAGCTTTCTCATAGGCAAAATTTGCGCCATTGCATAAAAATGGTTTTTCTATACCAAAGCCACCTATGGTTGCGCCCTGTAAACTTAAAAAATCAAGCGTTTGAAAGCTATTTAAAAATCCAGATTCTATATTAAAAGCAACCGGAGCGGCAATACACTTAGGGTTTGTTTTTTGTATAAGCTCATCAAAACCATCCAGCCAATATTTTGGAAGTATGCAATCAGCATCGGTTGTTACAATCCAAGGGTATTTTGCCTGTTTTATTCCTTTGGAAATGGCATCTTTTTTAGGGGAATTGGAGGTTCGCTCATTGCTGATAATTAAAATATTTCCATTTGAAATAAAACTATTTTTTATAATATCTACCGAATTATCTTCAGAATCATCATCTACAAAAATTACTTCAAATAGCTGATTGGGATATTGTAAGGATTGAATAGATTCCAATAATCTTGATAAATTCTCACGTTCATTTCTAAATGGAATAATTACTGAAAACTTTGTTTTAGGCTCAAGATGACTTAGTTTAAACGGTTTTACTTTTTCAAATCCGTAAACAAAACTAGTAATCCATAAAACATATACAATGGTAATTATGGTAAGTGTTAACGTTAGCATGTCTTGTTTTTTGGGAGTTTAAACTCAAGTATAAAGTAGCTACCTAAAATGCTAGGAAGAACAAAATTTAAAATCCACATACATGTAACTGTATTTAAAACAATAAGTTCATTAACGCCAATTAATGAGAATAAATAGACCGAAATGCCTGCCTTTATAACCACATCCAGAATCATTATTGAAGGTATTATTGAACTGATTAAATAGATGCTTGAAATAATTGTCATGGCTTCAAAATAACCAATGTCAACATTAAATAGAATCAGTAAATAGTAATATTGAAATGAAAAAAATGCATACCTGATAAATGAAAATATAAAGCCTAAATACAGACTTTTTTTAGGCAAGTTTTTAAAAAATAAGACCAAATTTTCAAGACCAAATCTTTTGATTTTAAAATGATTTCTTTTTAACATCCAAACCATTGAAACAACAATGATAAGGCTCAATATCAAGAGAATAATTAATTGATTTGATTGAAAGGGCAACGGAAACTTTTGAGATAATAAATACATACCAATCATGCCAAAAAGAACAGTCACTAACATTTGAAGAAGATTGCTAACCAAATTTGCCAAAAGAACACGTTTTATTAAAGGACCTTCAAAAAATAGGGCCTTTGCGCCATAGTCTCCAATTCTATTGGGTGTAAATAAAGAGACTGTTAAAGCACCTAAACTTTGTTTAAGGGCATTGGTAAAACTAACTTTTGTTATAAAACATACTAATTTTTGCCATTTAAGAATTTCAAAAAACCAATTAATAATGCTTAAAAGCACTAAAAAACAAATGCTTTTTAAACTAAAAACATCATTTTTGCTTAAAAATTGAATAAAATCGTTAAAACTTAAATCTTTGTTTTTTGATAATTTGTTGTAGATAAAATAAAAAGCCATAACAAGAAGGCTTATTTTAATAAGCACAAAAAAGAATTGTTTAGTTTTGTATGGCAACCGTTGAATCATAGGCTCAAGTTGCAAATTAAACCAATATTTTGTTACCATATCCAATGGAATTCATTAATGACTAAAGAAACCATTATTTTAGGAATCGATCCAGGCACAACCATCATGGGTTTTGGACTCATTAAAGTGGTTGGAAAAACCATGCAGTTTATACAACTTAATGAGCTGGATTTAAAAAAATATGATGACCATTACCTTAAATTAAAACTGATTTTTGAACGTACTATTGAACTCATTAATACCCATCATCCTGACGAAATAGCCATTGAAGCCCCTTTCTTTGGTAAAAATGTGCAAAGTATGCTTAAGCTAGGCAGAGCTCAAGGTGTTGCTATGGCTGCTGGATTGAGCAGAGAAATTCCTATAACGGAGTATTCTCCTAAAAAAATAAAAATGGCCATTACCGGCAATGGAAATGCCAGTAAAGAGCAAGTGGCTAAAATGCTTCAAAGTTTGCTGAATTTAAAAGAATTGCCTAAAAATCTGGATGCTACCGATGGTTTAGCGGCAGCCGTTTGCCATTTTTATAACTTTGGTAAAGTAAGTGTTGGTAAAAGTTATACCGGTTGGTCGGCATTTGTGAAGCAGAACGAAAGCAGAATTAAGAAATAATGTCAGGCATCTACATCCATATCCCATTTTGCAAACAAGCTTGCCATTATTGCGATTTTCATTTTTCTACCTCTTTAAAAAAGAAAACAGAATTAGTTCAAGCCATCGTAAAAGAAATTGAATTAAGAAAACAAGAGTTTGAAAATCAGTTGGTTGAGACTATTTATTTTGGTGGTGGAACGCCATCTTTATTGAGTATTGATGAATTATTATTGATTATTGAAACGATTTTTAAGCATTATAGGGTTTCAGACAATCCCGAGATTACCTTAGAAGCCAATCCTGATGATTTATCTAAAAATCTAATCATCCAACTATCTAAAACTCCAGTTAACCGTTTAAGTATTGGTATTCAATCTTTTTTTGAAGCCGATTTAAAACTCATGAATCGCGCTCAAAATGCTGAAGAAGCTAAAGCGTGTTTGCAGGAAGCTACTAAATATTTTGACAATATTTCGGTCGATTTAATCTATGGAATTCCTGGATTAACCTATGAAAACTGGATTAAAAATATAGAAACTGTTTTAAGTTATCAGATTCCTCACATCTCAAGTTATGCTTTAACGGTCGAGCCAAAAACAGCGTTGGATACCTTCATTAAAAAAGGGATCATTCAAAATGTTGACGATGAGTTGGCGCAAGAGCAATTTCATTTGTTAATAGAAAAGCTGGAAGCATCTGGATTTGTGCATTATGAATTGTCGAATTTTGGAAAACCAGCGTATTTCAGTAAAAATAATTCGGCGTATTGGCAAGGAAAATCCTATTTAGGAATCGGTCCTTCTGCGCATTCGTTTAATGGCAATCAACGCAGTTGGAATGTTCGAAATAATTCAAAATACATAAAAGCTTTACAAGAAAACGTATTGCCACTTGAAATAGAAACCTTATCCATAACAGACAAATACAACGAATATGTGATGACAGGTTTACGAACCATTTGGGGCGTTTCTATTAAAAAAGTAGAACTGGATTTTGGCAAACAGTATAAAAATTATCTTTTAGAGCAAGCCAATCTTCATTTGAAAAACGATTTTTTGTATCTTAATGACGATAAATTGCTAATCACAAAAAAAGGCAAATTTTTAAGTGACGGCATTGCTTCAGACCTATTCAAAATAAATTTATAATGCTAGCAACCATTCAATATAATTCAAAAAAATACCAAATAGATTTTTTGCAACCACTTGATATTTCAATGCCAATGAGCGCTTCAAAAGATAATGTAAATGCATGGTATTTGGAAGCACCCAAAATAGAGCCCGCAATGGACGGCGAATGGATAGCTAGTGTTAAACAAGGTGCTTGCATCAATTTTAACAACATTTTTTTTAATCCACACGCACATGGAACGCATACAGAATGTGTTGGGCATATTACCGAAAAAGTGCATTCTCTTAATGAACATTTAAAACAGTTTTTCTTTTTGGCTGAGGTGGTTACCATTCCGCCTGTAAAACAAAAAGGGGATTTTGTAATTACAAGAAAACAGTTGCAATTTGCACTTGGAAATAAAAAAAGAGACGCCGTGGTAATTAGAACCATACCAAACACTAAAGAAAAATTAACGGCACAATATTCAAATACAAATCCGCCATATTTGTTAGAAGATGCTGCTATTTATTTAAAAGAAAAAGAAATAAAACACTTACTAATAGATTTACCAAGTGTAGATAAAGAAAAAGATGATGGTGAGTTATTAGCACACAATGCGTTTTGGAATACTAATGGGAAATTAAGAATGGATGCAACTATAACAGAATTTATTTTTGTTCCAAATACAGTTGAAGATGGCACTTATTTTCTAAATCTTCAAATTGCACCTTTTGAGAATGATGCGTCGCCCAGTAAACCCATTTTATATAAAATATTGGAATGATAGAGATTTCAACAAACAAATCTAAACTCCAAATTGAAGTGATTCATGCCTTTTTAACCGAGACCTATTGGGCAAAAGGAAAAACTATTGTTAATAAATATAAATGAAGTCGCTACACAATCTTATAAAGTTTAGATGTTAAAACTTCTACTGATATGAATCTTATGGCTAATGATTTTTACGAGTTAATAATAAAAAAACAAATATGAGAAAGTTTATTTTTCTGCAATTAATGTTGATTTATTTTATAGGTTTTTCTCAAAATTCAAAAAAAATTGACTCAATTAATCAAATCATACTAAAGACTAAATCTGATTCAATAAAATCGGTTGAATACCTAACACTATCAAATTTACATATTCAAAAAGATTCGATTTTTAGTAATATTACAAAAAGTCTTTATTATGCCCGTAAATCTAAAACACCAAAATGCATATCTAATACGCGCGTAAATTTGGCTAATTGGTATCAAATAAATATTTCTAGAGAAAGATCTATCAAAGAACATTTGGATGCGATTAGCGAATTAGAAACGTTTAATTTCAAGCCTGGTATTGCTAATCATTATATTCGACTAGGTTATAAATACAATACAACCCATCAAGATTCTATGCTTTTTTATTTGAATAAAGGGGTTAAACTTGCAAAAGAATCAAATGATGCCGGTGTAATAGTTACAGGTTTATTGGCTCTTGGGAATGTTTCATTTTTTAATGAAGATTTTAATAAAGCCCTTGAGTATTATATAGAAGCAGAAAAAATTTGTAATACAACTATAAGTTTAATAAATACAGAAAAGCATGCTAATAGCTTAGAATATATAGGCTATGTAATGCAAAGGATAAAACGATTTGATAAAGCAATTGAATACTTTTCTAAAAGCTATGATATTGTAATTAAATTAGGTTTTCCTAGTAATATAGCCGTTATGGAATCTAATATTGCGCAACAATATATGATTAAAGAAGAATACCATAATGCCATTCCATTATTAAATAAATCAATCGCTTACTACGAAACATTTAAAGTTCCAGATAATAGATCCATTTCTGCTTATATTAGTAGAGGTTTATGTTACAAACACTTAAATAAATTTAAAGAGGCTGAATACGATTTTTTAAAAGCAGTAAATATTTCAAAACTGCCAAAAAACACAAAACATTATACAAATGCGCTTTATAGGTTGGCAGATGCATATTTGTATTTTAAGGATTATAAAAATGCCGAAAAATATTACAGAGAAGCTGAAACACTATGTAAGGAAGAAAAAAATTATGACTATTTAAGAAGAATTTATAAAGGATTGTCTGAAATTGAGACGTATAATAAAAATTATGAAGAAGCTATTTCCTTATTGAAGGAAACCATTAAAAACGTCGAATTAGAAAGACAAACAAAACTTGATCAGGATATATTAAAAGTAGAGACAGCATTTCAAACAGAAAAAAAAGAAAAAGAAATAGAGCTGCTTTCATTAAAAAATGATATAGTAAAAAAACAAAAATATTACTACTTAGCATTTCTAGGATTTATTTTAGCCGTTTCTGTTCTAATATTTTTAGTTTTCAGAAATAAAATTAAAATTGCATCAAAGGAAAAAGAATTGAACAAAATAAAATCGCATTTTTTATCTAACATTTCCCATGAATTTAGAACACCATTAACTTTAATAAATGGCCCTTTAATAAAATTGTTGGAAAGTGAAATGTTAAATGAGGAAATAAAGCCAAGTTTAGAACTAATTCAAAAAAACACAAACAGACTTATTGAATTAGTAGACCAAATACTCGAATTATCAAAGTTAGATGCTGGTGTGGTAAAAATTAGTGTAGAAAAAGGGGATCTAGAATCTTTTTTAAAGTCTTCAACAGATGCCTTTCAGTTTTTGGCAAAAGAAAAGAAGTTAAAATTGCATACATCTATTGATGAAATGCCATGGGCTTGGTTTGACGCCGATATTCTAGATAAAATAATGAACAACCTGTTCTCTAATGCTTTGAAATACACAGTGCCTTTTGGGGAAATTGCCTTTGAAGGATTTGTTAAGGATGATAAAGAATTGATTTTGTCAATTACTAACGATGTGAAAAATTTTCAAGAAAAAGACCTTGATAAATTATTTGAAAGATTTTATAAATATGAAGAACAAAGTGAAGGTACAGGAATTGGCTTGTCAATGATTAAAGAACTTGTAAATTTAATGCATGGTAAAATTGAAGCTCAAATTATCGATGCTAAAAAAATCAATTTCAAAATAACACTTCCAATAACCGAAAACGCATTTTCGTCAGATGAGAAAATAATAAAAGCAGAATATATTGATAATAATAATGAATTAAATAAAATTCAAATTAACAACAAACCTATTATTTTGGTTATTGATGATAATAAAAATATTAGAGATTATTTGGGGTCTTTGTTAAATGAAGGCTATTCTATCCTAGAATCTATAGACGGAAAAGACGGTATTAAAATGGCAATAAATCATTTGCCTGATGTAATAATTTCAGATGTGATGATGCCACATATTAACGGAATAGAGTTGTGTAATATTTTAAAAAACAATGAGTTAACCTCGCATATTCCAATAATTTTGCTTACTGCAAAAAGTGGTGACTTTAATGAAATAAGTGGATTGCAAAGTGGTGCCGATGATTACATTACTAAGCCATTTAACCCAAAAACACTTCAAATAAAAATAAATAACATGGTTGAAAGTAGAAAATCTCTCCAAGAACGTTATAAGAAAGATGTTATTTTCAAGCCTAAAGATATCGCCATAACTTCGTCAGACGAAATTTTTTTAAACAAGGTAAAAAAAGTGCTGGACAAACATTTGAATAACCCAGATTTTAATCCTGAATTATTTAGTAATGAAATGGGGTTAAGTAGAATGCAATTACACAGAAAGTTGATGGCTTTTACGGGCTTAAACACCTCCGCATTTATACGCTCGCAACGTTTAATACAAGCCATTCAAATTTTAAAAACATCAAACCATACAGTTAATGAAGTTGCCTATATGGTTGGTTTCAACACCCCTTCATATTTTATTAAATGTTTTAAAGAAACATACGGTAAAACACCATTAGATTACATTAATAAATAACACATTCTTCTATTTTTTAGTTTAAATGTTACAATAGTGGTATGCTTTGTTACAGATTAAGCATACTATGGCAATTTTCAATTCTACTTTTGTTTTAACCTCTTTATAAGAAATCTGAGACATCAAATTTTTAAATAAAAGTCACTTTAAAACATCTATCAAAATGAAAACAAAAATTATTGTAACATCAGTTTTAATGTTTTTATGCGCTACATATTCTCATGCGCAACTCCTAAAAAAACTAAAGAACAGAATTGAGCAAAAAGTAGAAAATGTCATCGTTGAAAAAACCTCAGACAAGGCAGCCGAAAAAACATCCAACTCATTAGATAAGGTCTTTGATATCAATCCTTTTTCAATGGGAAAAGACAAAGTTGATACAGCCCTGATACCAGAATCTTATGAATTTAGTTGGAAATACTCCTTAAACATGAAAACTAAAGAAGGCGATATGGTATTAGACTACTTTTTACAACCAGGCCAACCATACTTTGGCTTTACATCTCCCATGATGGAAAGTATGTTTACCGTTATGGACAACGAACGCAACATGACAGTCATGTATATGCTATCTGATAAAAACTCCGTGATGATGGCCAATAGCATGCCTGACGATTTAGATTTAGAAGAAAGTGCCGATGAATCTGAAGCATTTGGTTATGAATCGCTTCCAGATAAGGAAATTATGGGTTATAACTGTACAGGCGTAAAAGCTACCAATAATCGCTATGAAATTAGTATGTATTTCACAAGTGATGCACCTGTGAGTTTCAGTGATATCTATAAAAAACAAAATAAAAATATTCCTCCAGGGTTAAAAAATTATTTTGGTGAAGATGATTATGTGCTGATGTTAGAAATGCAAATGACCGATTTAAAGAAGGATAAAATGAATGCCACCATGGAATGTATTGGCCTTGAAGAGGTTCAAAAAACCATATACAAAAGAGATTATAATACAATGGACCCAAAAAACTAATTAAAATGGAAACAAAAACACAAAACTGCAATTGCAACAAATAAGAATATAGCCATCAAATTTTTGGTATTGCTTTATATAAAGTTTGCGAGATTAATGATTGCCATTCATGGCAAAAGAAGTCATGTACCCTTTTTGGGTAAAAAATATAACACACAATTTAAAAATATAAACTTAAAAATTATGAAAAAAATAATTCAATATGTAGTTAGTATTTCATTATGCCTAGCAGCAATAAATGTAAATGCTCAAATTAATACACCAAAAACAATCACTGGCCAAAAGGATAAGAATATTAATTTGTCTAAAATTAATCAAAAGCCTAGTCCTCAATTAAATGTCGCAAAGGTTAAGGAATATTTCAAAACCTTAAAAGTAGGTACAGCAAATGACAAAGAAGGAGAGAGAGAATTAACCTTGGTTAATAATAATTTTAAAGAAACAAACAAAACTACCGTTCAGCCAGGAAGTGTCATTAACAATACTAATAGAATCTGCACTAAAGAGCTTATAACAGTAGATGTAAAAGCACTAGATTTTAAAGCTTTTTCAATGAATGCGAAGCCAGATTGGTTAAAGCCTGGTATTATGATGAAGGCTATGTCTTTTATTGATGGCTCCAATACTATAGAAGAAATTAAAGCGAGAAATCCAATTACATTAAGCACTGATTTAAGAGGAATCAATCCTGTTTTTGAAGTTATGAACCCGCATAAAAAATCTCAAATTACTACAGCTGAGAATCATTTTATTAGTCAAAATGCCAATCCGGTTCCTGCTCAAATGACTTTTTATTATCATGAGGTACATTCTTTAGAAGAAATGAGCTTTAAACTTACAGGGAAGTATAGTTCTGGCATGGGTATGTTTTCTGGATCTGTCGGTTTAAATTATGGGACAGAAAAAGAATCAAACTATTACATGATTGAGTTTTCTCAAAATATGTTTAGTATAGAAGTTGATGGCATGGATCCTGCAAAAGTTTTTGTAGATAGTAATGTTTCTACTGAAGATTATATCTATTTATCAAAGGTCGGTTACGGAAGAAAAGGGGTAATAGTATTTAAATCTGATAAAAAAATAGAAGATTTCGGCGTAAAATTTAACGCCAAAATAAATGGTTTAGTTGGCTCTGGAGAAGTATCAACGGCTTATAATACATTGAAATCAAGGTCCGATGTTACTATTGAAGCATTTTATTATGGAGGTAGCACTGTTGGTGCAATTCGTTCTATTGAAAACACCATAAAAAATGGCACTCCCGATATTATTTCATATTTAAAAGACCAACCGTTTAATCACAAATTAGCACTTCCCATTTCTTATGAACTTAAAAACCTAAAAAATGAACGTGTTGGCTTGGGTAATAAATTTAAGCAGGTTGTAAGAACGTGTATTGAAAAAACAAATTTCAAACTAAAAGTTACTCTAACCGATATTCAAAATATTAATGGGCGAGATGGCGGTGGAAATAATCCTGATGATTATGCCATCCAGCAGTATATTGATTATACAGCATTAGGGAAACAAAAAAAATACAGTGCAAGAGACATTAATACATTTCCTATAAGACAAAATGGCCCTGTTCAAGTTGCAAATGCATCAAACATACTTATTTCTGGTGATGCAAAAAATCAACTACATATAAGAGAAGGTAATGAACCAAGAAACAGAAATCGATCTATAAATAACTCATTGGTATTTAGTATTTCATATGATGAGTTTATGGATCCAAACGCAAAATTTAAAATATATACTTGGTTAAAAGAATATACAGATGGCAAAGATAAAGTACTAGCAAACAACACTTCTATTTCAGTAAATATTAAAGAAGTTTTAGAAGTACTTTCTGGTGCTCGACCATTAAATGAAACCACACCATTTTTTGATACAACCATTGCAAAAACCGTCAAGTTTCACAATTTCGGTGCTGGAAATATTTCATTGGCTAATATTCAAAAATTAAGCCCATTAGTTCTCGAAGGACCTATCAGAATTGGAAACCCAGGAGAGAAAGCTGCAGTTTGGATACAATTTGAATTGATATACTAACCCTAAAAGAATAATATTTAAAACAAGTAAGAACATAAAACAAATAGCCATGAAAACAATAAAAATTACATTCGTATTAACGGCATTCCTTTTAACGGCTTCCTTATCCTTTTCACAATCATTTGAAGGAAGACTTTCAATTAAAGGCTTAACAAGAAGTACCACCATTAAACAAAAAACACCCGTAGCATTATTTAAAGCATTTAAAGATGGTGTTTACAGTATAAATTTCAATTTCAAGACCACAAACGTAGCATCGGATGGTATGGTACTTTTTGATATGAAAACCACGGTAAAACACAATGG
>Ga0210044_10005875_pt1 | contig 16391 bp, 13 predicted proteins | sample CryGey13umfilter_2_FD_183959 | JGI IMG/M metagenome (GOLD analysis project Ga0210044, IMG submission 183959) | Groundwater microbial communities from aquifer in Utah, USA - Crystal Geyser 4/9/14 3 um filter (SPAdes) (version 2) | ecosystem: Environmental > Aquatic > Deep subsurface >...
GCTGCACAATGCTGACGCGCGAGAGACCACCGGTAAGCCGTGTGCGGGAAAACCGCACGCACGGTTTGAAAGGGGGATCTGCTCGCCTGCGCTGGAAGTGGCGTACGGAGAAGGAGTAGATTCTACCAATGCCGCGCTGGCTCCTGATTCTGCCGGGCTCCGCACGTCCGGATCTGTGGAGGGGGTTATGGGCAACCACGTGGCCCACGTGGCGGAGCGCGGTGACGCGAACGCGGAGCCGCCGCGCCGCGACGCCCGGGAGCGCGAGCGCCTGCGAGCTGATCTGTGCTTCATCACCGCGCAGCAGGCGTATCGGACGCGGGGGCTGTCCGCCGGGCGCGCCCGATACCGCGCCTGCTGCGACGACGGCGACGGGCAGAGCTGCCATCGCCTGGGCACGCTGATCGACGACAGGCCGCACCCCGCGCGGAGCGGGGGCCTCCCTGGAGCACGGAGCGGAGCGCGCACGGTCTGCCCGCACGTGGTTCGAGCGCGCCTGCACACTGGGCAGCGGGGCGGGATGCTACGATCTGTACCTTCTGACCCGCGACCGCACGCTCCTCGAGCGAGCGTGCCAGCTGGGCAGCGCCCACGCCTGTCAGGACCGGGCCGCCCGGTGAGACCGGCGAGCCAGCTCACCGCACGACGCTCCTCGGCCGGCACCGCGTAGTCCCGGCACCACGCGGCGCAGCGATCGGCCACCGCGCCCAATGAGCAAGCCGGCCACTGCAAGTCGAGCGTCCGCAAGGCCGAAGCCCTGCCGACCTGATGGTCGCGGCCTGTCCCGGTCGGGCCCCTCCTCCGTGAGGCGTAACGGCTGCGAACGATTCATTTGACCCCGCCAGGCATCTGACCCCAAGGCGGCAGGGTTCGGCCGCAGCGGCAACCACTGCCATCGAGGTGCGCCATCACCACCGTGGAAAGCAGGTCGTGCTCGCCGCCGCCGCGCCTCACCGCATGCTCCGCACCACCTTCGGCCGGGTGAAGCAGATCAGCAGCAGGATCGGGTAGGGCAGGAGCATCACCGTCAACGGAATGAACGCCAGCCCCTCCTTGAGGTCGTGGATCATGGCCCACTCTACGACCTGTGGTATCTGACCCAATCATCTCCCTCGGCAACGGGCTCATCGTCTGCGTGCCGGCTGCGGTCACCGGGAGGAGATGCGGAACACAGATCATCCACGACAGGCCTCCTCGTTGGCCGCCATCCACTTCAGACGAGCCTCGGCCTCGGGTCGAGAGCGCAACCGATGGCCTTGGGGGGGGACGTCGACACACGATATTCGGACAGGTGCGGGTGCCGATTCTCCGATTACCACCGGTTGCAGTGACCGCACCCACCACGAACGATCCTGAATTGGCACGCAATTACAGTCCCCTGGCTGAAGCGCCCGGTGCCTGAACGTTGGTGTGCATTGTGCAAGTCCGTACGTGGACAACAGGACCCCATGCCCACTGCACGTGCCACAGCGTTCCGAGCCGGTGTAACCTGGGGACAGATTGTTCTGCTGGTCAGCGTTGGGATCGCCACGCCGCACACGGGCTGGGCCGAGGACGGCTGGCTCAGCCAGCGGCAGGCGCGACGCTTGATCAAGACGGTCGCCCGTCGCGAGAACCGCTTCTTCCAGCCCGGGGTGGGGTACGACGGTCGCACGGGCATGACCTTCGACGGCCAGAACATCGACTTCAAGACCGGTCGGCCGGTGGCCACCCGCAACTGGAGCGCCTCGTCCAAGGAGTGCCTGCACCTGGCGATCCTGGTCAAGGCCGTGGCCGGAGACAAGACCGCCAGGGTCATGGTCGCGCCCCATCCCCGCCTGCCCTGGCTCGCCAGGCGGCGCGCGCTGAAGGTGCTGGAGCAGAAGATCGCGACCTACGAGCGGTTCAACCGCGAGTATCCCGGGTTTGGAGGCTTCCTGCCCTGGTACCGCGTGGAGGGCGACCGCATCGCGCCGATTCCCGCCACACAGAGCAAGGGACGCGACGGCAAGCTACACGTGAACGAGGGCTGGGAGTCGCTGGTGCCGTCGCTGGACAACGGGCAGCTGGCCTGGTCGCTGTACTACGCGGCGAACACGCTGGAGCAGCTCGGCCAGCACAAGCTCGCCGCGCGCTACCAGGCGCACTTCGACCTGATGCGCGACAACGTGGTTCGCATGTTCTACGATCCGAAGGCGAAGAAGATGCGCGCCGAGGCGCGTCTGCTCAGGGGCAGCCGCGTCAGCCCCGAGCGCAACGCCTACAGCCTCAACGAGAAGAACCCGTACTTCCTCACCGACCCCTACGAGGGCCTGATGCTGTGCCACTTCGCCGACATGTTCGGCAAGTGGCAGGCCAACCCCGAGGGCAAGGAGGCGATCTGGAGCACCCCGCGCCGCAAGCCCGCGACCTACGTCACCAAGGCCGACAAGCGGCGCCAGATCCCGGCGCGGCGCATCACGATCGCCCAGGCCTGGGTCGGTTCCGCCCACGAGGAGTGGGGAGAGACGATCTTGCCCTTCACGGATCTCCCCATCGCCAAGACGCTGTCGGTCAACGCCCAGCGCGCCCGTACGGCGTATTCGGCCCAGAACAAGATCCCCGGGATGTTCGCCTCGACGCACCGGCCCATGGACAAGACCGCGCCCCCGCACTACATCAGCCTGCTGGGGTTCCGGAGCAAGGGCGCGACGATGGAGCGCGCCGTGAGCAGCACGGTGGTCACGCCCTACGCGGCGTTCCCTCTCGCCCTGGCCCCCGACGGCCAGCGGGTGTTCGCCACCTGGCTCAAGACGATGATCTCCGCCCCGCGGATGTTCGGACCGTACGGCATGGGAGAGAGCTCCAGCACCAGCGGGGACAAGATGGCGCCGTGCCTGACCTGGGATGGCAAGGCGCTGCCGATGTTCGCCTGGATGGGCGGCATCCGCGGCGAGGTCCGCGAGCTGCTCAAGCGCGACGGGTTGTACCAGCCGTTCCTCAAGCGGGTGGCCGCCGACTTCAAGCCGTTCGACGGCGTGCCGATCGAGGGCACCGACGCCCCGATCATGGCGCCCACCGCGGCCATCCCGCACCGCATGAGCGGCTTCAAACAACCGAGCCTGTTCCAGCGGCTGGGCCTTCGTCACGGCCCGCGCTGACCGCAGCACGTTCGAGGACCACGAGACGATGAGGCGCACGGCACAACTCCTGACGCTGCTGACCTGCCTCGGCGCGTTCGCCGTGGCCCGGGCCGAGCGGGTGCTCACGGTGTGGGGCATGGGCGAGGAGGGCAAGAAGCTGCGTCAGATGGCGGACCTCTTCGAGCGCCAGCATCCTGGCGTGCGGGTCCGGCTCCAGGCCATCCCGTGGGATGCCTCCGAGGCGAAGCTGCTGACCGCCGTGGTGGGGCAGATCACGCCGGACGTGGTCCAGCTGGGCACCACGTTCGTGCCCAAGTTCGCGGCGATGGACGCCATCGAGCCGCTGGACCACCTGCTCGACGGAGCCGGCGCCGTCCGCCGCGCGGACTTCTACCCCGGACCGCTGAAGACCGCGACCTACAAGGGACGGCTGTTCGGGATCCCGTGGTACATCGACACCTGGGTGCTGTACTACCGCTCCGACCTGCTCGCCGGCGTCGGGTTCCCGCGGCCGCCCCGCACGTGGGACGAGCTGCGCCGCGTCGGGCGCCGGCTCGCCGCCGATCTTGACGGGGACGGCAAACAGGATCGCTTCGGCATCGGGCTCGGCCCCAACGACGGCGCCGCGCTGGCCGTCTTCGCGGCCCAGGCCGGCAGTCAGGTGGTGGACGATCGCGGCCGGATCGGGGTCACCGACCCCGGGTTCCGCAAGGCGCTGCGGTTCTACATCTCGCTGTTCGACGAGAAGATCGCGCCTCGGGGTCAGATCAAGGACACCGACCTCTTCGCGGCGTTCGAGCAGGGGCTGTACCCGATGTTGATCGGCGGCCCGTGGATGTTGACCCAGATCGAGCGGCAGTGCCCGTCGATCCGGGGCAAGTGGTCCGTGGGCCTGCTCCCCACCAGCGAGCGGCCCTCCTCCTTCGTCGGCGGCAGCGTGCTGTCGATCTTCAAGCGCTCGACGCACAAGCGGCTGGCCGGAGAGTTCATCCGCTTCATGAGCCAGACCCACAACCAGCTGCGCTGGTACCAGATCTCCACCACCCTGCCGCCCACCCGCAGCGCATGGAGCGCGCTCGCGCGCCTGCAGGACCCGCTGCTGCTGGTCTTCGGCGAGCAGCTCAGGAGCGCCGAGGCCCCGCCCGCGATCCCCGAGTGGGAGGAGATCCAGGACAAGCTCGGCCGCGACTACCTCGGGAAGCTGGTGTACCACGTCGAGAATCCCGACGTGGCCCTGCCGCGGCTGAAGCAGGAGATCGCCGCCATCCTGGCCAAGACGGACCAGGCGCTGCACCAGAGCGCCGCATCGAAGCTCGCGATCCTCGGGCTCATCGGCCTGGGCCTGCTGGCGATCATCGTCGTGCTCTTCCGCCGGCGGCAGACCGGGCCCCCCGAGCTGGGCGGCCTCGACGTGCGTGACGTGCGGGCCGCGCGGCGCGTGCCCTACCTGCTGCTGCTGCCGGCCCTCGCGGTGCTGGTGATCTTCCTCTTCATGCCGATCCTGATCGCGTTCCTGATGAGCTTCACCGACTGGAACATCTACGCGATCACCGACTGGAACCGCATCTCGGTCACCGGCCTGGCCAACTACCGCGCCCTGCTGTGGGAGTTCCACGCCGGCAAGTTCGCGGCCATCGGGTCGACCTGGGGCTACCTCGCGTTCTGGAACTACCTCGGCGACCCCGTCTTCTGGCGCGCGCTGTTCAACACCTTCGCCTTCGTGCTCTTCGGTGTGCCGCTGTCCATTGTCGTCTCCCTCACCGCCGCCCTGGCGCTGAACCAGGCCTTCCTCCGGGGCAAGGGCCTGTTCCGCGCCGGCTTCTTCATGCCGGTGGTGACCACCATGGTCGCGGTGGCCGTGGTCTGGCGCTGGCTCTACAACCCGCGCCACGGCCTGATCAACCACGCGCTGCAGAGCCTCGGCCTCGCGGGCCAGGACTGGCTCTCCGACCCCGCCCTGGCGCTCCCCGCGCTGATCGTGATGGCCGTGTGGAAGAACTTCGGCTACAACATGATCATCTTCATCGCCGGCCTGCAGACGATCCCCGCCATGTACTACGAGGCGGCGAACATCGACGGGGCCAGCCGCTACCAGCAGCTGCGCCACGTCACCCTGCCGCTGCTGGCGCCCACGATGTACTTCGTCTCGATCATGACCCTCATCGGCTACTTTCAGTTCTTCGCCGAGCCCTACGTGATGACCGGCGGCGGGCCGCTGAACAGCACGATGTCCATCGTGCTCTACATGTACAACCAGGGCTTCCGGTTCTACAACCTGGGCTACGCCACGGCCATCGCCTTCGTGCTGTTCCTGTTCATCAGCGGCTTCACCCTGGGTCAGGCGCGGCTCTCGCGCCGCGCGCTGCGGTACTGACCATGACCAACCGTGACCTGAACCACCACGGCTACTTCAAGCTGCTGGCGATCTACGGCGGGCTGAGCGTGGCGTTGATCCTCACGCTGATCCCCTTCTTGTGGATGCTCTCCACCTCGCTCAAGCCCGACGACGCCATCACCGCCCTGCCGCCGCAGTGGATCCCGCGCGAGCTGACCCTGGAGCACTACCGGCAGCTGTTCGCGGCAATGAGCTTCGTGCGCGCCTTCGGCAACAGCCTGCTGGTGTCCCTCGGCGCGACCCTGCTCGGGCTGCTGATCAACGGCCTGGCGGGCTACGCCTTCGCCAAGTTCCGCTTCCCCGGGCGCGAGCGGCTGTTCGCCCTGCTGCTGGCGACGATGATGGTCCCGGGCCAGGTGACGATGATGCCGGTGTTCATGCTGCTCAAGGAGCTCGGGCTGCTCAACTCGTTCGCCGGGCTGATCGTGCCGATGTCGGCCTCGGTGTTCGCGATCTTCCTGATCAAGCAGTTCATGGAGACGATCCCCGACGAGCTGCTGGAGGCCGCGCGCATCGACGGCTGCTCCGAGCTGGGGATCCTGTTTCGCATCGTGCTGCCCATGAGCAAGCCCGTGCTGGCCACGGTGGCCCTGTTCACCTTCATGGCCGCCTGGAACGAGTTCCTGTGGGCGCTGATCGTGATGCTGGACGAGGCCAGGTACACCCTGCCCGTGGCCCTGGCCAACCTCAACGGCCAGCACGGTACGGCGTGGGGGCTGTTGATGGCTGGGTCGGTGGTGGTCATCGTGCCGGTGGTGGCGGTATTCCTCGCGATGCAGAAGTACTACGTGCGCGGCATCGCCACCAGCGGCCTGAAGGGATAGTCATGGCGCTGTTCGAGAACCCGTTCGGTCACTTCTCCGACGACGGACGCGAGTACATCATCACCCGGCCCGACACGCCGGTGCCCTGGGTCAACGTGATCAGCAACGGACAGTGGGGGCTGACCTGCTCCAACGCCGGCGGCGGCTGCTCCTGGCGCGACAACGCCAACCTCAACCGCATCACGCGCTGGAACCAGGATCTGGTGGCCGACGCCTCGGGCAAGTGGCTGTACCTCACCGATCTCGAGAGCGGACAGATCTGGTCGCCCACCCGCGCGCCAGCCGGGGCGCACACAGATGGTTTGCGCTGCACCCACGGCCTGGGCTACAGCCGCTTCGCCGGGCAATGCGGCCCCATCGCCTGCCGCCTGACCCTCACCGTCCCGCCCGACGACCCGTGCGAGGTGTGGATCGTTCGCCTGCGCAACACGGGCCGGACCCGACGGGCGCTGTGGCTCAGCACCTACTTCGAGTGGCAGCTGGGGCCCGACCCGGAGGGGAACCGCGAGTTCCACAAGCTGTTCATCGAGACCGGCTTCACCGCCAACCGCCTGTGGGCCACCAAGCGCCTCAATCCGCTCCCCGGCCTGAAGGAGCCCTGGAACACCGACTACCCCGACCGGCCGTTCTTCGGCTGCAGCCGGCCGATCACCGACTACACCCACGACAAGACGCAGTTCCTCGGGCGCAACGGCGACTGGGCCGCGCCGCGCCTGTGCCGGCCGGGAGGGGTCACGACGTGCCAGCAGGCCGGGGCGTGGGGCGACGGCGTCTGCGCCACACGGCAGATCGTGGAGCTGGAGCCCGACGCCGAGCAGGAGCTGCTGTTCGTGCTCGGGGGCGAGGAGCACGCGGAGCGTCCGGCCGGAAGTGGAGCGATGCCGTACGCGGCGCGCCACCTCGACGCCGCTCCGCACGCGGCGCGCCACCTCGACGCCGACGGCGAGCCGCTGCTGCAGGAGATCGCGGACGGCTGGCGCCGGCTGCTGCGGCGCGCGGAGGTGGCGACCCCCGCTCCGGAGCTCGATCTGCTGTCCAACGACTGGCTCAAGTACCAGGCGATCTCCTGCCGCATCAACGGCCGCGCGGCCTACTACCAGTCCAGCGGCGCATACGGCTTCCGCGACCAGCTGCAGGACTCGTTGATCTACCTGCACCTGGAGCCGCCGCGCACCCGGGAGCGCATCCTGGACCACGCGGCGCATCAGCACGCCGACGGCACGGTGCTTCACTGGTGGCACAACCTGTCGCAGACCGGGCCGCGCTCGCGGTTCTCGGACGATCTGCTGTGGCTGCCCTACGTGATCCACCAGTATGTGCTCGAGACCGGATCGCTGGCGATCCTCGACGAGCGAGCGCCCTACCTCGACGAGGCCGCCGACACCGTGGACGGCCACTGCCGCCGGGCCATCGATCGTGCGCTGGCCCGGCGCAGCGCGCGCGGGCTGCCGCTCATCGGCGAGGGCGACTGGAACGACGGCCTGAGCTCCTGCGGCGACGAGGGGCGCGGCGAGAGCGCGTGGGTCGCCCACTTCCTGTGCCGTGTGCTGGCGGACTACGCCGCGCTGCTGTCCCTCGGCGGCCGCGAGGCCCAGGCCCGGACCTACCTCGACGAGCGCCGGGCCCTGGCCGAGGCGGTCAACACCCACTGCTGGGACGGCGCCTGGTACTGGCGTGCGACGCTGGACGACGGCACGGTCATCGGCAGCCGCCACTGCGCCGAGGGCCAGATCTACCTCAACCCACAGACCTGGGCCATCATCGCCGAGACGGTGCCGCCCGAGCGCCTGGCGCCGCTGGTCGAGGCCGTCCGCACACACCTGGACCGGGACCATGGCCCGCTGCTGCTGCACCCGGCCTATGGCCGCCCCGACGCGCGCATCGGCTACATCACGCGCTACCCCGCCGGCCTGCGCGAAAACGGCGGCGTCTACACCCACGCCGCCTGCTGGGCGATCATGGCCGCGGCCCGGATCGGCGACGGCGCCTGGGCCTACTCCATGTTCCAGAAGCTGTGCCCCCCGCTGCGGGGCGCCGAGCCCGAACGCTACCGCGCCGAGCCCTACGTCACGCCGGGCAACGTCGACGGGCCGGACTCACCGCTATACGGGCGCGGCGGCTGGACCTGGTACACCGGCTCCGCGGCGTGGCTCTATCGCGTGCTCAACGAGTGGATCCTGGGCATCCGGCCCGAGCGCGACGGCCTGCTGATCCAGCCGCTGATCCCGTCGGCGTGGCCCGGGTTCCGGGCCACACGCATCTTCAGGGGCCGGCTGTACCGCATCGACGTCAGCCGGGGGGCGCCGCTGCTGGCGCTCAACGGCAAGGAGCTCGATCCGGGCCGCCCGCTGCTGGGCGAGCGCGACGAAAACCACGTCCAGCTGAGGATCCCCGCCGATGCGTGACGCGATGACCGACCACTCTCCAACCTGCACACCCGCCAGGCTGGTCTACTCCGGCGAGATGCACTACTTCCGCATCCCCCGCGCGCTGTGGCCGCTGCACCTCGAGCGCGCGCGCCAGGCGCATCTCAACACCGTCTCGACCTACATCCCCTGGCGCTGGCACGAGCCAGAAGAGGGGCGGTGGGACTTCGACGGCAGCACGCATCCTCAGCGCGACGTGCTCGGCTTCATCGAGCTCGTGCAGCAGCACGGGCTCTGCCTCTCGGCGCGGGTGGGGCCGGTGTGCAACGGCGAGATGGTCGCCGAGGGTCTGCCCGATTTCCTGTCCGCCCGCTATCCCGAGGCCATGCTGCAGCTCGCCGGCGGCCAGGCGATCCATCACACCGGCGTGCCGTCTTATCTGCACCCCGTGTTCCTGGAGAAGGTCGCCCGCTGGTACGAGCAGCTCCTGCCCCGGCTGCGGCCGCACCAGCACGCCGAGGGCGGCTGCATCACCATGGTCCAGCTGTGCAACGAGATCGCCATGGTCAACTGGGTCGGTCAGGAGGCCGACGTCTCGCCCCACGTGACCGCGCGCTACCAGACGTTCCTCGCCGCGCGCTACGGCAGCCTCGCGGCGCTGAACGAGGCCCATGGCTCGAGCTTCGACGCCTTCGAGGCGGTGCCCCAGCCCCCGGTGGACTTCGACGGCTGCCTGGTGCGGACCATGGACCGCGCGCTGTTCTTCCGCGACTACCTGTCTCAGTACTACGCCACCCTGCACAAGCTGGCCACCGAGCACGGGCTGCGCGGGCCGTTCTCGGCCAACATCCCTCACTTCTACGACTACGACGTCCGCGGCCGCGGCGTGTTCGCCCCGCTGACGACCTCGCTGTTTCGCGACTTCGGTCGGCGCGTGCCGGGGTTGCTCTTCGGCGGGGCGTATCAACCCCGGCGCCTGGACTGGGACAACTTCCACGACATCTTCATCACCTCCGCCATGGTGCGGATGATCGCCGACCCCGCTGCGCCGACGATCTGCGCCGAGCTGCAGACCGGGATCCTCAGCGACCGCCCCCGGCTCTACCCCTCGGACGTCGAGCTCAACATCCTCTCCTCGCTGGCCTCCGGCCTGGACGGCCTCAACGCCTACATGTTCTCCGCCGGCGAGAACCCCGACGGCCTGGGGCAGCTCGGCACGCAGCACGGCTGGCAGGCTCCGGTGGCGCTGGACGGCACCCTGGCGGCCCACTTCGCGCCCATCGAACGCCACGGCGCCTGGCTCGAGCAGCTGGGCCCGCTGCTGGCCGACTCGCGCCCGGCCGTCGCCGTGCAGCTCGGGTTCTACGCCCCGTACTGGATGACCGAGTTCATGCGGGGCCCCGCCGCCGCCCGGCTCGAGCGCCAGCGCACGGCGGGCTTCTTCGACGGCATGGCCCGGCTGCTGTGCCTGCTGGGCTACCCCTTCCGCTGCGTGGACCTCGAGCGGGAGGCGCTCGATCCGACGCTGCCGCTGTTCCTGTTCACCACGGAGATGATGGACCCGGCGACGCAGCAACGCGTGGTGCAGCACGTGGCCGCGGGAGGCCGGCTGTTCCTGGGCCCCGCGCTCCCGGCCACCGACCTCGGCGGCGCGCCCTGCCGCATCCTGGCCCAGCGCTTCGGCCTGACGGCGGCGCCACGGCAGCGCCTCCGGCTGTACCACGGCGCCGATCAGTACTTCACCGCCGACAACGCCACGGTGCTGGCGGGCAGCGAGGAGGACGAGCCGTACCTGTGGGACGAACGCGGCCAGCCCGTGGCGCGGCTGATCCCACACGGCACCGGGCAGGTGCTGTTCTGCGGCTACCCGCTGTCGGATCGCTTCGCCTGTCAGGTGCCGCTGTTTCAGACCATGGCCCGCGCCGTGGGCGCGCGGCAGCCGGTGACCTGCTCCAACCCCGATCTGATCGCCTGGCTGCGACGGGGGGAGCAGGGCTCGTTCCTGTTCCTGCTCAACTACCACGAGCTGCCCGCCACGGCGGACGTGACCATCACCGACGCGGGCCCGCTGCCGGGACCGGTGACGGTGGCGCCGCGCAGCGGGCAGGTGCTGTTGATCCGTCGTGACCCGGGTGCAGCACCCGGTCCGGTCCTGGACTGCCGGCGCGTGGACCCCACGCCGGGGCAGATCCCCATCGAGCGAGGTTGAGCATGGCCGAGGTACGACTGGTCGGGGTCTCGAAGACCTACCCCAGCGGGTTCGTGGCGGTGAAGGGCATCGACCTGACCGTCGAGGACAAGGAGCTCATGGTCCTCGTGGGCCCCTCCGGCTGCGGCAAGTCGACCACGCTGCGGATGGTCGCCGGCCTGGAGTCGATCAGCGCCGGCGATCTGATGATCGGCGATCGCCGGGTCAACGGAGTCCCGCCCGCCGACCGGGACATCGCGATGGTGTTTCAGAGCTACGCGCTCTATCCCCACATGACCGTGGCCGAGAACATGGGCTTCGCGCTGAAGATGCGCAAGGAGTCCAGGGCCGAGATCGCGCGCAAGGTGGATCACGCCGCGGATATCCTCGACATCCGGCATCTGCTGCAGCGGCTGCCCAAGGAGCTCTCCGGCGGTCAGAAGCAGCGCGTGGCGCTGGGCCGGGCCATCGTACGCCAGCCCAAGGTGTTCTTGCTCGACGAGCCGCTCAGCAACCTCGACGCCCGGCTGCGGGGGCAGATGCGGGCGGAGATCGGCAAGCTGCACCGGCGGCTGCAGGTCACGATGATCTACGTGACCCACGATCAGATCGAGGCCATGACCATGGGCGACCGGATCACGGTGATGGACGGCGGCGCGATCCAGCAGGTGGACACCCCGCGCAACCTGTTCCACAGGCCGGCCAACACCTTCGTCGGCGGATTCATCGGCTCTCCGGCGATGAACCTGATCCCGGCCGACCTGCTGCTCGAGGCGGGGACGTTGCGCCTGGCGGGCGACGGCTTCTCCCTGCCGCTGCCCGCGGAGCGCGGCGCGAACCTGGCCCAGGCCGCGGGTCGCAAGGTGCTGCTGGGCATCCGACCGCGGCACATCGCGGTCTCCCCGGCGCCGGCGGAGGGCGAGGGGACCACGACGGCGACGCTGGACCTCGTGGAGTCGGTGGGGGATGAGGCCTATCTGCACCTGAAGCTGGGGCAGAACACCCTGCTGGCCCAGGTCGAGCACCACGACGGGCTCGCGGTGGACCAGCGCGTCGCCGTGACACTGGACCTGACGCACAGTTACATCTTCGACGCCGAGAGCCGCCAGGCGCTGAGCTAACCCGGTTTCGACCGGCTCAACCGGGGAGAGTGCTCGGCGGGGGAGCTGACCGAGCTCGTGGGCAGCGACCAGTCCACGGTCTCCAAGCACCTGGCCGTGCTGCGGGCGCACCGGATCGTGGACGACCGCAGAGAGGGGAACGTCGTGATCTACCGGCTGCTGACCCCCTGTGGGCTCAGCTTCTTCGCCTGCGCCAGCCAGGTGCTCAAGGAGCGCGGCGCGTGAGGGCGTGTTTTTTTTTGATCCAATATTGTGGAGGCGATCACCGAGATCATGAAGTACGGCATCGCGATGACGCCCGGCCTGGTGATCAACGGAGAAGTCAAGAGCGCCGGCAAGATCCCGAAGGTGGAGCAGATCGTCGCGTGGATCAAGGAAGCATGATGCGAGTCAACAACCCGTACACACAGGACGTCCATCCGATGCTGAGAGCTCTTTCCATCGCCATCCTCACGCTTGCCGCGGCCGGCTGCACCAGGGTCTCCGACGAGGGCACCGCCGGGCCGGCCACGCCGACCACGCCGGCCACGCCGACCACGCCGGCCACGCAGACCACCCCGGCCACGAAGCCCGGCGCCGCGACCGACCGGGTGATCGTCTACTACTTCCACGCCACGCGCCGCTGTCGGACGTGCCTGGGGATCCAGGCGACGATCCAGAAGACCATCAACGAACGCTTCTCGGCCGAGCTGGCGTCAGGGACAGTGTCCGTCCAGGAGGTCAACATCGAGTTGCCGGAGAACAAGCACTTCGTCAAGGACTACAACGTCAGCTTCAGCTCGATGATCGTCGTGGCCCACAAGGGGCAGACCACGCTCAAGTGGGAGAACTGCGAGAAGATCTGGCCCCTCGCGCACAACGAGCCGGAGCTGACGGGCTACGTCGAGCAGAAGATCCGCGCCTACCTGCAGCTGGTCAAAGGGAGCTGATGTCCGCGCTGCTCGTGGTCGTCGGCACGGCGCTGTGGCTCGGGCTGCTGACGTCGATCAGCCCCTGCCCGCTGGCGACGAACATCGCCGCCATCTCGTACGTCAGCAAGCGCGTCGACAGGCCAATCCGGGTGCTATTCGCCGGCCTGCTTTACACCCTGGGGCGGACCGTGAGCTACATCCTGGTGGCCCTGGTGGTGGTCCGGAGCGTGCTCTCGCTCGGCTCCGTCTCGATGTTCCTGCAGCAGTACCTGAACCAGGCCCTGGGGCCGCTGCTGCTGGTGGTGGGGCTGCTGCTGCTGGACGTGATCCCCTGGCCGTGGACCGGCAGCGGGTCAGGGCTCGTCGAAAACATCCAGAAGCGGACCGAGCGCCTCGGCCTGTGGGGCGCTGGCCTGCTGGGGCTGGTGTTTGCACTCACCTTCTGCCCGGTGTCGGCGGCGCTGTTCTTCGGCAGCCTGATCCCTCTGGCGATCAAGCACGAGTCGGCGCTTTTGCTGCCCTCCCTCTACGGCGTCGGTACCGCCCTGCCCGTCGTGGTGTTCTCCGTGATCCTGGCGTTCGCGGTCAACCGACTGTCGAGGGCGTTCGACCTGCTGACGGTGATCGAGCGCTGGATGCGTCGAGTCACCGCGGTGGTGTTTATCGTCGTGGGCGTCTACTATTGCCTGGTCTACCTGTTCCGGGTGCTGTAGGCGAGCTGGAAGAACGGAGGCACTGAAATGACACACAAGGCACCACGGCATCTCGCCGCCGCTCTCGCCCTCGCGGCTGTCTGGCTCGGGGCCGCTCACGCGGCGCTCGCCAGCCCGGGATCCGGCTCCAGGGTCGTGCCGCGCGCCGCTGGCGTCTGCCCTCCGTACAAGCTCCGCGACGAGCAGGGCAACGTCATCGATCCCGTGCAGGACATCAACGCCGACCGGCCCTACAGCCCGCGCCAGACCTGCGGGGCCAGGGAGTGCCATGACTACGACACGATCACCCAGGGCTTCCACTTCACCCAGGGCCAGGGGGAGGCGGTGCCCGCGGCGCACGCGAGACGCTACGGCTGGGTGACCTCGCCGGGCCAGTACGGGGGGCGCTGGTGAAGCCCGGCGCCCCTCTACCCGCAGTTGGCGGGTAAGAAGAACCGCACGGCCCGCGAGATCGACATGACCTCGTTCACCTTCGTGAGCAAGTGCGGCGTCTGCCACCCCGGCGGCGGGCCGCTGGAGCACGACCGGGCGGGCAAGCGCTACGACCGCTTCATGAGCGACCCGGCCTCGGGGATGACCTCTGGCGGCGACAACGGGCTGGACGGCGACTACTACAAGGCGCGCTGGAGCGAGAGCGGCGTGGTGGAGGCGGACTGCTTGCTGTGCCACATGCCGGACTACAATCTGTCCGCGCGCAACGCGCAGCTCGCCGCGCTCAACTTCCGCTGGGCCGCCACGGTGGGGGCCGGCCTGGCCACCGTCGACGGTGCGGTGGGCAAGGGCGAGAGCCCCAAGCTGGCCTACGACCGAGCGAAGTTCCAGCCCGACGGGACGCTCCTCGTGCACACGGTCAGGCAGCCGCGCACCGAGACCTGCCTGCGCTGCCACGGCAAGTCGGACTGGAAGAAGCGCGGGGCCGCCTACTCGCCGCGCACGGACGTGCACCTCGCCAAGGGGCTGCGCTGCGTGGACTGCCACACGGCGGGGAGCCAGGCGAGCGACCCGCGTATCCGCGGCAAGGAGCTGCACCAGTTCGGCAAGGGCGACGACCCCGGCGGCTTCGTCCGCAACGACCTCGACGACACGGTTCGGGACTGCGCGTCCTGCCACGCTGACGGAACCCTGGGGGCGCCGGTCGCGACCCACGCCTGGCTGCCGCCGCTGCACCTCGAGCGGATCGCCTGCCAGACCTGCCACATCCCCTGGCGCCAGGTGAAGAGCGCGCTGGTCCAGGCCTCGGACGTGTACAACCCCGGGCCCCACATCACCCCGCCCGGCAAGCACGTCTGGACCTTCTACGACGCGGGGCGCGCCTGCTGGAACCACTACGGCGAGAACACGATGTTCCGGGTGTCCGACCAGCCAACCGACCCGTTCCGGCCGACGCTGGCGCGCTACAAGGGCAAGATCTACCCGGTCAACCGCATCCACAGCACCTTTGTCGGCTACGAGGAGCAGGGGCGCGCCGGCATCATCGGCCAGCTGCTGATGGCCGACTTCTACAAGATGTGGGCGGTACACCGCGCGAGCCCCAAGACGACCTACCCCGAGCTCGCCCGCATCGCCGACGACGACCGGGACGGGGTGATCGAGGTCAACCGCCCGGAGGAGATCGACGCGCTGCTCGGCGCGGTGAGGACCCACCTGGGCCAGAGCGGCTTCTCCCTCGCCCACCGCCGGCTGGTCTGGGTCAGCGACAGCACGGCCCACTACTCGTCGAAGGAGCGCCGGCCACTGGCCCGCCAGGACCACGAGGCCACGGCCTTCGCCTCGGTGTACAAGTACTCGCACGACGTCGCCCCGGCCCGCGCCGCGCTGGGGGCCCGGGGCTGCGTGGACTGCCACGCCGCCGGGGCCGACTTCTTCGAGCGCCGGGTGCTGGCCAGCGCCTTTGGCAACAGCGGCGGTCCGGTCTGGATGCCCAACCACCAGCTCCTCGGGCTCTCCGCCGCCTGGGTCGGCCTCGGCGCATTCCGGGAGCAGCGGCTCAAGCCCGCGATCTACGGGGCGCTGCTGCTGTTCGCGATCCTCGCCGGCGCGCTCCTGCTGCGGATCAGCGCCGAGCGCCTCGGCGCGGTGCGGCCGGCCCGGGCCCGGGCGCTGGGCCTCGCCGCGGCGATGGTCTGTGCAGCGGGCCTGGTGCTGGTAGCGCTCGAGCAGGACCTGCTGGCCTACATCACGGCTTCGCGCTTCGAGCTGGACGCGAACCACTTCTGGATCGCGGCGGCAGCGCTGGCAGGATCGCTCCTCGCCGCCTGGCTGCCGCTCGACGGCGGCGACCAGGCCACGCGTTTGAAGCGTCAGGTCAGACGCGCCGCGGGGATCCTCGCGCTGGCCGCCCTGGTCGCCGGGGCGGTGATGCTGGTGCTGGGCAGCGGCCTGAGCGCCCCAGCCCGCCTGGCCTACACGGTGTTCGACGTGGCCATCTTTCTTCTGCTGGCGTCGGGTGCGATCCACCTGTTGCTACATCTGGCGGCCGTGCGCACCGAAGGGGAAGCATGAGGAAGGGCGAGATGGGATGGCTCAGGACGGCCAGATCCCGTGCACGAAGCTGGCTGGACGCTGGCGTTTCTCCCGCGAACAGATCGACACCTGGTGCTAGCGAGCCACAACGGCCCCGAGTCATGCGTGACCAGCACGGGCAAGCGCGAAGCGGGGGAGGGTGTGCCGCAGGGATCGAGCATCGGTCCGCTGTTGGCCAACATCTACCTTGACTACGCCTTTGACCTGTGGGCCCGTGCCTGGCGCCATCGGCAGGCGCGAGGCGACGTC
>Ga0210044_10005877_pt1 | contig 16384 bp, 13 predicted proteins | sample CryGey13umfilter_2_FD_183959 | JGI IMG/M metagenome (GOLD analysis project Ga0210044, IMG submission 183959) | Groundwater microbial communities from aquifer in Utah, USA - Crystal Geyser 4/9/14 3 um filter (SPAdes) (version 2) | ecosystem: Environmental > Aquatic > Deep subsurface >...
CTAAATCAGCATCATTTTTTGGAAAAAAATTCTCAAAATTATAATCAAATTCGAGTTTGGTAGAAAGAAAAGCAGCAATGCCTGTAAATAAAACAATAAGAATAACAATGAAAAGGGCTATTTTTTTGGACAAGGATAGAGCTTTTGATTCATTTTTCAAAATTAGACATTTGTACTTTTATACACTTGATTTTCAAAATTATTTACATTATTTTTACACACTTCAATTTCTTAAACTTTGAAAATATGATACATCAAGTGAAAACGATAAGCGATTTTTATTATTATCAACTTCAGCACACTCCACGAGCAGATGCTTTTACTCAAAAAGAAAATGGTGTTTGGAAACCGCTTTCTATTCATGATTTTATTGAAAAAAGTAAGCAATTTAGTTTAGGTTTATTAAAACTTGAAATAAACAAAGGCGATAGGATAGCAATAATTTCTAATAACCGTACCGAATGGCATTTAACCGATTTGGCAGCACAACAAATAGGCGTGGTTAACGTGCCTATTTATCCTAATATCACCGAAGAAGATTATTCCTATATTTTAAATGATTGTGGAGCAAAAGTGGTTTTTGTTTCTAGTCAAGGATTACTTACGAGTATAGAAAATATAAAACAACAGGTTCCTCAATTGGAACATATTTTTACCTATGATAAAATTGATGGCAAAAGACACTATTCAGAAGTAGTAGAAATGGGTGTAGGTGGTGATTTCTCTGAAATTAAACCGCTAAAAGATAGCATTAACGAAGAAGAATTAGCAACACTTATTTACACTTCAGGAACAACAGGGAAACCAAAAGGAGTAATGCTTTCTCATAAAAATTTAGTTAGCAATGTATTGGGTTCAGAGCATCGTTTGCCTTTAGGAGATAATTACAAAGCCTTAAGTTTTTTACCCCTTTGTCATGTTTTTGAACGAATGATAGATTATTTGTTTATTTATAAAGGTATATCTATTTATTATGCTGAATCTATTGATTTAATAGCTGATAACTTAAAAGAAGTAAAACCACAATTATTTGCTACAGTTCCTCGGTTGCTCGAAAAGGTGTATGATAAAATTATAGCAAAAGGTTCAGATTTAACAGGAATTAAAAAGGCACTCTTCTTCTGGGCATTAGATTTAGGGTTGGAATATGATCCAATGATTAATAAAGGTTTTTTCTACAATTTTAAATTAAAGATAGCCAATAAATTAATTTTTAGTAAATGGAGGGAAGCTTTGGGTGGCAATGTAATAGCTGTTGTTTCTGGAGGAGCTGCTTTACAAGCACGTTTGGCTCGGGTGTTTACTTCGGCTCAAATTCCAGTATTGGAAGGATATGGCTTAACGGAAACTTCGCCAGTTATAGCTGTAAATAGCTTACAAAAAGGGGGAACAAAAATTGGAACAGTTGGAAAACCGTTGGAAAATATTGAAGTTAAAATTGCTGAAGATGGTGAAATTATAGTTAAAGGACCAAGCATTATGATGGGCTATTATAATCATCCTGAAATTACTAAAGAGGTTTTTGATGAACAAGGCTATTTTCATACAGGTGATATTGGGATTTTGGAAGATGGCTTGTATTTGAAAATAACAGACAGAAAAAAAGAAATGTTTAAAACATCAGGTGGTAAATACATTGCTCCTCAGGTTATTGAAAATAAATTCAAAGAATCACGATTTATTGAGCAAATAATGGTTGTTGGCGAAGGTGAAAAATTTGCAGCAGCGTTTATTCAACCCGATTTTTTGTTTTTGAAAGATTGGTGTGAAATTAAAAATATTGACACAACAAACAATACTTCAATGATAACTAATCCAAAAGTGATAGCTAGAATTAAGGAAGAAGTTGATAATCTAAATAAAAATTTTGCTCATTATGAACAACTTAAAAAATTTGAATTATTAGAAACTCCTCTGTCCATTGAAAGCGGAGAGTTAACCCCTACACTCAAATTAAAAAGAAAGAATGTATTAGCTAAGAATAAGGAATTATACAATAAAATGTATTTAAAAGACTGATAATAATCATTGCTTTACTAAACTAATATATAGTAAATTTGTTGAAAATAAAATTGATAAACTATGAACCAAACAGGAATTTGGATAGACTCCAAAAAGGCAGTAATCATTACCTTTAAAAACAAAGAATCTAATACAAAAATTATCTATTCAGGGGTTGAAGGTAAAAATAGAGTAGATGGTGAAGGAAAAGAGTTTGGTAGATTCGGAGATCAATTTTCCACACTTGAAAAAAAGTTGGAAAAAAAATATCAATTAGAAATAATTGAATATTTAAAAGAAGTAATTAAAGAGTTAGAATCTACTGATGATTTAGTTTTGTTTGGACCAGCTCAAGTTAAAATTGAGCTTAAAAAATTAATTGAAAAGGACAATAAACTCTTGAAAAAATTGTTGGATGTTGTTGATGCAGATAGCATGACGGATAATCAGTTGGTTGCTTGGGTTAAAAAATATTATTCCATTTAGTGTTTGGATTATAATGTCCGATATCTGCGTTATGCTCGTTTTTTATCGCAGTCATCCCGTCCCGATGGTTATCGGGATTGCGAGAAACAAAAAATAAGAGGTTATTTATCGAATCAAATGAACAACACCTATTTTTTCATAGTGTTGACGTAAATTTGTAGTAACTATAATTTTCCAGGTATAGCTGTCTATAGGAGCAAGATTTCCATTTTTAGTACCATCCCAACCAACATGTTGGTCTTTGGTTTTAAAAAACAACTCTCCCCAACGATTAAATAGCAATAATTCATATTCTTCCACTCCAGAAATTATGGGTAGAAAAATATCGTTTAAGTTATCTCCATCTGGAGTAAACGCATTTGGAACATAAAGTAACAATTCGGCATATACCCAAACTATTTCAACTAATGTATCGCTACAACCAAATTCATTAATAACAATTTGTTGTACATTAAAATGACCTGTATCTTGATAAGAATGGGTGGTTGAAATTCCATTAAAAACAGAACCATCATCAAAATCAAATGTAACAACTTGTTCATGCGATAAATCTGTAATATCTATATGAGGATTAAGTATGGATAATTTAACAGGTTCAACTGAAAAATTAGCTGTAGGTTTAGGGTTTACAGTAATTAAATCAGCTAAATAAAATGTACTGGTATCAATGCAACTAGAATCAGTTCTAACAGTAAGAGTAACATCAAAAACGCCTGGAAATAAATAGGTGTGAGTAGGAGAGGGAGCTGTTGAGAAAGAGCCATCACCAAATTGCCAAAAATAAAATAGAGGAGTGGTTGAAAATGAATTATCGTGAAATTTAACCGAAAAAGGTTGACAACCAATTTCAGATTCAGCAAAAAAATCGGATAAAGGAACAAGATAAACACCCAATGTATCATTATAAGAACCTTCGCACCCATAATTTTGAACGGTTACACTTACTGGATAAAAACCAGTATCAGGAAAAGAAACAGTTACATTTGTTCCCGTGGCGTTTGTTGGAGTTCCTAAGCCACCAAAATTCCAATTGATAACTGCATTAGAATTAAAATTTCCTTGAGCAGTTAGGTTAAATAAATTATTAGGCAAGCATTGTCCTTGTTGAGTTGGAAAAGAAATTGTTAATTCAGAAAACATTATAAATGTAGAGAAAGCAGTATCAAAACAAACATTGCTTTGATTGGCAACCAACATTACGTTATAAGTACCACTATCAGCATAAGTATAAATTGGATTGGTTAGGGTGGAAGTATTATTATCACCAAAATCCCAAAAATAGTTTGTTGCAGAAGTACTGGCATTGGTGAAACTAGAGGTTAATCCATCACAAAAAACGGACTGAGGCACAATCTGAGCAGAAGGTGAAGGAAGAATTTTTATGGTATCTGTATAGGTTTCCGAACAACCTAAATCTTGAACAGTTAATGAAGCTAAAAAATTTCCAATACCAGCGTATGTAACTTGCTGTTGCGAGTTACTACTATTTTGAGGCGAAGCAGAAGTACTAAAATTCCAAGAAAAAATTGCATTTGGCGAAAAATTTCCTAAGGCATTAAAGGTAAATGAATTATTGTTTAAACATTGTGTGTTTTGTGGGAGGAATGAAGCATTAATAGCATCTCTAATTACATAAGTTTGATAACTCGTATCAGCACAAAAATAACCAGGATTTGCAACTAACATTATGGTATAAATTCCCGTATCTGAAAAAGTATGTGTAGGATTATAAGCTGTTGAAGTGTTGTTGGAAGAATTATTGTCTCCAAAATCCCAAAAAAATGAAGAAGCATTTAAACTATTATTGAAAAAATTTATCGTTAATCCTGTACAAAGTGTTGTTTGAGGGATTATATCGGAAACCGTATTTGTTGAGCAAGTAGTTACAATTAATAAAAAATCTCTAACAACTTCACTAATTAATATACCATTTCTATACTCTTTTATTTTTATTGCAAAAGTATAAAAACCATTAACTGTTGGAGTTCCAGATAAAAAACCTGTTTGAGAATTAATGGTAAATATAGGATTAGAAGGGATTTGATTGCTTGTGCCAAAACCAACATTCCAAGGAATTGAGATATAAGGAGGTGATGAAGGTGGATTTGGAGCTGGATTAATTTGATCTCCACCATTTGTTGGATCACCAAATTCGTAAACCAATGAATCGCCATCAATGTCGGTAGCACTTAAATCGTAGGTAAACTCGAAACCATTACACATCATTACTGGAGGTGGATTATTAAAAGTAGGGCTACTGTTGCAGGTTGCCAATCCTGGATCTGGAATTTTAACCAAATAAGTAGAACCCATATTAATTGGATTAGTAATATTGATGGCACTACCATTTCTACAGCACCGCTGATAAGCAATGGTATAGCCTCCAGCCAAAGGAGGTAAATTAATTACTATTTGGTAATCTGCTCGTTCAACACAAACATTAGGAGGTGTTATTAAACATGGATTATTTAATATTATAGGTACTGGTGTTGAACCAGGAAATGGAGCAGATAAAACATTTAAAAAATTACCACTAGCATTAAAAATTCCAATAGGAGCAAATTGATCGAATGGTGCTCCAACTCCATTACAATCTCTATAAACAGTTAAATTTATTTGATAATCATTATTACCTAAACATTGATAGGTCATTACACCGCCAACTATGTGAGAAGCTACAGCTTGTTTGACAGAAAAAATGGAAATAATAAAAAGACCAATAACTAAAAAGATATTAGAAAGTCCTCGAGAATTACTATAAAATAAGGTGAAGAGCATTTAAATAATTAATTCATTGGTATTTAAGCGTTAAAATCAAGCAATAAATCTACGAATGTTTTTGAATAATTAGATAATTAATTGGAATAAAAATAATTCCACTATCAAAAAGCTATTAAAAATAAAATAATTAAAACTAATATTTTTAATTATTTTTGTTTCCCAATAAAAAAAGATAGCAAAGATGAAAATTGAAATGGTTGATTTAAAAAACCAGTACCTTCCTATAAAATCAGAAATAGATAACGCAATTCAACGTGTTATTGATTCTACTAATTTTATTAATGGAGAGGAAGTTAAACTGTTTCAACAAGAATTAGCAACTTATTTAGGTGTAAAACACGTAATTCCTTGTGCAAATGGTACAGATGCACTTCAAATTGCACTGATGGCATTAGGCTTAAAGTCGGGAGATGAAATTATTACTTCTGATTTTACTTTTGCCGCAACCGTTGAAGTTGTTGGACTTTTGCAATTAAAAGTGGTCTTGGTTGATGTTGATGCTGACACATTTTGCATTGATACAGAAAAATTAAAAAAAGCAATTACTCCAAAAACTAAAGTGATTATTCCTGTTCATTTATTTGGGCAATGTGCCAATATGGAAGAGATTATGTTAATTGCTCTTGAAAACAATATTTTCGTTATTGAAGATACGGCACAGGCAATTGGAGCAACTTACACCTTTAATAATGGAAAAAAATTCAAAGCAGGTACAATTGGCAAGATAGGAACAACATCATTTTTTCCTTCTAAAAATTTAGGTTGTTATGGAGATGGAGGAGCGTTGTTTACCAATGATGATAACATTGCCGAAATTTGTCGTTCCATAGTAAATCATGGAATGAAAGTGCGCTATTATTATGATAGAATTGGTGTAAACTCTAGGTTAGATTCAATTCAAGCAGCAATTCTGCGAGTTAAATTGCCATTATTGGATAGCTACGCAGCAGCAAGAAACGCAGCAGCCAGTTATTATGATACTGCTTTTGCCAATCATCCAAAACTAAAAACACCTTTTAGAGACAAAAAGTCATCTCATGTTTTTCATCAATACACCCTTGTTGGTTGTGGAATTAACAACTTTGAAATCCAAAAAAAACTTCAAGAAAAAGATATTCCTTGCATGATTTATTATCCAGTTCCTTTACACACACAAGAAGCCTACAGAACAACAGAAATGAAGGAAGAAGATTTTGAAACAACCAATGCCCTTTGTAAATCTGTATTTTCCCTACCAATGCATACAGAATTGACAGAAGAACAGTTGAAATATATTACAGAAACAGTATTAAAAATTGTAAATTAATTTAAGAATAATATGAAAATAGCAGTAATAGGTACAGGATACGTGGGTTTAGTAACAGGAACTTGTTTTGCCGAAACAGGCAATGATGTAATTTGTGTTGACATAGATGTGAAAAAGGTAGAAAAAATGAAAAATGGTGAAGTTCCTATTTATGAACCCCATTTAGACGTGCTTTTTGAACGAAATATTAAACAAAAAAGATTACACTTCACAACTGATATAAATGAAGCTGTTGAAGATGCTGAAATAATATTTTTGGCACTACCAACTCCTCCAGGAGAAGATGGGTCAGCTGATTTATCCTACATTTTAGGTGTTGCCGAAACCTTAGGAAAAATAATTAAAAATTACAAAGTAATAGTTGATAAAAGTACTGTGCCTGTTGGAACAGCAGAAAAGGTTATTGCCGCAATAGCTAAAAATGCTACAGTTGAATTTGATGTTGTTTCAAATCCAGAGTTTTTAAGAGAAGGTTATGCTGTGGATGATTTCTTAAAGCCAGACAGAGTAGTAATTGGAACTTCATCAGCAAGAGCCAGAAAAGTAATGGAACATTTATACAAGCCTTATGTTCGTCAAGGAAATCCAATTATTTTTATGGATGAAAAGTCAGCAGAATTAACTAAATATGCTGCCAATTCATTTTTAGCTACAAAAATTACATTCATGAATGAAATTGCAAATTTTTGTGAAAAAGTTGGGGCAGATGTTGATATGGTTAGAATAGGGATTGGTTCTGATAGTAGAATTGGAAAACGATTTCTTTTTCCAGGGATTGGTTATGGAGGAAGTTGCTTTCCTAAAGATGTGCAAGCATTAGCAAAATCAGGTAACGAATTTGGATATCATTTTAGTATCTTAGAATCGGTGATGCAAGTAAATGAAGACCAAAAAACGATCATTATTCCTAAAATTAAAGCCTATTTTAATAATAACCTGAAAGGAAAAAAATTAGCTCTTTGGGGATTAGCTTTTAAACCCGATACCGATGATATTAGAGAAGCTCCAGCATTATATATCATAGATGAATTATTGAAATTGGGTGCAGAAATCACTGCTTACGACCCAGAAGCGATGGAAAATGTAAAAGAAAAATACGGCAATAAAATTAATTTTTCATCAAGTAGAGATGAAGCAATTATTGGTGCTGATGCACTGGTTATTGCCACCGAATGGCAAGTGTTTAGAAATCCTGATTTTAAAATCTTAGCCGAAAAAATGAATAAAAAAGTAATTTTTGATGGTAGAAATTTATTTGATATCAATGAAATGAAAGAGTTAGGTTTCTACTACAACAGTATTGGAAGAGAGGTTGTTAACTAGAGGCTGTCTATAATGTCCGATTTTATCGTTATTCTCGTTTTAAAAACTAAAAAAATAACATTATGGCAACTAAAGAAATTAAGACTTATTCACTTGCCAAAATGAAGGATAAGTATATCGGCAAAGTTGGAATAACTGACCAAGACGAATACGAATATGAACTTAGTATGGTCGTTTTGGGTAAAATGATAAAGTTTGTAAGACAAGAAAGACACTTGACACAAGAAGAACTTGGAAAACTTGTTGGTGTACAGAAACCTCAAATTTCTAAACTTGAAAGCAGTGCAAATAGTGCGACAATTGATACTATTTTGAAAGTGTTTAGCTCATTAAAAGCAGAAATAAATTTTAACGTAAAACTTGAAGACAACTTTGTTAAACTCGCTTGACAGAAAAGAAAGCCCAGCCCATAATCTAGTAGATGGCTCCACTAGAAATTCTGACGGAGTAGTGCACCTCTCACACCACTACACGTACGCAAGTTAAACTCCTTTCTTTCATAAAAATTTCCACTGGACATTTTTAACCCAGAAAATCAACTTCGTTGAACTCGCAAGCTCGGTTCACAAATTTTCTACGATATAAGTAATACCAACAAATTTGGGTATTACTATTCCGATAATTATCGGAAGGGATTAACCGCTTTACATCCCACAGCCCTTCGCACATTCATACAATTCGCTTCGCTTTTGCATGAATAAAGCGGGCTAATACTCGTCATATCTATTCGTTTGCTTCCGTTTTTTTATTATTTTTGATGAGTTAATGGAGGTTTTTAGACGAACTGCCTTTACCTGCAAGTGTTTTGAAAATCAGACAAGAGAAATTAAACTAACGTCTAAATAAATACTTGACTTATGAAATAGCCATGAGCTGATTGTTCACCAACATCAATGAATATTACACATGGCGATTCCATTAACTTGTCCCGAATATCGGGATGACAATTAAAAAACAACCGAGCGAAGCGAGCTCATGAGTACCTATAAAAAACAATAAATAAAAAACGAATAATAAAATATACATATGAAAATAGGAATCCCCACATCAAATCAACCACGAGTAGTTATTGTTGGAGGTGGTTTTGGAGGAATTGAAGTAGCAAAAAACTTGAAAAATTCAGGTTATCAAGTGGTGATGTTAGATAAACATAATTATCATTCTTTTCAGCCATTGCTTTATCAGGTAGCTACTTCTGCATTAGAAGCTGATTCTATTGCATTTCCATTAAGAAAAATTTTTAAAGAATATGAAGATTTTTATTTTAGAATGGCTGAAGTGAATGACATCATTCCTGAAGAAAATTTGGTTATTTCTAGTGTGAATGAAATAGCCTACGACCATTTAGTAATAGCTACAGGTTCTCAAACAAATTATATGGGAAATGAGGGGCTTACTATTAGCTCTATGCCCATGAAAACAATTCCTGAAGCACTGAATTTGAGAAGTTTGATTTTTCAGAATTTTGAAAAAGCGTTAGTAATTTCTAATGAGCGAAAAAGACAAGGATTGATGAATTTTGTTATTGCTGGTGCAGGACCAACAGGTGTTGAGTTAGCAGGAGCTTTAGGAGAATTAAAATCACATATTTTACCTAAAGATTACCCTGAACTTGATTTGTCTATGATGCAAATTTACTTGATTCAATCATCAGATAGAGTATTACCCGCACTTTCCACAGCATCTTCCGAAAAAGCAAAACGCTACTTGGAGAAATTAGGCGTAAATGTAGTGTTAAATACACGTGTACTCGATTATTTTGGAGATTATGTTCAAACGAATACGGGAAAGGATGTTGTTGCTAAAACATTGATTTGGACAGCAGGAGTGGTTGGAGCACCTGTGAAAGGAATTGATGCAAAAAGCATCGTAAGAGGAAACAGAATTGCTGTTGATGAATTTAATAGGGTAAAAGGACATGAAAATATTTATGCCATTGGTGATGTGGCTTCTATGATTTCAGAGGAAATACCAATGGGTCATCCCATGGTTGCTCCTGTAGCCATTCAGCAGGGCAAGAATTTAGCTAAAAATTTCAAACGTGTTGCTCAGCAGAAAGCAATGCTGCCTTTTAATTATTTAGATAAAGGGGCTATGGCTACCATAGGCAAAAATAAAGCAGTTGTTGAAATAGGAAAAATGAAATTAGGAGGTGCTTTTGCTTGGTATATATGGATGTTTGTTCATTTAATGTCGTTGGTAGGTTTTAGAAATAGGGTAGTGGTATTTTTTAATTGGACAAGAAATTACTTTAATTCTGACAGAGGAATGCGATTGATTATTATTCCTTTTAAGTTGTCTAAAGAAAAACGCCAAAGAAAAAAAGCGTTTTATGACCAACAAGAGTCAACAGACTAAGTGAAATGACAAGTAGGAGTAACACTGTCAATTATGGTGTCATGTCGAACGAGATTTTACAAGCTGAGGAACGAAGTTTAGTAAAATGAACCCGATAAGTATCGGGAGAGACATCTTTTTGGTTAGAAAGTATAAGCTTTAAACAGAGTGTATAGTCAATAAATAAGAAGATATCTCGACTGTGTTTTTCTGTACTGATATGCTATCAGCACGAAAAACTTTGCTCAATATGAACAAAAAGGAAGAATATTAAAACAATTTTGATTGATTGGTTTCCAATTCCAGTAATTTTACGAATTCAATTTATCAAATTATGAGCAAAACAAAAGTATCCATAAGTAGCGTATTTAAAACCATTATTTGGCCCAGAAAAAAGTTGCTTTTTGTAGGCTTAATCCTTATTGTAATTAGCCGTTTAGCAAGTTTAATTCTTCCTGGAGCTTCTAAATACTTGATTGATGATGTTATTGTCAACAACGATTTTGACAAACTATACACCATAATTCTTGTTGTTGCTGGAGCAATTTTAGTTCAAGCCATTACTTCTTTTTTGTTGACTAAACTATTGAGTGTGGAAGCACAGCATTTAATTGCTCAACTGCGGGTAAAAGTGCAGCAAAAAATATTGAGTCTGCCCATTAGTTTTTTCGATAACAGCAAATCGGGCGAGTTGGTTTCCAGAATTATGACAGATGTAGAAGGTGTTAGAAACATAGTAGGAACAGGCTTAGTTCAATTGGTAGGAGGGACATTAACTGCGGTTATTTCTTTGGTATTATTGATAAAAATTAGTCCAATGATGACCGCTTATGTGCTTGTTCCTGTGGCTATTTTCGGGTTGGTAGCCATGAAAGCCTTTGGATTTATTCGTCCTATTTTTAGAGAACGAGGAAAAATTAATGCAGAAGTTACAGGACGTTTAACAGAAACCTTAAATGGAGTGAGGGTAGTAAAAGGTTTTAATGCCGAGCAACAAGAAATTAAAAGTTTTGAAATGGGTGTAGAAAAGTTGTTCTTAAACGTCAAAAAAAGCCTTACTTCTACGGCTTTAATTACCAGTTCGGCTACTTTTTTACTAGGACTTGCCTCCACAGGCATTATGGGTATTGGAGGGTACATGATAATGAATAATGAACTAACCTTTGGAGATTTCTTGGCATTTACCCTTTATTTAGGATTTATGATAGCACCCATAGTGCAAATGAGCAATATTGGCAGTCAGCTAACAGAAGGTTTTGCCGGACTAGACCGAACAGAAGAAATAATGAACATGGAATCGGAACACGATACAGAAGAGCGAGTAATAGAGCTGGAAGCAGTAAACGGAGATATTGCTTTTGAAAATGTGTCTTTTGCTTATGAAGAAAACAAAGAAGTCATTCACAATATCAACATTCATGCACCCAAAGGTTCGGTAACCGCTTTGGTAGGTTCTTCTGGTTCGGGAAAAAGTACCATTGCCAGTTTGGTTTCTTCCTTTTTAACACCACAATCGGGTAAAATAACCATTGATGGCAAGGATTTGTCAACCGTTACCTTAAACAGTTATAGAAAACATTTGGGAGTAGTGCTGCAAGATGATTTTTTGTTTGAAGGTACGATTAGGGAAAACATTATCTTTCCTCGACCAAATGCTAGTGAAGAAGCCATACAGGCAGCAGTAAAAGCAGCGTATGTAAATGAATTTACCGATAGGTTTGAAAAAGGCTTAGAAACCGTAATAGGGGAGAGAGGTGTAAAACTTTCGGGAGGACAACGACAACGGATAGCCATTGCCAGAGCGGTATTGGCAAACCCTAAAATATTAATTTTAGATGAAGCCACCTCTAATTTAGATACCGAAAGTGAAGCCTTAATACAAGCAAGTTTAGGTAACTTAATGCAAGGCAGAACTACTTTTGTAATTGCTCACCGATTAAGTACCATCCGCAAAGCCGACCAAATTTTAGTAATTGAAAATGGAGAGATAAAAGAAAAAGGTACCCATGATGAATTGATTGCAAAACAAGGACGCTATTTTGAATTGTTTACGTATCAGTCGAGGATTTGATTGAGAGGCTTTTAACTTGAAAAATAGCTTAAAGTTTGAGAGGATTTAAAAATTTAGCTGTATTTTTCCATTTCAAAAATTGAAGTTTTAAAACAATGAGTGAACTTAGTAAAAGTTTTATAGAAGAAATAAAAGGTATTTTAAGCCGAGCAAAGCAAACTGCAGTTACTGCGGTTAATTCTGCTATGGTTTTTGCATATTGGGAAATAGGCAAAAGAATTGTAGAAGAGGAGCAAAAAGGAGAAGAAAGAGCTGCTTACGGAAAAAATTTATTAGATAACTTGGCAGAGAGTTTAAGTGAAGATTTTGGGAAAAGTTTTGATGCTCGTGAATTACGTAGAATACGACAGTTTTATTTGTCTTTTCCAATTCGGGACACAGTGCGTCCCGAATTGAGTTGGTCGCATTATCGGCTGTTGATACGCATTGAAAAAGAAGATATTAGACTGTTTTACATCAAAGAAGCCATTGAACAGCATTGGAGTACTCGAAAATTAGATAGAAACATCAGTAGTCAATATTTTCAACGCATTTTAGGTAACCAAAGCAGTAAAGAGTTAACTACTGAAAACCAACCCAAAAACAATTTATATTTTATTAAAAACCCTTATGTATTGGAGTTTTTAGACCTTCCGACAAACCTTACACATAAAGAAAAAGACATCGAAAAAGCAATTGTTCAACATTTGCAAAGTTTTTTATTGGAACTTGGTAAAGGTTTTGCCTTTGTGGCTCAACAAAAACTAATACGTACAGAAACATCCGATTTTTTTATCGATTTGGTGTTTTACAATTATCACCTTAAATGTTTTGTGGTAATTGATATTAAAGCAGGAAAATTAAGTCATCAGGATATTGGTCAATTAGATATGTATGTACGAATGTTTGACGAAATAGAAAAATCAGAAACCGACAATCCAACCATTGGCATTTTACTTTGTGCCGATACCGACAATGTAGTGGCTAAATATTCAGTATTGAATGATAAAAACAACTTGTTTGCTTCCAAATATCAGCTGTATTTACCAAGTGAAGAAGAGTTACAGCAAGTAATCGAACAAGATTTATGAGAAAGTCAAAAAGTATTATATCAATCGAGGATTTGATTTAAATAAAATCATTAAAACTAAACTTATGTTTGAAGAAGAAGAAGAAGAAGAAAACGAGGAGTTTGATAATTATAAGAAACTACCTGTTTATAAAAAAGCCAATGAGATTATTGAGTTAATTGATAAAATATCCCATTTTATTAATGAATCTATTGACAAAAATTTGGAAGACACTGAATTGTTGATGGCTAAAACGTATGTGGATGATATTGTTGGTAATGCCTATATTATTGCTGCAAAAATTGCAGGAGCCGAAGCAGTAGATTTGTACGATATAAAAATGGAAAATGCCGCTATTATAAGAAAAGCTGCTAGAGAAATAAAAGTTAATTGTACTGGATTAACTATGTTTGATATTGATGGGTTTGATTATTTAGATTTATTACGAGAAGAAATGGAGTTGTTTCGAGTTGAATTTGCCGAATGGGTAAAAACCTTTGACCCTTGGAATTACATTATAGATAGGTGGGGATTGTTTAATCCTCCAGGAGTGAATTATGACGACCACGACCCAGATGATGATATTCCTTTTAATCCTGAAGATTTTTTTAAGTGAAAACAGATAAATTAGTAAGAGGTATTATCAAAAAGTTAGTAGTTTTTCAAAAACAAAACAGCCACTACTAACATTCCCAAAGCTATTAGTATTAGAAAAACATAAGTTCTACGTTGTTTCCATAGTAACTGTTGGTTGAATTTAGTCCATATATAACTCCATAATCTCATACGCTCTAATTTATACAAATAAAATGACTTTGCAAAAACCTTTTTGTAATTTTCGGGTTGTGAGCCAAAAACTGAGTTCTTATTGAAGTAAAGTATCCATAAAATACTTACTTTTACTTTATGCGTGCAGTAGTAATATTATTTGTTGTTGTGTTTATACAATATGGTTGTGTGAATCATAAAAACGACCAATTAGATGGATTAGATACGCTAAATGCCACAACTGATACGGTTAATGAAATAGAACCTATAGTTGAAACTGCTGAAATAATGGATACTATTCAACAAGACACGACTGAGCGAACCCCAAAAACAAAGCAGCATAAAACTTCTTTGGAAGAAATTATTGAAGTTGAAGCAAAAGAAGTACCGATTGATCCTTACCTAAATGACCCAATGAATAGACCTGGTTATGTGGGTACGCCATGTGAAGAAGATGAAACTGGGAAATGTTTTAGACATGACCACAATACTAATCCCAAATAAGAATCACTATAGAAGGTATTGTTTATAGGGTTTTAACGACCAAATACTCTTAAATAACAAATCTATCGTTTTGTCTTATTGCTAATTATAGGACAAATGGATACCGCTTTCTTTTAGCAAAAAATGGGTAAAGCTTTTTTATTCACGTCTTTTTTATTTTATTAGTGTGAATGATTTTCGTTGCACTACAATTCTGCTTTACTTATTTTGCAGCTGCGTGAAGGATTACTCATGATTTTTAGTATTTTTAATTGTATTCGTGAATCGCTTCGCTTATTTGAAGCGGCATCTCCCGATTTTTCATCGGGAATACAGCGAATAGCCCGACCTTTAGGGCACGCCCAAATCATCTTACTTTGCCTTAATAAAAACATCTTAAAATTCGAGATAAATTAAAAATTTAACTGTACTTTTCCACTTCAAAAAATTGAAGCAATGAACCGCATCAAAGAAGTACTGGAAGAAAAGGGGATTAAACAAGTTTGGTTAGCTGAGAAGTTGGGTAAAAGTTTTAACATGGTAAACTCTTATGTGCAAAACCGAACACAACCAAGTTTAGAAGCACTGTTTAAAATAGCTAAAATCCTTGAAGTGAATGTAAAAGATTTAATTGATTCTAATAAAAGATAAAAGAGGTGTTAAATAATATGTCAAAATTAAATAACATACCAATTATTGATTTATTTGCTGGTCCTGGAGGTCTAGGAGAAGGCTTTTCCTCTGTCTATAAAGGAAAAGGCAGAAAAAGAGTTTTTGACATAAGACTCTCAATTGAAAAGGATGAAGATGCTCACAAAACTCTATTGTTTCGAAGTTTTTTTCGACAATTTGACCCTGGAAAAGTTCCTAAGGAATATTATAAGGTTTTACAACATTCTAATATAGAACAAAGAGAAATTGCAAAGGAGGAATTATTTACGCAATACCCGAAAGAATATCAAACTGCTATTAATGAAGCTTGGCAAGCTGAGTTAGGAAGCGAAAATTTTTCATCAAAAGAAGTAGATAAGAGAATAAAAAAAAGTTTAGGTAAAGCTAAAGACTGGATGTTAATTGGAGGGCCTCCTTGTCAGGCTTTTTCACTTGTTGGCAGATCAAGGGTAGGAGGTATAGACGAAGAAGATCATAGAGTTTATTTGTATAAAGAGTATTTAAGAATTATTGCAGTTCATCATCCTTCAGTTTTTATAATGGAGAATGTAAAAGGGTTGCTGTCGGCTAAAGTTGATGGAGAAAAAGTTTTTAATTGGATGAAACGGGATTTGCAAGAACCTTCTTCTGTTTTTAAAGGCGTTAATTCTCCTAAATATAGAATTTACTCTCTTACAACTGAACCCGAAAGGTTTGATGAAAACGGTTATCCGTGCTATAAGGACGACAAAAATTACCTCATTAAATCCGAAAAATATGGAGTACCACAAAGACGACATAGAGTTATACTTCTCGGGATAAGAGAAGATATCAATGTCATTCCTGAAATACTTAAACCTCATGAAAAGGAAATAAATTTAGAAGATGTAATAGGAGATTTACCAAAAATAAGAAGTGGTTTGAATCGATCATTTCTATCTAGTAAAATCGTTAAGGGTAAAAAAAAGAGATGTTATAAAAAAGAAGATGACTCTGATATAAACTGGTTAAACATGATTAACTCATTCAGGAAAGAAATCATTTCTTGGAATGGGTTTGCAAAGGATTATTCAAATAAAGAAATAATTTCTTTTGATAAAGGAATAGGTTCAGAATTTGTGAAATGTA
>Ga0210044_10005878_pt1 | contig 16383 bp, 22 predicted proteins | sample CryGey13umfilter_2_FD_183959 | JGI IMG/M metagenome (GOLD analysis project Ga0210044, IMG submission 183959) | Groundwater microbial communities from aquifer in Utah, USA - Crystal Geyser 4/9/14 3 um filter (SPAdes) (version 2) | ecosystem: Environmental > Aquatic > Deep subsurface >...
CATCAATAATCTGAGCATAAATTTGTTTATTACTTCTAAAAACACTCAATCTAGGGCGTTCCCCGTTACCAGAGATTTTTGCACGCACACGGCGCTTAGCCCTCGATCTTTGAAATTCTTTTTTATTCTTCATCGTGCTTTTAATTTATATTATTATTTTGAGGCAGTTTTACCTGCTTTTCTTCTGAGTACCTCGCCTTGGAATTTAACACCTTTACCTTTGTAAGGTTCAGGTTTTCTTAAAGAGCGAATTTTTGCAGCCACTTGTCCGATAAGTTGTTTATCGGCAGAGGTAAGTATTATTAAAGGATTTTTACCTTTTGCATTTTCAGTCTCTACCTTTACTTCATCAGGTATGAGAAAATAAATGTGGTGAGAATATCCTAAGGAAAGATCGAGTAACTGACCAGTATTAGAAGCACGATATCCAACTCCAACGAGTTCTTGAACGGTTTTAAAACCTGTGCTTACACCTAAAACCATATTGTGTATAAGTGAGCGGTATAAACCATGTTTTGCACGGTGGTCGTTGCTTTCGCTGTTTCGTTCAACTATTATTTGTTTACCTTCAATCTTCACGTTCACGCTATCATCAAAACTTTGGGACAATGTTCCTAAAGTACCTCTAACATTTATGTTGCCATCGGTGAGTTTGATTTCCACGCCTGCGGGAATATCTATTGGTAATTTTCCTATTCTTGACATAGTATAATTATCTTTAACATTATTAACTTACATAACACAAAACCTCACCACCAACTTTTAGCTTCTTTGCTTCTTTGTCGGTAATAACACCATGTGAGGTTGAAATAATTGCTATTCCTAAACCATTTAATACTCGGGGTAATTCTTTTGAATCCACATATTTACGTAAACCAGGTTTAGAAATTCTGGTAAGGGTATTGATTGCAGAGAGCTTTGTAATTGGATGATATTTTAAAGCAATTTTGATAGTATTATTAACACCGTTTTCGGTATCTATAAATTTATAGCTAAGAATATATCCTTTTTCAAAGAGTATTTTAGTCATCTCTTTTTTAAGGTTTGATGAGGGTACTTCGACAACGCGATGATTTGCATTCACGGCGTTTCTAATTCTTGTCAAGTAATCTCCTATTTGATCTGTTACCATCTTTATTATATTTTAATATTTTACCAACTTGCTTTTTTAACCCCGGGTATTAAACCATTGAGAGCCATTTCTCTAAAATTAATACGTGAAATACCAAACTGGCGCATATAACCTTTAGGTCTTCCACTAATTTGACAGCGATTATGCAATCTTACTGCAGCACTATCGCGAGGTAATTTTTGCAATCCTTCGCTATCTCCAGCGGCTTTCATAATAGCCCTTTTAGCTGAGTATTTATCAACCATTTTACGTCTTTTACGCTCACGCGCCTTCATTGATTCTTTTGCCATCGGTATTAATTTTTAAATGGTATTCCAAATTCTTTAAGCAGAGCAAATGCTTCTGCATCAGTTTTTGCCGTTGTAACTATTGTAATATTCATTCCTTGGATTCGATTCACCTGATCAATATTTATTTCAGGGAATATTAGCTGCTCAGCAATTCCAAAAGAGTAGTTTCCTTTTCCATCAAATCCTTTGTTGTTAATACCTCTAAAGTCTCTAACTCGAGGAATGGATACAGAGATCAGTCTATCAAGAAATTCATACATTCTATCACGACGTAAAGTAACTTTGGCGCCAATAGCCATTCCTTTACGAAGTTTAAAGTTCGAAATATCTTTTTTAGAAATGGTTTTAACGGCTCTTTGACCAGCTATATTACTCATTTCTTCGATGGAGCTATCTAATATTTTTTTATCAGTGATTGCTGCTCCTACTCCTTGGTTAAGAGTAATTTTTACAATTTTTGGCACTTGCATTACTGAGTTATAGCTAAATTGCTTCATCAGTGATGAAACTATTTCGTCTTTATACTTATCTTTTAATCTTGGTGTGTACATTATTTAATTACCTCCTTTGATTTTTTAGAGTAACGTACAATTTTGTCACCTTCGACACGACGGCCAACGCGAGTAACATTACCTTTATTATCTACTAACATTACATTTGAAAGGTGAATAGCTGCCTCTTTTTTAACGATACCACCTTGTGGATTTTCATTGCTTGGTTTGGCGTGTTTGGATATAATATTTACGCCTTCCACAAGCACTCGGCTTTTGGCTGGAAACATCTCAAGTATTTTGCCTTCTTTACCTTTATTGGCTCCAGCAATTACTTTTACAGTATCTCCTTTCTTTAATTTCATTTTCGGTTGCATAACAATTCCTTAAATTAATGGTTTATAACACTTCAGGTGCTAACGACACGATCTTCATAAATTTCTTATCGCGTAATTCACGGGCTACTGGCCCAAAAATACGTGTACCCTTCAATTCACCGTTAGTTCCAAGCAGCACCACTGCATTGTCATCGAAACGGATATAGGAGCCATCGGCGCGACGTATTTCTTTCTTAGTGCGCACCACTACAGCTTTAGAAACAGTCCCTTTTTTAACGTTGCCTGATGGGATGGCACTTTTTATAGCAACCACTACTTGGTCACCGATACGAGCATATCTCTTTTTGGTACCTCCCAACACACGGATGACAAGTACTTCTTTTGCGCCGCTATTATCGGCAACTAATGCTCTGGATTCTTGTTGTAACATACTATTTAGCTTTCTCTATTATTTCAACTAATCTCCAATTCTTATTTTTACTAAGTGGGCGTGTTTCCATTATTTTCACTTTGTCGCCAATGCCACACTCATTTCTTTCGTCGTGAGCGAAATACTTTTTCGACCTTTTAACGAATTTTCCATAGATGGGGTGTTTTAATTTACGTTCGATGCTAACTGTAACGGTTTTATCCATTTTATTGCTAGTAACCACGCCCACACGTTCTTTTCTTAAATTTCTGCTTTCCATAATTATTACAGATTATTTTCTTTCTTCGCTGTAAGCTCACGCTTACGAAGTTCGGTTAATATTCTTGCTATGCCTTTACGAGAGCTACTGATATTCTGTGGATTCTCGATAGGTGATACTGCATGATGCAATTTCAACTTTGACAGTTGGATTTTTTCAGTATCAAGTCTTTCCATCAATTCATCTGTCGAAAGTTCTTTTATTACCTCTTGTTTCATCACTTATATTATTATTTGTTTGTGGAATATTCTATTCCTGATAATCTCTTCTTACAATAAATCTTGTCAAAATTGGTAGTTTTTGGGCTGCCAATCTTAAGGCTTCTTTTGCCACTGCCAATGGAACTCCTTCTGCTTCAAAAATAATTTTTCCTGGTTTGCAGCGGGCTACGAATAACTCAGGAGCTCCTTTACCTTTACCCATACGTACTTCGGCGGGTTTTTTGGTAATTGGTTTATCAGGGAAAACTCTAATCCAAATTTGTCCTTCACGTTTCATATAACGTGTAACTGCTTGACGTGCAGCTTCTATCTGACGACCTGTAAGCCAGTCCTCTTCAAGAGATTTAATTCCGAATGAACCAAAGGCGAGTTCCGCTCCGCGGGTTACGTTGCCTTTCATTTTCCCTTTTTGCTGCTTTCTATATTTTGTCTTTTTGGGCTGTAACATATTCCAAAATTTTAACTGTTCTCAATAATTTATTTTCTTCTGCGTTGACGTCTACCTTCAAAATTTTGACCAGCCTGTTTTACAGGTTGGGCTACATTTAGCAAAGTAACATCACGTTTTCCAAAAACTTCTCCTTTAAATATCCAAACTTTAACTCCCAATCTTCCATAGGTAGTATGAGCTTCGACCCAAGTGTAATCGATATCGGCTCTAAGAGTGTGCAATGGAATTCTTCCTTCTTTATACATTTCACTTCGAGCCATTTCTGCCCCACCAATACGACCTGAGACGAGTACTTTTATGCCCTCTGCTCCAACACGCATAGTGGAAGCAATAGACATTTTAACTGCACGTCGGTAGGAGACACGTCCTTCAATTTGTTTAGCGATTGATGTTCCAACTAAAAATGCATCAAGTTCTGGTCTTTTTATCTCATTTATATTAATTTGAACTTCTTTGCCTGTTAATTTCTTAATCTCTTCTTTTAATTTATCTACTTCAGAACCTTGCTTTCCTATAATAATTCCTGGTCTGGCAGTATTTATTGTTAAGGTTATGAGTTTAAGAGTACGTTCAATATAAATTTTGGAAACGCTCGCATTTGATAGACGTACATTTAGATATTTTCTAATTTTATCATCTTCTACAAGTTTCTCTGTAAAATTCTTTCCACCGAACCAATTGGAATCCCAACCTTGTGTTATTCCTAATCTTAACCCTATTGGATTTGTTTTTTGACCCATCAGATTATTATTGTTTGTTAATTATTACGTTCTCTTCTACTTCACTTACTTCATCAACTACAGCCATTCTACTTTGCAAATACAAAGTAACATGATTTGATCTTTTGCGAACTCTATGCGCACGGCCTTGAGGAGCTGTTTGCAAACGTTTCAGCATACGACCTGAGTCGACAAATATTTCGTGTATATATAATTGGGCATCTTCCAATCTACCACCTTCATTTTTCAATTGCCAATTTGCAATTGCAGAAAGTAGAAGTTTATACACACGATTAGAAGCCTCTTTTGGTGAGTGTTTCAACATAGCCAATGATTGATTGACATCTTTACCTCTTACCATATCGGCTACTAATCTCATTTTACGAGGAGAGGTAGGAACATTAACCAACTTTGCAAAATATGTTGATTTTTTTGCCGCCTTTACACTCTCTGCCTTATTATTCTTTCTTGCACCCATTATGCTATAGTATTATTTGTTATTTACCTTTCTTACGATTACCAGCATGACCGCGGAATGTGCGTGTTGGAGAAAACTCACCGAGTTTGTGACCTACCATATTCTCAGTAACATATACAGGGATAAACTTATTTCCATTATGAACACCCACTGTAAGTCCAACAAAATCTGGAGAAATTACAGAGGCTCTCGCCCATGTTTTTATTACGGACTTTTTGCCAGTTTCCTGAGCTTCCAAAACTCGTTTTTCGAGCTTGTAATGTATATACGGACCTTTTTTTAACGATCGACTCATATCATTTTAATTAAATGCTAATTACTTCTTTTTCCTTTCAACAATAAACTTATTGGAATCCTTTTTCTTGTTGCGTGTGCGATATCCTTTTGCTGGTATACCTTTACGCGAACGAGGATGTCCACCAGTTGCTCTTCCTTCTCCACCACCCATTGGATGATCTACAGGATTCATATTTACAGCTGATGTGCGTGGACGACGACCTAACCAACGTGAGCGGCCAGCTTTTCCTGAACGTTCCAAATTGTGATCTGGATTAGACACTGTTCCCACGGTAGCACGACAAATTTGCAATATCATTCGTGTTTCGCCTGAAGGCAATTTTATGATTGCGTATTTACCATCTCGACTTACTAATTGAGCATAAGATCCAGCTGAACGTGCCATTTTTGCACCTTGACCAGGTCTAAGTTCTATATTATGAATAACTGTTCCAAATGGAATTTCAGAAAGCAATAATGTATTTCCAATTTCTGGAGCTACTCCAGCGCCAGAATATAATTTTGTTCCAACTTGTAATCCGTTTGGAGCAATAATATATCTTTTCTCGCCATCAGCATATACTAATAAAGCTATACGCGCTGTACGATTTGGATCATATTCTATAGACTGAACATTTGCTGGGATCCCATCTTTATCGCGTTTAAAATCTATAAAACGATATTTCTGTTTATGACCACCACCAATGTAACGCATGGTCATTTTGCCATCGTTATTTCTTCCTCCTGATCTCTTTTTTGTTGCCAACAGACTCTTCTCAGGAGTGCTAGTAGTTATTTCGTCAAAAGTGCTTATTATTTTAAAGCGCTGACTTGATGTTGTTGGTTTGAATTTCTTTAAAGCCATGTCTCCTAAATGTTACTGTAAAAATCAATAGATTGACCTTCAGCTAATGTTACAATTGCTTTTTTAAAAGCTTGAGTTCTCCCAGGTATATAACCTGATTTTGTTGATCTGGATTTTGCTTTTCCACCATAATTCATGGTATTCACGGCAGCTACTTCAACTTCATATAAACTTTCTATCGCCTGTTTAATCTGAATTTTATTTGCATTTTTCTTTACAACGAATCCATAACGATTCAGTTTCTCAGTCAATGCTGACAACTTTTCAGAAATTATAGGCCTTTCAATAATATTCATCTCTTATAATCTTTTAAGATTAAACAATTACTTAGTTAGAACTTCTTCAATTGACTTTATTGAGGACTCGCTAATAATCAATTTTTTAGCAGCTAATAATTCATAGGTATTTATATCAACAGCTCTTTTGATATTAGCACCTTTAATGTTTCTGGCTGACAAATAAATATTGTTATCTATTGTATTTAAAATCAACAGACTTTTTATACCATCTATTTTTAAGTCGCTTGCAAACTTCAGGTAGTTTTTAGTTTTTGGCAATTCAAATGTGAAATCTTCAACAATCATAACATTTTCTTCTTGAACTTTGTAAGCAAGTGCTGATTTACGAGCTAAGCGCTTAAGCTTTTTATTAAGTTTAAAAGAATAATCTCTAGGATGCGGTCCAAATGCACGAGCTCCACCTCTTAATATTGGTGAGTTAATATCACCCATACGTGCGGTACCAGTTCCTTTTTGGCGTTTCAATTTACGAGTGCTACCCGAAAGTTGAGAGCGCTCTTTTGAACTATGAGTTCCTTGTCTTTGATTTGCTCTATATTGTTTAATATCAAGATAGATTGCATGATCATTTGGTTCGATTCCGAACACCGTATCATCAAGTTGAACTTTACGACCGGTTTTTTCTCCATTAATTTTATAAATATCTAGCTCCATCTTTCCACTATTACGTATGATCCATTTGGTCCAGGTACAGAACCTTTAATAACTAAAAGATTTTTCTCTAAAATAATTTTCATTACTTGAAGATTAATCATCTTAACTCTATCATTGCCCATACGACCTGCCATTCGCATTCCTTTGAATACTCTTGAAGGCCATGATGATGCGCCAATAGAACCTGGAGCTCTAAGGCGGTTATGTTGACCATGAGTTGCATCGTTAACACCGCGGAAGCCATGACGTTTTACAACGCCTTGAAATCCTTTTCCTTTAGATGTTCCAATTACATCAATAAATTCACCTTCTGTAAAAACATCAACATTAATGATTTCTCCAAATTGTTTTTGTTCTTCAAATCTAGTAAATTCTACAACTTTTCTTTTTGGCGTTGAACCAGCTTTTTTAAAGTGGCCGATTAATGCTTTTGATGTATTTTTTTCTTTCTTATCATCAAAGGCAAGTTGTACAGCACTATAACCATCTTTTTCAATGGTTCTAATCTGAGTCACAACACATGGACCTGCTTCAATAACGGTACATGGAACATTTTTTCCATCTGCGTCAAAGATGCTAGTCATCCCTATCTTTTTTCCAATAATTCCGGACATTTCTACTGTATTAAACCTTAATTATACTTTAATTTCAACCTCAACACCAGTCGGTAATTCCATCTTCATCAATGCGTCGATGGTTTTTGATGATGTACTGTAAATATCCAACAAACGTTTGTAGGTAGAAAGCTGAAATTGTTCACGAGCTTTCTTGTTTACAAAAGTTGATCGTAATACGGTATATATTCTCTTGTTTGTTGGCAAGGGAATTGGCCCATTTACAACTGCTCCTGTTGCTCTTACAGTCTTAACAATTTTCTCAGCAGACTTATCTACTAAATTAAAATCGTAAGATTTAAGCTTTATTCTAATTTTTTGACTCATTGTTAATAAATCTATTTATTAATTATTTCTTCTGCAATTGCGTCTGGCACAATAGCATATTTACTAAATTCCATGGTAGAAGTAGCACGTCCAGAGGACATGGTACGCAGAGCGGTTACATAGCCAAACATATTTGACAAAGGCACGTGAGCTTTAATAATTTGAACTGCGTCTTTTGCAAGAACTCCATCAATAACTCCTCTACGTTTATTCAAATCTCCTATGATATCACCCATAAATTCCTCAGGTGTAACTGCTTCTAATTTCATTATAGGTTCAAGCAAAGCTCTTTTAACTTTACGTGTAGCATTTCTAAATGCAACTTTTGCTGCAATTTCAAAACTTAGAGCATCCGAGTCAACTGGATGGTATGAACCATAAAAAAGTCTTATTTTCAAACTTTCAAGTTCGTAGCCAGCTAATGTACCATTAAGCATAGCTTCTTTAAAACCTTTTTCCACCGAAGGAATGTATTCTTTAGGAATAACTCCGCCTTTTACAGCATCGATAAATTGCAGGCCTTCTTTTCCTTCATCTGCAGGACTTATTTCAAATTGAATATCAGCAAATTTACCTCTACCACCAGTTTGTTTTTTGTAAACTTCACGATGTTCGATTGAACTTAATATAGCTTCTTTGTATGCTACTTGAGGCTGTCCTTGGTTACATTCTACCTTAAATTCACGTCGCATTCTATCTACGAGAATATCAATATGAAGCTCGCCCATACCACTTATAATTGTTTGGCCAGTTTCTTCATCTGTACGAACGCGGAATGTTGGATCTTCTTCGGCAAGTTTTGCAAGTGCCATACCCATTTTATCAATATCTTTTTGAGTTTTAGGTTCTATGGAAACGCTAATAACGGGTTCAGGAAAAGTCATTGATTCAAGCAAAATAGGGTGTTTTTCATCACAAAGTGTATCACCAGTACGAATAGTTTTAAAACCAACTGCTGCACCTATGTCACCAGCTTCGATTCTGTCAAGAGGATTTTGTTTATTAGCATGCATTTGCATAACTCTTGATATTCTTTCTTTTTTGCCAGTAGATGCATTAAAAACATAGGAGCCAGCATCAAGAGAGCCAGAATAGACTCTAAAAAAAGCTATACGACCAACAAATGGATCGGTTGCAATTTTAAAAGCTAATGCAGCAAATGGCTCGTTAGAATCTACTTGTCTATTTTCTTCTTTACCAGTTTCAGGGTTAGTCCCAGTAATTGCATCTATATCTAATGGGCTTGGGAGAAATTCTATAACAGCATCCAGAAGCATTTGAACACCTTTATTTTTAAAGGCAGAACCACACATTACTGGAGTTATTTTCATATCTATTGTAGCCTTACGGATGGCGCTTCTCATTTCTGCCACAGTAATAGAATCAGGGTCTTCCATAAATTTTTCGAAGAGATGGTCGCTTTCTTCAGCTACACCTTCAATTAATTTCATTCTATATTCTGCTGTAATTTCTTTTAAATCTTCTGGTATTGGAATTTCGGTGATATTAACACCTTGGCTTGTTTCATCCCAAACAAAAGCTTTGTTTTGAATCAAATCCACAACACCAACAAAAGTTTCTTCAGCACCAATTGGTATTTGAAGAGGTACAGGAATTGCTCCCAATTTTTCTTTAATCTGATTAACTACATCAAAGAAGTCAGCGCCTGAGCGATCCATTTTATTTATGAAGCTTAGACGAGGTACTTTATACTTTGTAGCCTGACGCCAAACAGTTTCGCTTTGAGGTTCAACACCACCAACAGCGCAGAATAATGCTACAGCACCATCCAAAACACGTAGTGAACGTTCAACCTCTACTGTAAAGTCAACGTGACCAGGAGTATCAATTATGTTAATTTTGTTTTCTATATCATTGTATTTCCAAAAAACTGTTGTGGCGGCAGAGGTAATTGTTATGCCTCTTTCCTGCTCCTGAACCATCCAGTCCATAGTAGCAGCACCATCATGCACCTCACCAATTTTATAATTTTTGCCAGTGTAGTACAAAATACGCTCGGTAGTAGTGGTTTTACCCGCATCTATATGCGCCATAATTCCAATATTCCGTGTGTTTTCTAAATTTGCCATTGGTTATAATTAAAATCTAAAGTGTGAGAATGCTTTGTTTGCATCGGCCATACGGTGAGTATCTTCTTTCTTTTTATAGGCAGTGCCTTCTTCTTTATAGGCTGCCACAATTTCTCCAGCAAGTTTACTTGCCATAGTTTTTTCATGACGTTTCCGTGAAGCACCTATGAGGGATTTCATTCCTATGGATTCTTTGCGGCGTTGTGGAATTTCCGATGGAATTTGGAAAGTGGCACCACCAATACGACGGCTGCGAACTTCGACAGCAGGAGTAACGTTAGCAAGACCTTTCTTGAAAATCTCCACAGGGCTTTCTTCTTTGAATTTATCTAACACAATATCCATTGCATCATAAAAAATATCATAAGAAATATTTTTTTTGCCGCCCATCATCATATTATTAACGAACTTAGTAACTGTTACGTCGTTAAACTTAGGGTCTGGCAGTAGTATTCTCTTTTTTGGTTTCTGTTTTCTCATATCTATTTAGCTATAAAAGATAAACTAATGTTATTTCTTCTTAGGACGTTTTGTACCATATTTAGAACGACGTTGAGTTCTTACATCTACACCAAGTGTATCAAGAGCACCTCTAACGATGTGATAACGAACACCTGGAAGGTCTTTTACTCTTCCACCGCGAATAAGAACAATTGAATGTTCCTGTAGGTTATGACCTTCGCCTGGAATGTATGCGTTCACTTCTTTGCCATTAGTTAATCGCACACGTGCAACTTTACGCATTGCGGAATTAGGTTTCTTTGGGGTAGTAGTATAAACACGAACACATACTCCACGACGTTGTGGGCATGATTCTAAAGCTGGCGACTTGCTTTTGTCGGTCAACTTCTTGCGTCCTTTTCTTACTAACTGTTGTATTGTAGGCATAATTTGCTATAAATTAATACATTTAATAATCTAAATTTTCCCTAAAAAGGGAGTGCAAAAGTATAATATTTTCGATTGAGTAAGCCAATTATTTAAATTTTTATAAAAAAATAAATAATTAACTTAAAATCAATAATTTAATTCAAAATAAACAATGGAAAAAAGTAAGGAAGGGTGATAAAAATCTCTTCAAACCCTGAAAGAAAAAAAATTCTCTCTGAAACCTATAGCGGTTTGGCTTTATCAGGTTCCTTATCTTAATTTCACTTAACTAAGGCATTTGTCAACTAAAAGTCTATTCAAATGCGGCTGCAAAACTAATAATTTATTTTAATTCACAAGCTTTGGTTGATAATTATTTTCGATTAATATTAAAAATAATTATATAATATTGATTTAGTGTATATTAAAGGTCTTGCAGTCTAATATTATTTTAAAATTATTGAATATATCAATATATTTTTCATAGATATTTTAAAATTATGATTTTTCATTACTGGTTTTTTGGTAGCTTATCCTACTAAAAATTATATGAATTGCCTGATTTCTTTAACCAAATAATTTTTTTGAAATAGGTAAGTTTGTTGCTTTTGTGTATTTTGTGGTTTCTTAATATCAATTGGAATTAGTTCCTAACTTTTATTCATCGTGAAAAATTATTCCCGTCATGCTTAACCTTATATAGAAGGAAAAGCCCAGATGAAGCTGATTATAGTTTTCGAGATTTATTTTCTGATAATAAAATATTATTCCAGGGTCAATACTTACTGCATCGCTAAAAATTAATTTAACACCGCCGCCTGCATTCACCCCCCAGCCGATTCCACCTTGCTGCACATTGTATTGAGTTTGCTGTACACCAGGCACATAAGTTCCATTCAGATAAACATCAACAATTGAGTATTCTAAGTCGTTAATTTTAATTTTATTCTCTTTCACTCTGGTAGAATTGATATTGATTCCTGCCTCGAAAAATGGCATAATCATTTCACTTTTAGTTTTGTAATATTTAGAGAAATCGAAATTCATATTCACTCTATCTTCCTTTCCCCAGATGGCAAATAAACGCAAATCTGGTTCGGTAAGTATAGTGTTAGGGTCAACTTCTATTTGAAAAAAATCATTTGCATACAATTTTGCAAAATTGAATGACATTGAAAAACCGAGGTTATTTTCAAAAGTTCGTCGGAAATAAAATCCTAAATCGAAAGCACCAGAATACCTCATATTATTTGGCATCGCAGTTATAAAGAAAGTATCATTGGAGTTTAAGGAGTTCGAAATATCATTGCGATAATATTTATTGTCAATTATAAATTTAAGTTTATTGATATTATTATCAGCTCCATTATAAAATTTTGCTTGATAAGAGGAAGGCAGATAATAGCCGAAATTCATGCCAAAATCCCAGCCTGATATTTTTGACTTAGAATTATCTTGTGCAGAAGCAATAAGATTAACGAAAAAAATTAAGAAAAATATTATTTGAATTCTTGGTTTCATTTTCTATTTAATAATGTACAAAAATAATATTTTTTGACCTATAATCATCCTAAAACAATAATGGACATTAAGAAAGGCTTCAACGAAAAATTATAGTTAAAATTTTAATTTAACGAATCTAAATTTTATCAATTGCAGCCTTTAATTTATTCATAGACATAATTAGTTCTGATTTGGGTAAGGCAGCATTTAGTCTCACATATCGACTTCCAGAAGATCCAAATGTTTTTCCGCTATTGACAGCAATCCCAGCTTCGTTAACAAAGAAATCCATTAGTTTCTTATCTGAAAGATTATAAGCCTTCATATTGAGCCACAAGAGATATGTGGCTTCTGGCCTTTTGAATTCTATCTTGGGAAGATTTTTAAAAATAAATTCTTCCACATAATCAATATTCTCAGATATATAACTCATCAAATTATCGACAAATTTTGCTCCATGAGTGTATGCAGCTTCAGTGGCAACGGTGCCAAAAATATTGCCTTGCATTAGGTGCGTTGCATCCATAGCTTCATTATATTTTTTAAGCAAAATCGGGTTTTTAGAAATCACTATGGAAGTGCTCAAGCCAGCGATATTAAATGTTTTACTGGCTGCCATTAGTGTGAGAGTTATAGCAGCAGCATCATCGGAGATTGAGGCTAAAGGAATATGTTTATTTGGTTTTAAAATCAGATCTGAATGTATTTCATCGCTGATTATTAATACATTATGCCGTTTGCAAATATCCACCAGCTTATGCAATTCATCTTTTTTCCATGCTCTACCTACTGGATTATGAGGATTGCTAACAAAAATCATCTTACATTTTTCGTCTATTTGTTTCTCCAAATTCTCGAAATCCATAGTATAGTAATCATCTTTTTCAATGAGATTGTTGGAAACTAATTGTCTATCGTTCTCGCTCACGGTTGTAAAAAACGGAAAATACACTGGTTGCTGAACAATGATTTTATCGCCAGGTTTTGAAAATGCTTTTAGCGCAAGGAATAAGCCTGGCACAACTCCTGGGCTAAAGGATATTTCTGAAGTTTTAACATCCCACTGATGGCGTTCTTTCATCCAATTCACCACCGATTTAAAGAATGATTCGGGGCGAATACTATATCCAAAAATTGGATGTTGTAGGCGTTTTGAAATTGCTTGGGTAATAAAATCTGGGCATGCAAAATCCATGTCGGCAACCCACATCGACATTATATCTTCCTTACCAAAACGCTCTTTCAAAAGGTCATATTTCACGCTGTTAGTTCCTCGGCGATTTAATATTTTGTCGAAATTATAATTTTTCATAAATTGTAAGATTGTTTTATAATAATATTGATTTCAGCCCTATAACTCAATTTCTCTTAATATTTTAAATGGATTTATCATATCTAATCTTAAGACAAACCTTATTCTTTGTTCAAAGAAATTATAATTGTTGAGGCTTTGAACTTGCTTTATATCGGCTGATAATAATAAAGGGAAATAAATTTCGAAATATTTTGGGACAACATTTAAATATAAGCCAGCCTCATAAAGCAGTTTATTTTCCATCCGAACATTTTGATATGATATGCCAGCATTAGCATAAAATCTAATCAGGTTTGTAAAAGGAATAGATGATTTCACATTGATAGCACTTAACCACGACCAAGATCTGCCTATTATTGCATCTATTGCAAATCCACCATCGGCAGGAGTCATCTGCGCCGACTTAATGCCTGAGCCTATTAGCTCGCTTCTACCCAAATAAGTATAGTCAAAAAGATAATCGTCGCTACCTGACCAATTGCTAAGTTTGAAAGAATAGTCGATCGTTGGATTTTGTACATGAAAAAATATATTTCCTGCAAAAAAATGAAGATCCAAACTTTTGATTTTGTTATAGTTAAATTTATAATCCGCACCAATCCATGCTTTTACAATTTCCTTATTTATTTGAAATTCCATATTCAGTCCGAAAGGATTTATAACTCTACTGTTTTCAAATTTGTACGACAGCACGTTCATATTAATAATATGCTGAATTATGTATGGAATATATGGTGGCACGGGATCATTTCCATAAGATAATTCCTGTTTGTTTATTACAGAAAATCTATAAGTTAATTTCGATTTTATTGATGAAATATTATTAGGCTTCTTGAAATAAATATTTAGCTCAGGGTTCATTTTTACAAAATTGATTGTGTTTGGCAAATTATAAGATGAACTTACATTAATGAAATCATAATCGTACTTTCGTCCGCTTGCTCCTATACTCAATTTTCTAATTATTCCTTTAGTGTAAAAATTTCTATAAATGCCAACTTCGCCATTAATATTTTTGGAGTTAAAAGAGTACATTGGAACAATTTGGTATTCCCAATTTCGTTCAAATGCAGGATCGTTGTACAAAGCCACGCCAAGCATAAATCCGTTATAATTATTTCGCCCAATTACTGGCATAATATACATAGCATCAATATCATGAAAAGGAATTGAATATAAAATTTTTAGCTTTTTAGGATTGCTGGTTTTAAAAATTCCATGCACTTTGGCCCAGTTATTTTTTCTATTTATATCAGGCATTTGTTCAAAAGCATCAATTTTAATTTTATTGAAGTCGCCTGCAGGAAATTTTATTATACCTTTATTATCAAATCCATCGAACCAGAGAGTTTTACTTACCAGATTATCTTTATTTACAGAAGAAATAGAAAATGGGCTTTTTACATCACCATGATTTCTTATGGTAATTATTAAGCTATCAGATTCTGTTTTAACTTTACTTATTGAATAATCTATCTTATTATTTGTCAGCAATATATCATCAAAAAACCATTTAACATCTTTCGAAGAATTACTCTCAAAGAAATTAGCTAAGTCTTCGGGTTGTGGATGTTTAAATTTCCATTCTTGGAAAAAGCTTTTCATCAACTCTTCAAATTTATCTGGACCAATATAATTGCGCAAATATCTGAAAAGCAGCGCTGATTTATAATAAACGCTTGTTCCATAATTGATAGAAGAAAATTCATCCGATGTCAAACTCAAAGGCTGATCAAGATTTTTGCGTGCCATAAAAAGATATGAAAAATAATACATACTCATATAATCGAGCTTAAGTTTACGCAGAGATTCCATATCACGTCCTGAATAAAGCTCAATAATTGACTTATCTGCAAAATATGTTTGTTCGTAAAGACTTTGATAAAAAGTATTTATGCCTTCATCCATCCAAGGATAATCGCGCTCGTTGAAGCCCAAAATTCCATAAAACCAATTGTGTCCAATTTCGTGAACTATAGTAGTTTCAATTTCATATTTACTACTTGAGCCTCCAATAATTGTGATTGTTGGATATTCCATTCCACCACCAGCGGCAAGATTTCCATCAACGGCGGTGCATGTTTCAAAAGGATATTCGCCAACATTATGACTATAAAATTTTACACCTTGCTCCATATACCTCAGAGCTTCTTGCCATGCGTCGGCGTGTTCAAAAAGAAAAAGAGTGGTAAGTACAACTTTTTTCCCCGATTCTAATATAATGGTTTTATGTTTTGAAATAAAATTCTTGTCTGCAAACCATGCAAAATCATGAACATCATTTAATTGATAATGAAGACTTTTAAGATTATTGTTCAAATTTTTCTGATTTTCTTCATCGAGAAGATTTCCACTTGCGCCAACAATATATTTTTCATTTAAGTTAATTGTAACATCAAAATTTCCAATCTCTGAATAAAATTCGCCTTGATTGAGATAAGGCATTTGATGCCAGCCCTTTAAATCAAAGACCGCGGGTTTGGGATACCACTGCGAAATAGCATAAGATTGTCCATCATGGCCCAAGCGCGAAAATTCTGAAGAAGGTATTTTCACACGAAAAGGTGTCGAAATGCTGATGCTGTCGCCAGGTTTTATGGGCTCATTAAGAATAAGTTTGCAGATGTCGATATTTTCATGGTCGAATTGCCACTTTATTTGCTTACCATCGACCCAAAAATCTAGGCTATCGATAAATCCCTTTGAGCTATCAGCGGCATAATATAAATCGGCATTTTCATTGCGAACCAACTGGTTACAT
>Ga0210044_10005879_pt1 | contig 16383 bp, 2 predicted proteins | sample CryGey13umfilter_2_FD_183959 | JGI IMG/M metagenome (GOLD analysis project Ga0210044, IMG submission 183959) | Groundwater microbial communities from aquifer in Utah, USA - Crystal Geyser 4/9/14 3 um filter (SPAdes) (version 2) | ecosystem: Environmental > Aquatic > Deep subsurface > Groundwater...
CTGGCTAGATAATGGTGGCAACCATATTCCCAGTACCTGTGGTGCTGGCGGCAGTGCTATGAAAATAATAGTTGGAAATAATTTGACAATAAATGGTTCTCTTTCATCAAATGGTGCAGATGGTACTGCATCATTTAGCGGGGGCGGCGGCGGATCCGGTGGAAGTATCTGGATTGCAACAACTAATTTAATTGGTTCCGGAACTCTTCAGGCCAAAGGCGGTAATGGCGGTGGAAGTAGTACTAGAATGGGTGGCGGCGGTTCTGGCGGACGGGTAGCGATTTATTATGGAGATAAAGATAGTTGGGCAGGTAATGCTTTAACTACTGCAGGTATAACAACGGCCGGTACTGGAGCAAATTCAGGAGCAGTAGGTTCTCTGTACCTTCCCCCAGCTAAGCCATTTGGACTAACTCATGAGCACCCTTCAGCTACAAGCGTAAAATGGAAATGGCAGGAATCAGAAAATACCGATGCTTCAAGCGGGTTTAAAATATATTCCGGTGATCATAATTCTAGTGACCCTTCTGATAGTTGTACATCTACCCTTTTAACTTCAGTTGATGGCGGTTCACCCAGAACAGGCGCTAATTATTATGAGTGGACTCAGGAGTTAGGTTATAATCAGCCGCAAACTATTCATATTCATTCTCAATACAATAGTCAATTTTCAGTAGCTTCTAATAATTACACTGCATATTCTTCAATTGAACCCCCTGGCAACATCCAGTTTGGCACAATTGCTACTGATAACATTATTATAAGTACTACTAGTCCAAGTTTTACACTTCTTACAGCACCTGGCTCTGGTATCCGTTACTACATTTATGATTCAGGAGATAATCAAATTAACAGTACTGATAATAATGTTTTAGATAAAAAGACATCTGATTGGCTCCAGCCTCTAAGCGGGCCCTATACCTGGACATTTACTAGGCTTGACCCCAATGCTAATTACAAATTTAAAATTGAAACTAAAAATAGTAACGGGGATATTAATACCTCTGATAATCCTTCAAAAGCCACCCTCTCCGTAGCCCCAACTATTTCCAATATTTCTCCTAGTCCTGCCCCTTCGGCAGATACCTGGAGAAATAGCTTAAATATTCAACTTACAAATAATACAGAGAATCCAAATAATCCTGGGCAAACTGGTTTTGGTGCAGGAAGAGTAGAAAAGTTAAAATATATTGTAAATAATTCTGTAACTACTCCTTCAGACTTCTCATCAGCAACCCTATGGAATTCATCCAGTCCTGTTCCCCTATCCATCACCGCCCCAAATGATAATGTCTGGTATATACATATGGAAGGGTATAATTCTGTAAGCGTTTCTAATGGCAAACTAACCATAGGTCCATTTAAGTTGGATATTACTGTGCCGACATTTCCTAATGATATATATCCGTGGAACACTACAGCCGCAGATCCTTTACATGAGATACAATTTAATTGGTATTTTGCCACAGATTCAAGCGGAAGCGGTGTTAAAAGCTATACAGTTGAGAGAAGAAGAAGCGATGATGCTGTAAATGGCACCAACTGGTCTGTAGGCGAACACTACCAAAACTACACCATAAGCGCTTCTGATCCTTCATACTGTAATAACGGTACTTCAATCTGCACTCTGGTTGACACTAACCTTGACGGCGGCTGGAGATACTACTATAGATTCAGGATTGAAGACAATGCCGGCAATGCCACTAGCCTAAACGATGCTATTACCCTAAGTGCTACAACTCTAGACCAATCAGACCCTGAAGGCTATCCTTCCAACCTGTCTTTAATCCCCCAAGTAGGCCAGAATGGAAAATGGAATTATAGCGTTAAGGTTTCTTTTATGTCTGCTTCTGATAACGGTACAGGTATATATAAATACTTAATTTGGAGATCTTCTGTTGATTATATGGATATAGATAAAATGACTGGTGTATCAAGATCTAATTCAGCCCAGTCATGGACTCTAGTAGGGGAACTTCCCGCTATAAACGGCAGCCAAACAGAAGAGTACCTAGATAGTGACGCTAATAATAATATATTCGGTACAGGGACTTATACCAAGTTTGATAACTCAACCTACTCTATCACAAACGATGGGGATAATATCCACAAACCCCAAAAATCCCAAGCCTCCCCCCAGCTTAATGACTACACTTATTATGTCTACCGAGTCCAGGCTCTAGATAATAGCGGCAATAGAACTGAGATAGTCCCTGTAGATCCAGTTGTAAATAGAGCAGCTCTAACCACTCCTGATATTACATCTCCAAAAACAGCTTCTATAGGTTCCGCAGTTATTAACATTTCCGAGATAAGGGCTTCTTGGCTTGCAGATGATGGCATAGGGAATGTAAACAACAACCAATTATGGAGAGATGTAACTTCAAGAGATGAGTCAATAAGAGGTTCAGGTATTAAGCAATATATTGTTGAGAGAAATAGTAGTGATCCTATAGCTGACCCTGCTTTTGCCAGTAAATGGGTAGTTGTTGCTGACTCTGACGGATCTACCAGCAACAATGGCTTTTTAGATAATGACTATGATGGTTATGATGCCTATAGCGGCACGCATCTTAATCTAGTTACACCAATTAATATCAATGATCCTGATGGCGGAAACATTACCTTAAATGGCAGCACTTCCGGATACCCAAGTTCAGGAAGGGTTTTAATTGATAATGAATACATAGACTATACTTCAAGATCAGGCAATAATCTCTCTGGCATCACTAGAGCTAAGCTAGGCTCTCAAAAAGCCAGCCATGATGCTGATAAAGTGGTGTATATGATAGACAGATTTAAGTCTCTTCAAACCTATTACTATAGAATTAAAGCTACAGATAATCAGGACAATGAAAGCAATTATAGTGCTAATGTATCAACTAGAACTCCGGATGCTTCAGCTCCGTCTGCGCCTAAATATGTTAAAGCTATAGCTACTAAGGGTGATCCCAATGCAGCTGATTCTAAAGTAGGAAAACAAATCACCCTAACCTGGCTTGGCAGCAAGGACAACTCCTATGTAGTAGGATACAAGGTCTTTAGATCCACAGAAGATCTATCAATTGATCAATGGCAGGGTCTAATCGATAATCACCAGGAAATTAAACTAATTACAAATACAGAGTCAGGTTTTACTGACCTTCCTAAAAAAGAAGACAATATCTTTAAAACTTGGGTAGATAATGGAACTGACCTCACTCAAGGCCACCTCTCTGACGCTACTGCCTATTACTACCGTATAGTATCCTTTGATGATTCAACAACCAATGAGGAAAGCTACTGGAACTCTCCGATATCTGCTAAAACATCCACTGACCCCCAAACCAGTCTTACTCTAAAATCATATGACACCACCCCAGACTCTACAAAGCCCACCACTCCTCAAGCAGTACAAGTCAAAAACATCCATGGTGACGGTATAGCTCTGCTTCGCAATATTATCACTTGGCAGAGAATCCCTGAATCAGACTCCCAAAACCAAAGAAACACCACAGTAGACTTCAAGGAATACCAGGTCTATGCCTGCAACACCTATGTTAATGAATTAGATAATGACTGCACTAAGGTAGGTACTAAAACAGACCTTGGAGAAAACTACTTTATTCATGGAGTAAACCAATCTGACTCTGACAAGAACTACTACTATTATGTTATAGCTATTGATAATGCTGGAGAACAATTCAAATACCAAGACAATACCTTAATCAATCCAACCATTAGCACTATTGCTATGAACAACCAATCCAGCCACCTAACTCCTGTATCCATAAACCCAGGCAGAGCGATACCTGTTGTATTAGATGTTAACTCTTCCAATGTTGGTGTATCATCCGCTAATATTACATGGGTAACTAATCAAGATACTGATTCATTAGTTGAGTATAGAGAGAAAAATAGTAATAATGTAATAGCTGCTGGTAAAGATAGAACTCAGCCTACCGCAAACCATTCAGTTATTCTAGGGGCTCTTAAGAAGAATACTCCTTATGAATACAGAGTTGTTTCCCGTAACTCCCTAGGCAACATAGACGAACTAGCAGCCAATACTTGGAAAGAGTTTACCACCCAAGACTTCTCAATATCCGGAGACTCTGCTTCAACTACCACTACTACTTCTACAGTAACCTGGAATACTAATGTAAGATCAGACTCCCAGGTAGAGTATAAACTGGAGATAAATCCCGGAGAAAAAGCCGAAGTATCTCAAGTAGCAGGATCAGGATCAGATGAAGATAAGCTTGTAACCTCCCACTCTGTCATGATCAAAGCTCTAAAACCAGGCAGAACCTACACCTACAAGATAAGGTCAGTAACTAGTGACGGGTATATAGCTGAAACAGAATTCAAATCATTCCAAACCAAACCCTATGACGCCTCTCAATTCACCATAGCTCCGGATGCTTCCAGAATCTCTGAACAGAACATCACTTCATCTTCAGCTAAGATAACCTGGGCCACTGAAATAGCCACCTCCTCCTGGGTAGAGTACGGTACAACACCTGGATCCTACAGTCTCTCTGCCGGCTCCAATGACCTAACCAAGTCTCATGTAGTAGAGCTAATGAATCTAGTACCTAATATAACCTACTACTATAGGGTAAAAGGCAAAGATCAATACGATGTAGAATATGTCTCTCAAGAATACTCCTTCAAAGCTCTGGCTAAACCTGAAGTGATAAACCCTTCTGTCAAGGAAGTAACTTCCTACACTGCTACTATAACTTGGACCACCAACATCCCCACTGATTCAGGCATAAGCTATGGAGAGAGTGTTAACTACAACAAGAGGGAACAAGACAAGGAACTTAAGACCTCCCATTCCCTAACTCTGTCTAAGCTTTCTGACCAAACCACCTACCACTTCCTAATAGAAGTAAAAGACGCTTACGGCAATATAGTCAAATCAGAAGATAAAACCTTCACCACTCCTTTGGATACTACCGGTCCTAAAATATCTGAAGTTAAGCTCTCACCTCTTCAAGGAGGGGATCAGACTAAGAGGGGTGTTATCATAACCTGGATTACAGATAAGGAGTCCACTTCCCAGTTAGAATACTCCTCAGGTGTAACTCCGGGCAAATACGACAAGAAGACTCCTGTAGATCCTTCCTACAATGTATCCCATACTATCATCATTAGTGACCTGGAACCCGGCACCGCCTATCACTTCCGTCTAGTCTCCAAAGACAGAAGAGATAATGAAACCAAATCTCAAGACTATACTATGCTGACTCAGGAAAAAGAAGAATCTATTCTTAATCTAATCCTTAAAACCCTGGAAGACACCTTCTCATGGGTAGGCAAGGTTAGGGATTTTGTGGGCGGACAGTTTAGTAAACTATTAGGTAAATAATTCAAAAAATTTTAATCGAGCTGAAAAGAGAAATAAATATGCCTCTTGCGGCGTATTTATTGTTTCGTAAGATTGATAATATAAATCCATAAATCCGAAAACCTCCTTTTTTGTCATTCCTGCGGAAGCAGGAATCCAGAAAGTACTAGATTCCCGCCTTCGCGGGAATGACGAGATTAGTAACTTTTCTTTCAATAATGTCTATCAGGATTTATTAATGAGGTTTTCGGATTCACAGCTAGACTATTGACTAATTTACAAAAATAAGGTATAATATATATTATAATATAGACTTGTAGAGAAACAGAATAAAAAATTATACTCAATTTACGATCGTTTGTCCACTTGATTAAATAGCAGCAGTAAGCAGAATAAAACAAAAATAAAAAAGGAGACAATGAGAAAATTTAAATCAGGCACGAAAATTTTAAAAGCAGGCATTTTTTTGGCTGTAATAGGAGCCACCCTGTTTTTTTTAAATTCCAGTGAATCACAAAAGGCAGATATAAAATCAGATAATATAAATATTAGTAAATTTGTTCATCTTACATTTGATCCGGAAAGAGGTTTGGATGCGCTTCGTTTTTCAGCGCAAGATATCCTTACTTTAAACAAAGAAGAAAAATCAAAAGATTATATTTCTCCCGTTTACAATCTGTCTTTTGAATCAAACGCCATATCACCAGACTGGCAAGGGCAAGAGCTAAAAGACAACTCAGTGAAACTGTTTGTAAAATTAAATGATTCAAAGGGTTGGAATGATTGGCAGGAAGTGAAGGTAGAAGATATCGATGAAGGAAAGGATGGGACAAAGACCGATAAAAAATTCGGTGAATTATTTTTTGGCAATAAAATAAACGCTTTTCAATATAAAGTAAGCTTGTCAAAGAATACGGACGGAAAGCCACCCGTTATCCGAAACGTTAATTTTTCTAATATAGACTCAACAAAGGGGCCTAAGCTCTCGCCTAACCAAGGCATAATCAAAAAAGCGAACGCTTCTCCGCGAATTATTTCTCGAGCAGAATGGGGATGCCCGGAAAAGGATTATTCTCCAGATTGGCCTCCCCAATATCAATCAGCAACCCATGTTATTATTCATCATACAACTGGGGATATAGGATATGGAGATACATATAGCCAAATGAGGGCTATTTGGCATCACCATAGATATAGAACCAATAGCGACGGTAGCGTTTGGGGTGATATCGGCTATAACTATGTCATAGATGGTTATGGCAACGTTTTTGAAGGTCGTTTCGGAGGAGAGAATGTAGTTGGAGGACATGCTTATCCATATAATTGGGGTTCTATCGGAATCTCTATAATGGGTGATTATGTAAATCATGATATTTCTGATGCATCAAGAAGCTCTTTAACTGATGTGATGGCTAAAAAATTTGGGGATCGAAATTTATATCCAACTGGTAATCGTGTAATTGAAGCAAAAAACGTGAACGGTAATAAAGTATCTGATTATTGGGGAAGAACCACCCCCTCCCTTAATGGAATTATAGGACATAGAGACGCTAACCCAACTGCCTGTCCTGGCGGAGCTTTTTTCAATACCTTTGGCAATGAAAATTGGGGGATAAGATACTGGACCAATCTTCAATATAATCAATACAAAAGTTCAATCTCTATTTCTGAATTTTCAATATCTCCGTCCAACCCTTCTTTAGGTGAGACAGTGACAGTTAAATTTAAGGCCAGGAATCTTTTGAATGCCTCAAATATTGTTGAATCAGTCGGAGTTGCTACTAGGTTTGGAGAATGGAATGAAGACACTGGGTTTAACAATAATGTAACTTTTTATCCAAATGAAACTAAACAATTTGAATACACAAAAAAATATTGGAGACTTGGAACTTATTCATCTTGGATCTCATATAAACAATACGGTATATGGCGGAATGCCTTTTCTGATAGTGGAGTTCCGGGAGGATTAAATATCGCAACTCATATACCAAATGTAAAAGTTATAGAAAGTTTATCCTTAAATCCTGAATATCCTCTTGCAGATCAAACCCCCGAAACTTCTTTTAAGATTCATAATTATGATTCTAGGCCAGCAACTATTAATGCAATCGGAGTAGCAGTAAGATTTAATGGACAAAATAGAGACTTTGTTTGGAAGCCTATTACTTTAGATCCGGGTGCAGAGTATACTTATGCCGATTCTCAGACTTTCAGTCAGGTAGGACAATATTCAAGCTGGGTATCTACTTTATGGCCAGATAATAATTGGAGAAACATAGGGGCAGATCAAAACAAAAAATCTGATTTAAATTTTGGTGTATATCAAACACCCGCCGATTCAAAAATTTCATCATCATTAAGTATCTCCCCTAAATATCCAGTTAAAGGACAAACAGTTACTGCTTCTTTTAGAGTCAAAAACTTTGGAAGTCAGCCAATAAGATATTATAGAATTGGTGTTGCTCTTCGCGGACCAAATGATTTCGATTTAATTAATGATTTTACTTGGCGTACAGAAGTAATTCCTGGCAATACAGAAGTTACATTAAATTACAGTAAAGTTATCAATGAAGCAGGAAGTTATTCTGCTTATCTGTCTTCTTATAATGGAAGTTCTTGGAGTAGTGATCTGCCGAAGACTTCAAACGATGTAAGTTTATCTTCAAACTTTACAGTTTATCAAACAGCAGCTGATCCAAAAATTACTTCATCTTTAAATATAACCCCTCAAGATCCGGTTATGGGTCAAGCGGTTACCGCATCTTTTGAGATTAAAAATTTTGGCGATCAGCCTATTGATTTTAAATCCTTGGGAGTTGCCGTTAGGATAAATAATCAGCCCCAAGATTTTACTTGGAATGCATATACTCTTTTAGGAGGCGAACCGAAAACCATTACCTTAACTCAAAACTTCAATTCCGCCGGTAATTATAGCGCATGGATATCAGCCTATTGGCCGGCTGGTTATTGGAGTTCATTCCAAACAACCGGTACAAATATTCAAACTTCCGCAAACTTTGGAGTAAGTGATTTTATTGATAAAATACGAATTTCTTCATTTTCAATATCACCCACTAACCCGGTAGTTGGGGAAGAAGTAACCGCAACGGTTGGGGTTACAAATTTAAGTAACGCAAATATTTCTATCAATACTTTTGGAGTTGCCGTTAGGATTAATCCAAAAGACGGATTTTTACCTAAAGATTTTGCTTATACTTCTTTAAATCTGCAAGCAAATCAACCAACAACTTTAACTTATAAACAGGTTTTTAATAATTGGGCATACTACGAAACATTTATTACTTATTATTATGGCGGTAAATGGTACTATCCTATGAACAATAATGGTGTTTCTGGAATGTTAAGTTTTACTACTCATTTACCAGATATAAGAATTACTTCCAATATTGTGATAGATTCTGTAAGTCCTATAATGGGCCAGACAATAGGAGGCTATTTTACTGCGAAAAGTTTTGATTCAAGGCCAGTAAATTTAACTATGGGGATTGCGTCAAGGTATGATAATCAAAACAAGGATTTTGAATGGAAAAATATTACTTTCCAGCCGGGAAAAAGTAAGCAGTATAGTGCAACAAGAACAGCTGATGCTGTTGGCAATCACTGGGCATGGATTTCAGTTCACTCGCCTTTAGGATATTGGTACACACCTTCTTTGGCGGATGGCGCAACTATATCTAGCACTCAATTTAATGTGATTGCTCATCTAACTACACCTATAGTAGTAACAGGTGTAGGCGGAGATTATGCAATTAGAAATTCAAGCGGACAAACTTTAGCCATTAAAAACCAATGGAACGAAACCTCTGTTTCTTATACAAATGGAAAATATTATATTACTGCTCCAAACTTTGCGCTGGTTACTAATTCTTATATCAGATTAGAACCAATTGGAAACACAGTTATGCAAATTAATTCTTATTATGATCCTAACTGGAACAGCACTATAAATTACAATCGTTTTAAGGGTACAATTGAAATTAAATATTCCCAAACCTCCAATGCTTTGTGGGCTATTAATGATTTACCAATGGAAGATTATTTAAAAGGAATGGCTGAGACCTTGCCGTCATCTCACCAGGCTCACTTAATGACAATGTCAGTAGCTGAACGGAGTTACGCTTATTATCACCTTGTGCATAATGGCAAACATCCGGGTGAGCCTTTTCATTTATTGAATTCGCGTACCGTGAATGGAGTAAAAAACGGGGATGACCAGGTTTATGTAGGCTATGGGATTGAAGAACAATCTTCTGCAATAAGAGATGCTGTTAATGCTACTTCCCAAAAGGTTGTTACTTATAATAGTTTGCCGGTTGTAACTCCTTATTTTTCTAGAAGCGATGGGATTACTCTTTCCGCCCAAGACACTTGGAGATGGGATTGGGCTCCATGGTTAATTTCTGTTCCAGATCCTGACTGTAATGGTATGACTAGAGCTGGACATGGAGTTGGTTTATCTGCTTACGGGGCATTAAAAAGGGCAGAACGAGGGGATTCTTATGAATCTATTTTGCAGTATTATTACAGAGGTACTTCTTTGGGAAGTATTAATAATCCTGGTATTAAGATAGGAATTTATAAAGTTCAATATTAATGAGGTTAATGTGAATATAAAAAAATTCATAGTTATTACTATTTTTTTCTTTATAACAAGTTTATTTTTGTTTTTTAATTCAAATAGAGTTTATTCAGCTGATGGTCCGGTTTTGAAGGGTGAGTTTAAGAAAGATGAATTATTAGTTAAATTTAAAAATCAAAATTATATTGATAGTCTTTTAAGTGATTTAAAAGTAGAAAAGAAGACTAACATTACTAATGGTTTATACAAAGTGAAAATTGCCGCAAATGAAGATATTGAAAAAGTTTATAAGCTTCTTAAAGCAAATTCAAACATTGATTATGTTGAACCAAATTATAAAGTAAAAATTGCCGCCGCTCCAAACGATTCTTATTATTCGCAGCAGTGGGCTTTACAAAAAATTAGTGCTTCGTCTGGTTGGGACAAAACTCAAGGTAATTCAACTACGAAAATTGCAATAATAGATACAGGAGTTGACTATAACCATGAGGATCTTCAATCAAAGATATGGGTTAATTCTGGTGAAATAAGCGGTAATGGAATTGATGATGATAATAATGGATACATTGATGATTATAATGGGTTTGATTTTTTTAACGGTACTTTGCAAAATCCTTCGCTTCCTTTTAATAAAGATACTAACAAATGGGTTAATGATAGTAATGCCGCTATTGATGATCATGCTCACGGAACTTGTGTAGCCGGAATCGCCGGAGCGATTTCAAATAATAGTGTTGGTGTAGCCGGAATTGACTGGAATGCAAAAATTGTTCCCTTAAAAGTCTTAGGTAGTGATGGCTATGGTTATATTTTTGATATTGTTGCAGCCATTCAATATGCCGCCGATAATAATATAGCTGTTGTTAATTTAAGTTTAATTTCTGATAGCTACAGCTCATCCTTGGAAAGTATAGTAAATTATGCTTATGGAAAAGGTGTTATTATTGCTGCCGCTGCCGGAAACGATGATTCTAGTAATGTGCTTTACCCCGCTAAGTTTACAAATGTTCTAGCTGTGGGTGCGAGCAATTCTTCAGACCAAAAAATTACTCCAAGTATGACTGGTGGAGCTTGGGGTTCTAATTATGGTCCGGAATTAGATGTAGTAGCGCCGGGAATAAATCTTTATACCACTGATATATCAGGAGTTGGGGGTTATAGTAATGGAAATTATCTTTTCGATTTTGGGGGGACTTCCGGCGCTACACCTCATGTTGCCGGAGAAGCAGCCTTATTAAAAGCTTTTTTCCCTTCATTTAGCAATAGTCAAATTATGTCTAAAATAAAAAGTGGGGCGGATAATATTGATAGCGTTAACCCGAGTTATTCAGGCTTATTAGGAAATGGTAGAATTAATTTGGAAAAAACTATTTCATTTGAATCATCGGTTTCCTCTAGTCTTAATCTTTCTCCTGCATCTGTAATAGTCGGCGGTAGCAATACTGCTTCTGTTACTATTCATAATTATTCTTCTTCCCCAATAACCTACAAAGCCTTAGGAGTTGCTGTTCGTTTAAATGAGCCGGCTTGGAATCCAAGGGATTTTACATATGATAATAATGTAACAATCGATGCGGGCGCTGATTATGTTTTCGAGAAATCTAAAAACTTTACTGAATTAGGTAACTATAGAATGTGGGTTGCTGCTTTAGATAATACTGACCATTGGTTGTCATTAGGCAGTATAAATAGTTCTATTTATCAAATTACACCTCAAGCAAGTTACCCCAACTTAAAGATTTCCACATCTCTTTCTAAATCACCAAATGAAACCCCAGGATTAGGGCAGGAAATAACTTTTAATTTTAGCGTAAAAAATAATGAATCTATTGGGGTAACTTTAAATAAATTAGGTATTGCTAATAGATTGAATGAACCATCATGGAACCCAAGAGATTTTGGTTATCAAAATAATGTTTCTATAAATGCCGGCTCTACCTATGATTATTCTTATACAACTTACTTTACTGAATTAGGAAACTATAGAAGTTTTATTGCTTCTAAAGTAGGAAATTATTGGTATAATATCCCGGCTGATGCAGGAAAGACTAATCAAATAACATATAGTGTAGGTTATCCTAATGTGAAGGTTTCAACTTCTCTAATTTCTAATCCGCAAAATCCTTTTATTACACAACAGGCAATTATAAGCTTTACAGTTATTAATAACACTCAAAGCCCCGTGCATTTACCAGCACTTGGTGTCGCAGTTCGTTTAAATGAGCCGTCATGGAACCCAAGAGACATCGGATATGATAATGTAACTATTAATTCGGGCAGTACTTATAATTACAGCAAAAATATTCAATGGAATGAATTCGGTTCTTATAGGGCTTGGGTTGCTTATTCTATAGGTGGTAAATGGTATTATATGTCTGCTGATAGTGGTAAGACTAGTAACATTAATTGGAGTGTTAATAATTACCCCAACTTAAAGATTTCCACATCTCTTTCTAAATCACCAAATGAAACCCCAGGATTAGGGCAGGAAATAACTTTTAATTTTAGCGTAAAAAATAATGAATCTATTGGGGTAACTTTAAATAAATTAGGTATTGCTAATAGATTGAATGAACCATCATGGAACCCAAGAGATTTTGGTTATCAAAATAATGTTTCTATAAATGCCGGCTCTACCTATGATTATTCTTATACAACTTACTTTACTGAATTAGGAAACTATAGAAGTTTTATTGCTTCTAAAGTAGGAAATTATTGGTATAATATCCCGGCTGATGCAGGAAAGACTAATCAAATAACATATAGTGTAGGTTATCCTAATGTGAAGGTTAAAATTGACTCATCAGATAACGAAGGCAGCTTAAAAGTGAATCCAGGTATACCGGCAGCTGGTGGTACTGCAACTTTTACTTTCAAAACCTATAATGCTTCATCAAGCAAAGTTCATATTCCAATATTAGGAGTTGCTGTTCGTTTAAATGAGCCAGCTTGGAATCCAAGAGATGTTGGTTATAATAATGTAGTTATTGATCCAAGTTCTTATTATTCATATTCTAAGGATTTAAATTTATCATTATCTGATGTTGGCAAATGGAGGGCTTGGGTTGCTTATTCTATAGGCGGTAAGTGGTATTATATGTCGGCAGATGGGTCTGCTGTTAGAGAAATTAACTTCGATTCATATTTAGAAACAGACTCACTAGACGGTATTATATTGCCTGCTTCTTCTGGAAAAGTAGGCAGAGAACAACATCTAGCTTTTAGCTGCCAAGAAGCATCAGCTACTCATTATAGTACATCAGGCGTTCCAGCTTGGGCTCAGAATGGTATGGCTTGGCAGACATCTGGTGGCTGTGGTTATGGTGCTTGGGGTAGCGCACCGTCTGTAGCCGATGAACGCTACTATATTAATATGAGATGGAACTATACTGATGTTAACGGACAGCCAATTTATACTAACAAAAATTGGTATTATCAGAAAAAAGTAGTTGTTACAAATCCTGTTAACGGTAAAAAAATTATTGCCTCTATAATCGAATATGGCCCTTCTCCGTCAACAAATAGAGTATCTGGTCTTTCTCCAGAAGCAATGGGATCTCTTAGTGCTGTAACTGATAATAATCTTAATTATAAATGGCTATATAACCAATCTTTAAATGTATTAGGTCCGATTAATTAACTAAAATGATTTAAATAAAACCACCCTTCTTGCACTTCTCCTCTCATTTATCTACAATTACTATATATAACCAATCTATTACTGTGAGCAAAGACTTGAAAGATATAGACAAACAAATAGAACTTATCCAAAAATCTACTAGAGTTACTTTTAAATCTAAAACTCTAGCCTGGCTTCATAATGACCTAAGACGAATATTCAAGTTCTACTACAAATGGCATCTAAAACCCTATTCAGGCAAAGTACATATAGGTGTACTTATTATATATACCCTATCTATTATATTCGGAGCATTTAATTTTTGCTTATAGATACTAAAGATACTAAGGCAACAAATGCCAATATTCAAGCCCTCCCCACTTTTTTTACCGATACCGATTGGTCAAGTAGCAACTATACTAGCTCAACATCGGAGACTGATTTGTTCCCCGAAATTTACTTTTAAAAAATGATTATGCCAGCTTCGTGGAGGCTTTCGATCCGTCAACGCAAAGCAACATTCAATCAATGGTCGAATATAATGGGAAGTTATATATGTCGGCTTGCACCGATATGTTTAATAGTATCGGCGGAGACATAATCACTTATAATTATAAAACTAATTCAACAGCACTTTCTTATACAGTTGCGGAGCAGGGAATTAACGAGCTAAGCGTCTTAAATAACAAAATAATGACTCCCGGAGTGGATATTACGGATGTACCAAATACCACCGAGAGTTTTTATGTGTTTGATGGAAGCTGGGCAAAAAAAAGAATTATCCCCAATGCCTTACATACCGAAGGTAGTGCATTTAAATTTAATAACGAGATATATGTTTTTACTCAGAACGCAGGTGATGATAATTTGCTAAAATCGGCTGACGAAGGTAATACCTGGTCGCTTGTCAAAAAAAGGCCGGTAGATAATAGTGAATTTTGGTTTACATCCCTCGGTGTTTTTAATGGCAAACTTTGGATGAGCGGAACTTCAAGCGCTTACCCAAACGATACAGGTTTGTTCTCGTATGACGGAACAAGTTGGAATTTTACTAGGGTAGGTTTACTGTCAGATGTAGGCTATGTTGATAAAATTGCATATTTTAATAACAAATATTTTCTTGAAACTTACAGCACCGCTAACCATACCTCCATGTATACCTCTCAGGATTTAGTAACATTCTCTCCTGTTAATACTTTTAATTCTACAAAGTCCACAACTACCGATGGATATGCAATTTTTGACGGAAAATTATTTGTTTCCGGAATAAGTGATCCTATGGGCACGCCGTCCGGTTATCTTTACGATACAGCTGATGGCAGCACGTGGAATCTTATAAGTAATACTATGCCTTCCAAACTCATATATGTTAAACAGCGAGTTCATCCCCTTACTTCTTATGCTGGCCGCTTATATATGGGCAGTACTAATGATGCTAAGGTTTATGTATCGTCTGTCCAGTCTTCCGGAGAATTAATTTCAAAACCCCAAGAGCTTAATAATTTCAATGAATTGACTCTCAGTTGGAATGCCGTAAAACCCACGGGTACGAATGTTAAATTTCAAGTAAAATATGCCTCCTCGGAAGCCGGTCTCATTTCCGCAACCTTTGTTGGTCCTGATAAAACAGCAAGTACCTATTTTACAACCTCAGGCGCTTCTATCGATCATCTTCCCCAAAGTTCTTATGTACAGTATAAAGCCATAATGGATACCGCAGATTCTAAGCTTACTCCCTATCTAGAAGATATAACTATTAGTAGCTTTAACGAGGATCTATTAAGTATTCAAACTTTTATGTCTACTACTAGTTGGAGAAACGGTTTTAATGATTCAGACTTGGATTACATAGCCGCTCATTACAAATATTTTATTGCCGATGGCTATAGTTATTTTAATTCTAAGGTATCTTATCTTCATCAAAAAAACCCAAACTTGAAAGTACTTTCATATAAAAATGGAACTGTAATTTATAACAATACTGCAGATTGGACGTATGTTACTACAAATCATCCAGAATGGTTTTTATTAGATTCGGGCGGTAACAAGATTTATGAAAAAAATTATACAAATAATTATTTACTAGATCCTTCTAATACCGAATGGAGAACATATAGGGCGAATCAATTAAAACAACAAATTGAAAATTATGGTTATGATGGCATTTTTTTAGATGTGATTTCGGCTTGGATTGAGGATTCGGGATACATATATTATAATGCAAAACCAATTAATCCAAGCACGGGTCAATTATATACCAATGATGAATGGCGACAGGCAAATTTAGAATTTGTTGATTACATGAAACAATCTATAGGCGTTAATAAGCTTTTGATTTTTAATGGCATTATTGGTCATACATACTATAAATATAATTATCGACCATTTTTTGATGTATCGGACGGAGCTATGGCTGAAGGGTTTATGCGCTGGGGTACTAATCCAATAGATTCAAATAGATCTGAAACGCAATGGAAACAAGATATAGATTCTCTACAGGAATTAGCTAGTTTAAATAAAATAGGTCTTATAAATACAGGTCTCGCAGTTAATTCCTCGTATACGAATGATCAGATTAACAAAGTGAAATCTTACAGTCTAAGCTCTTATTTGCTCAGTTCAGGGGATCATACTTATCACCTTTTTCAGTATCCAAATTGGACCACTAATTATAAGCCATATGATGAAACATATTCTATGCAAATCGGCTCCCCTCTCTCCCCCTACTATAAAGCTAATAATCTATATCAAAGAGATTTTACCAACGGCAAAGCTTTAGTAAACTCAGTAGATGTAACTAATTGGTCTGATACTAATGAAATAAACAGC
>Ga0210044_10005881_pt1 | contig 16382 bp, 10 predicted proteins | sample CryGey13umfilter_2_FD_183959 | JGI IMG/M metagenome (GOLD analysis project Ga0210044, IMG submission 183959) | Groundwater microbial communities from aquifer in Utah, USA - Crystal Geyser 4/9/14 3 um filter (SPAdes) (version 2) | ecosystem: Environmental > Aquatic > Deep subsurface >...
GAAGGTGATGTCGTTGAGTTGGAGGGTGTAGGTGGGGACGGGGTCGACGGGGGCATCCTTGAAGCTGATGCCGAAGTCGCCTTCCTGGAAGTCGGCGTTGAGGGTGAGTTGCGCGCCTGTCTCATCCTGCAGAATGAGATCGCCACCTTGCATGGAGCCCGATATCTTGCCATCAGCAGATTTGAAGGTACCGTCGGCTTGGCGGATGAAGACGCTCAATGCTTTGCCGTTGAAGATGATGGTGTTGGTGCCGAGTTTATCTTCGATAGTGTCGTTGCCGTCACCGGCGTTGATGATGTAGGTGTCATTGCCGTCGCCACCGGCCATGATGTCGTCGCCTTTGCCGCCATCTAGTGTGTCATCTCCAGCCCCGCCTATCATCAGATCGTTGCCACTACTGCCGAGCAAATAATCTCCACTACCTACATTGCTCTCACCTATGACGATACTATCGCGGGCGTTCTCAGCTCCCGTAACAGGGTCAAGCCAAGCAGATACCACGCTGTGGTAACCAGAGCTTACTTTTTGCCCTGCATGGCTGCGACCTGCATCAAGATAGATGTCTGCCGCATTGAAGCTTGCTTCACTATGCCCTTGGTCTAACCATAGCTGATAGGCTCGTGCGATGTCGCTGTTACCCGTCGATGTACCTGCCTTGAGGTCGGCAAAAATAGCTGGCTTGGCGTAATCAAGTGCTTGAACTAGCGTATCAACGGGCTCCATCACGGCTGACAAGTTGGCTTCGTCAATCATGTTCCGTCCGGTGATAGTGTCATCCGGGTTAACACCATACTTTGCTTCGTAGTTGAGGATGCTGTCCCGATGCAGTTGCAGCATGCGGTAGACGCTTTTTGCTTCTTCCAGGCTCACCGAATTTGGGTTGTCGTATAGACCAAATATTTGAGATTCGATGTAGTGACGTTTCGCCACTCCCGCTCCGCCCAGTTGGTTGGGTGTCAGCTTTCCATCGATTTCAGACCAGCCAGATGAGTTCGAGTTATAGCGGATTTGGTACCACGCTTCGGCACGATCCCCTTTCGTAATTGCTTCTCGTAGCGCTCCGCTTTTTCCTCTGTTGATGTAGCCGTTGTAGGCCATGGAAGCCAGTACGGCGCGTTCTCGCGATGGAGGAATTCCGGCGAGCCATGCGTTAATGCGACCTAATTTGTCATTTGCATCTGTTGCTAATAGATCACCCTCGTCGTATCGTTTTATCGCGACATCGAACACCGTGCGCATTTCATCTGTGTTATTGAAGGCGAAAGTAGGACGGCCTGACAAGCCAGCATCGAACAGTTTTTGCATCTCGGCGTTCAGTGCCTGTTGCAGGGCAAGGTCGCTGGTGTAGGGCTTCCTAACTGCATTATGAAATGTTTGTAATGCTGCAGGTGTTACATCAATACCAAATTGCGCCAAAACTAATTTTAGAATGCCATCATCAGTCAAGTTGAAGCCAATGCCGATAGTCGGCAGCTTACTTTTGTGCGTATCACGATATGGCGCAGTCTCCGCGCCTTCTGCCCCCAGAATCAATTGGAAACGGAAATACTGGTAAGCGGTCTGGTTTCCAGCAACAGGCGTTGCGTTATCGATTTGAGTAACGTTAAGCATGTTTATTTCCCTTTCCTGATTGAGTTTTGCTTGAGGTTTTCACGATGAAAGTACCCAAATTCACAAGAAGCACCTTCACCTCGAAGGTTCTGCACTTCAATAAATGGCGCAGATCTTTGCGGCCCGCCATATTGACCAATCACGGCATGACCTAACCCATATATCCCGAACATCTTGCTGTAAGGATCATCCGGCCTGCTTGTCGTGCGCGTGAAGTTATCTTCTATGTTCTGACTCCAACTCACATCGGATAACCAATAAGGTGCATTATTGTAGTAGATCAATTCTCCGAGCCATAGAAACGGGACAGTCACCATCAAACGGTGCGCCCAATTTACATCTCTGCCATCGTCATTCATGGGAAGTAATTCGTATGAATCACTAAACAAAACTATTCCGCCTTCAAATATTTCCTCAGACCTAGTGCATCGTTTTGAGTGTTCACATATACCCTGCTTATCTGGATCACCTCCTATCGCCAGAAGCAACTCCGGTACTCCATCCCCTGAAATATCGCCCTTCACCACTCGCAATAATTTTGATTCACGGATTTTTCGTTCGTAGCTGACGGGGCCATTCGGTACTTGCCTGAAACGCTCAGGGATGCCTGCCAGAATGTGCTGTTTCTCTGCTTCATTGAGTATGTGGAATTCCGGCCTAGACCAATTGCCATTCTTCGGCAGACGCTCTTCAGGGCAAGTTGGCGGCGCAATGTCGTTGGGGCGTGATTTGACATAGGCCAGCATCTCTTTGCAGATAGCCTCTCCCTTGCCCGTGATGATTGTCCATTCGTAGTTGCGCCAGTCGATCTTTGGCGCGAGGCAGGCTGTCTCATGTGCCTCCACCGCCCCCGTTGAATTCGTTTCCAACGGTATTTTTTGTGCAGTTTGAACAGGGCGCAGTTGCACGATGCGTTTCTGGTAGGCACTTTCCACACAGCCGGTATCAGGACAACTATTGCGCACCTTCACCCACTGCTTCTGAACCTGCTTGATTGAAACCACCTGACTCTTATCTTTCAGTGCCGCCTTGTAGGATTCGTTCAATTCATCATCCAGCTTCGATAGCTCAGGGTTATCACAAATCATGTGCTCAACATTCGTCCCCGCCTTCGCACAATCAAAGCTCGCCGCCTGCGCAGGTGCTGACAGCAGCAGACACCCCAGAAATGTCGCCACAACCCATTCACTTCGTTTAATGTTTCCGTTCATCTCGACATATCCCTTGTCTCGTTGACCTGCTGGATGACTTATTGGTGCTTCGCCACCATTGTTACTTGTTGCCCGCCTTCTCCAACTCCTCCACCCGCTTAGCCAACTTCGCCAGTTGTGCCTGCTGCTTCGCATAGACACTCACCAGTTGCTTGGCGGTATCCGCCAGCCCTTTCACGGCGATGGTGAGTTCGTCTTTCTTGCTATTCACTTGGTCGATGCGCATCATTACTAGCTGCGCGACTTCTTTTGGGTCACTGATGACGCGTTGTTGTTTGGCTTGGGGCTTGCCGTTGACTTTGGGTTGCTTGGTTTCTTTGTTCTGGGTGGTGCTTGCTGCTTCGGTCATGCTGTTTCCTCTCAAAGTCTGGTTGTTTATTGCTGCATCGTATTCGTGTTCGTTTGTTCTTCCGTGCGGCATGTTGTCGCGGCAGATGTCGTTCATGCTTCGACAAGCTCAGCACGAACGGATTTATAAATATTCTTTATCACCGCTCCCTCCCCGCTTCCTGAAATGCCCCCATCACGGGCGAGAGCAAATATTCAAGGATGGTTCTCGTACCCAGATGTATCTCCGCCGTGACTTGCATGCCGGGGCTCAAGGCGTGCTTGATGCCGTTGACGATGAGCTCCTGTGCTTTGAGGTCGACCAGTGCGCGGTAGGCGTAGGGTTGGCCGTTGGGGGATTTGGCGCTGGGTGGGGCAGATGCGCCTGTGCCTTGCTGGTTGGCATCGGTGGCGTCGGCACTGAGGTGGGCGACTTCGCCTTGCACCATGCCGTATTTCTGGAACTGGTAAGAGGCGAGTTTGACTTTGGTGGGTTGGCCTTGGTGGATGAAGCCGACATCCTGATTGGACACCCACACTTCTGCTCTGAGTATCTCGTCCTTGGGCACGAGGGTCATGAGGATGGTGCCGGGGCTGATGACGGTGCCGATGGTGTGGGTGGCGACGTCTTTGATGATGCCATCCTGCGGGGCTTTGAGTTCTAGCAGGCCGTTGCGGTATTGTTGTTTGGTGACTTCGGCCCGGGTCTGGCCGAGCTTGCCGCTGAGGTCGGCGCGTTCGGCTTGCAGGCGTTGGCGGTAGTCGGCGCTGATCTGTTCGAGTTTGCGGCTGGAGGCGGCGAGTGTGGCTTTTGCGCTTTCGATGAGGTGTTGCTGGGTTTTGAGGTCTTGGGATTTTTCGGTGTATTCGCGTTGTTTGTCGGCGGCTTCGAATCTGCTGACGTAGCCGTCTTTGGCTAGCTCGGCAAATGCCTCGGCTTGCTTTTGATAGTGCGGCAGAGTTTCGGTAAGTTTGGTGCGGGCTTGTTCGGCGGCAGAGAGGTCGCTTTGGGCTTTGTCGCGGATGCTGCGCTCTTCTTCGAGGGCGGTGTGGTAAGCGTGGCGGTTGGCGCGGTATTGGGCTAGAGCTGTGCGGTAGAGGGATTCGGGGTCGTTATCTCGTCGTTTGAAGTCGCGGTCGCCCAGTTCGGCATCGATCCGGCGTAGCGCGATCTGTTTGAGGAGGTAGTCGTTGCCGATGGCTTTGCCGTCCGCATCGGACAGGGTGGTGTCCAAACGCATGAGGACTTGCCCGGCTTGTACATGCTGACCTTCGCTGATGAGGATCTCGCTGATGAGGCCTTGTTCGAAGGGTTGGACGATCTTGACGTAGCTTTGCGGGATGAGTTTGCCTTCGGCACTGGCAACGATATCCAGTTTGCCGAAGATGGCCCACAGGATGACGGCAAACAGCAGGATGAGCAGGATGCGCAACATGGCTTGCGCGAACGGCGCCGGCGGCTGGTTCTGCACGCGCAACAGGCTGGGGGCGAAGTCTTGCGGGTCTACTCCGACGATGCGCGCCTTGCGCGCTACCTTTTTAGCAGCCGCCACTGGGGTTCCTCGACAAGTTTATCTTTGTTGGTTTCGCATCGTTGGATGCGCTTGCCGCCGGGAAAGACCCTGCGCGGACGAGGGGAGCTTACTTGATATTGGGGGTGAAGACAATTATGCCGAATGGCCTATGCCGTTTGGCCTATATATGCCTATATATAGGTATATATACAGGTATAGATAAGGCATCGGCTTGCTGGTATATACATGCCGATGAGTAGGGCTCTACATTTTCGGAAGCTTCGTTTGTTTCGTTTGTTGCGAATGATGACAACTTACACTATCATCCGCCCACGCTAAGCCATATATGGCTTAGCGCCTTAGTCGCGACTTGCGGCATCAATCAAACAGGAGAGAACAATGAGCAACAAAGCGCAAGGAAGTTTGCCTTTATTGCCAAGCGAGGTCGATATTGAGTTAGCCAAAGAAAGCAGTCGTGCGCTTTCGATGATCATGGCAACGAAGGAAGCAGTACAGAGCGTAACGATACAAAGTGATGGCGAGAAGACGAGGGTCGAATTGCCGATGTCCGCATTCCGGCTGTTCATCGACATTCTGGCCAACCTGTCGCAGGGGAATGCCGTACAGGTGGTTCCGGTACACGCGGAGCTCACCACTCAGGAGGCCGCCGACCTGTTGATGGTCTCGCGCCCATATTTCATCAAGCTGCTGGATGAGGGCAAGATTCCGTACCGCAAGGTCGGTACGCACCGCAGGGTACGTTATAGTGATTTGCTGGATTTCAAGAGCAAGGAAGAACAGCAGAGAGAGGCTGCATTGGACGAACTTTCTGCACAGGCACAGAAATTGGGGATGGGTTATTGATGAGTAGCTTTACGGTCGTGTATGACGCTAACGTTTTATATCCGGCGCCCTTGCGGGATCTGCTGGTGCGTCTGGCCACGACCGGGCTCTTCCGTGCGCGCTGGACCGAGCGCATCCATGAGGAATGGATACGCAACGTTCTGGCAGACAGACCGGACATCTCCCCCGAACAACTACAGCGAACTCGAACACTCATGGACGCACACTGCCATGATTGTCTGGTGGAGAACTACGAGGGGTTGATCGACACATTGACACTGCCCGACCCGGATGACCGACATGTACTGGCCGCAGCTATCCGCTGTGGCGCGGATGCCATCATCACTGCCAACCTGAAGGATTTCCCTGCCCACGAACTTGGCAAACACGGTATCGAGGCCATCCACCCTGACGATTTCATCGTCAATAATCTGGATCTGAATATCGCCAAGGTCCTTGAAACCGTGAGCAAGCAGAGAAGATCATTGAAAAATCCGCCCGTTGACGTGGATTCTTTTCTGGATATGCTGTTAAGCCAAGGCCTTCCTCAAGCGGTAGAAATTCTCCGCGAATATAAAGTGACCCTGTAGTTTCCTTGGGGCAGCTGATCTTGCTGCCACTACTCTCCCGCTACGGCCCCGAACGCTTTATCCAGAGCAACAAGATGCTCCACATCCAACTGCCCGCAAGCCGCCTGAAGTTTGAAGTTGCCAAGGATGCTGTCGTAGCGTGCCTTGTGCCAGTCGCGTTGCGCGATAGAAAGCTGCTGCCCAGCCTGAAGCACATCGATGTCTGATTTGATGCCGCGTTCGCGCGCGGACTCGGCACCTTTCAGGTTCAGTTCTGCTGATATCACCGATTGGTGAGACGAGGTTTCGCGCACTGCGCTGGCGCGCCAAGTGTACCAAGCTTCTTTTACGCTCATGCGTGCTTGTCGGCGTGCGGCTTCCAGTTCCTGCACGGCCTTGTCTTTCATAGCCAGTGCTTCGCGCACTTTGGCACTCTGCCCGCCGCCCACCGAAAGCGGCATGTTGAATTGCAGACCGACGCTGCCGACATAGGAATCAAAACCTGCCTGTCCGCCGGTGATACCGGCGGCCTGCGAGGTCTTGCCGTAGGAGGCGACCAGGTCTAGCGTGGGTTCGTACCCGGCCTGTTGTTTGCGCACTTCTTCATTGGCGGCATCCAGCCCACGCTGGGCGGCAAGTAAAGCGGGATTGTTTTCCTCCGCGATCGCCAACCAGTGTTCCAGCGTATCCGTACCCATCTGTGGCGATGGGTATTGATCTGAAAGTATGGGAGGAGAGAGTTGGAGCGGGCCGATGATCTGCTCCAGTGCGCCCAGTTTGATCTCCAGTTCGCTTTGTGCCATAGCTTGCTCGGCCAATGCCTGTTCGTGCTTGGCGCGCGCATCTTCCAGATTGGTTCGCGACAGGATGCCTTTGGCATTGGCGCGTTGCGATGATTCGAGTTGTTGCTGTGCGGTCTGCACCTGTGCATCGGCTGCATGCACGTTGTCTCGCGCCTGCATGGCATCGAACCAGGCTTGCGTCAGGCGCACCAGCATGTCCTGTCCGGCTGCATGTAGCTGGTGATCGGCCTGCTTCCAACCAAGCTTGCTCTGTGAGAAGGCGATCATGCTGCTGTGCCGCCACAGCGGTTGCGTGAAACTCAGTTGTGCCGAACTCGTGTTGTAGGCTTCCAACGGCACATTGGCGGGCGGCGGTGAGGTGCGGGTTGTGTATTCACGGCGGTTGTTGCTGGTACTGGCACTGATGCTGCCTTGAAAGAAATTCTCCGCTGCGGCTTGGGTGATGCGTTCCCGCGAAGCGCGAAGATTGGCTTGCGCAGCCAGATAGGTTGGATCGTTGCTCAAGGCGCGCTCCACCGCTTCCTTGAAGCTGAGCCCGGATGCCGGGGTGCCTAACAGCAGCGTGGCGCAGAGAAAAACAAAGCGTTGTAGCTTACGCAAACCGTTGAGTCGCACGTTATGTTGCCTATCGAACTGGGGCTGCATGTGCCACGGGGGTTGCCGCATCGGATAGGGCGCCTGCTTCCTGCATGCCGAACTTGAGCACCTCGTCCACTTGCAGGGATTTGGGCAGCTGGTGCGTGATGAACAGCATAGTCACCTGCCCCTTGAGCTTGTTGATGGTCGCCGCGAAATGTTCGGCGGTTTGCATGTCGAGGTTGCTTACCGCTTCGTCGAAGATGAGCACGCGCGGCTGCTTGAGCAAGGCGCGGGCGATGGCGATACGCTGCTTCTGTCCGCCGGAGAGGCCGACACCGTTTTCACCCACCGGGGTTTGGTAGCCCTGCGGCAGTTGTTCGATGACTTGATGGATCTCGGCCATCTTGCACACGTGCACGATCTCTTCGAAACCAGCGTGCGGGTTGGCGAGTTGCAGGTTGTCGTAGAGGGTGCCGGAGAAGAGGCGTGTCTCTTGCGGCACGACGCCGAAGTTGGCACGCAGTTCGTTGGCCGCCAGGTGGCGCAGATCGTAACCGTCAAGCAGGATGCTGCCGTCGCTGGGCCAGTAGAAACCTTGCAGCATCTTGGCCAGCGTGCTCTTGCCGCAGCCTGATGGGCCCATTAGTACGGTGAGTTTGCCGGGTTGCAGGGTGAGACTGAGGTTGCGGTACAGATAGGGGTGTTTGTCGCTGTAGCGGAAGCTGACATCCTTGAGCTCGACGCAGCCCCCTGCCCCGCCCTGTGCGCGCGCCGGTGCCAGGGAATAAGGTTCATTCGGTACATCCATCAAGTCACCCAGACGCTTCACGGCAATATCTGCTTGCTGGAATTCCTGCCACAGACTGGCCAGGCGCAGCATAGGCTGCGTCATACGGGAAGCAAACATCTGGAAAGCAACCAGCATACCGATGGTGAAGCCGTCGTTCTGCATCACCAGCAATGCGCCGACCACCAGAATGGACAGCGTCATGACCTGCTCCAAGGCATTGACCACAACGTTGAGGAAGTTCGAGAGCTGCTTGGTCGCAAAACCCGCAGCGAGATATTGCGCCAGATATTCGCCGTATTTCTGTACCAGCACCGGTTCCATCTGCAGGGATTTGACGGTTTCCATTCCGGCGATGTACTCGGTGACGAAGGCCTGATTCTTGGCCCCCAGCATGAACTGTTCGTTGAGGCGTTCCCGCAGGGCGGGTGTGACCAGCAGGCTGGCCAGGGTGATGAGCGACATCAGCAGCAAGGCGATGAGACTCAGTTGCCAGCTGTACCAGAACATCACCGCGAGGAAGATCAGCAGGAAGGGGAAATCCAGCAGCAGCGACACCGCTGCACCGGTGATGAATTCGCGCACGGTCTCGACGCCGTGCAGACGGGCCACCAGCGTGCCAGTGGGACGTTGCTCGAAATACGGCACCGGCAGATGCAGCATGTGGCGGAAGACATGACTACCCAGCACGGCGTCGATGCGGTTGCCGGTGTGCAGCACGAAATACTGGCGCAGCCAGGTCATGGCGCTGGAGAACAGCATGAACATGACCAGCCCGACGGCGATGGCGATGAGGGTGCTCTGAGTCTGGTGCACCACGACCTTGTCGATGATGACCTGGGTGAATAGTGGTGTGACGAGACCGACAAGCTGAATCGCCAGCGAGGCGATCAACACATCGCGCCAGATGCGCTTGTGTTTCATCAGCTCGGGGATGAACCAGCGGAAGCCGAACGGTTCTGGCTCCCTGGGCGAGTTGGCCGCTTCTTCTCCATCGCTTGCGTTCTGTTCCTTGCGGGCGACCAGCAGGATGTCGGTACGGAACAGTTTGAAGAATTCGTCGATCGCGATCGTTTCCGGAGATTCCGATCCGGCTCGGAAAAACATCAGTTGTCCACCGCTGGCCTTAATGAGCAACACGGGTACGGTGAGTACGGGGGCTTCTTCTGCTTGCTGCTGTTCTGGACTATCTGGTTCGGCAGAAGGCTTGTCCTGCTCGGTTTCTGGCTTGTCAGCCGTCTGCTCTGCCGGCTGGGGGCGCAGAAATGCGACTGCCGGAAACGGGAGCTGCTCGAGCGATGCAAGTGTCTTGCTATCCAGATTCCGCTCACCAACTTTGAAGGCCAATGCCTGCAATGCATTGAGCACGGCCACACGCGAGTATGGTGGCGGGAACTGTTGACGAATGAGTTGCGGGTCGAAAGGTAAGCGGAAGATACGCGACAGACTGCCAATCAGCCAAAGCATGTCTTGCCCTGTGTGATGCATTGCGCGCCTTTCTTCCGGAGGGGATTGACTATTCGGATTCCCGCGACGCTTTCACTGCAAATATTCTCCGATGCGGGAAGGTGCCACCTTCCCGGCCGGATACATGATGAAAGCGTGAACTGCTTCGGGCGTTACTTCTTGCCGCCGTTGACGGCGGCCTTCAGGGTTGCGCCGGCCTTGAAAGCGGGTGCCTTGCTGGCCTTGATCTTGAGCTCTGCACCCGTGGCCGGGTTGCGGCCGGTGCGCGCTGCGCGCTTGCGCACTTCGAAGGTGCCGAAACCGACCAGCGCGACGCTGTCGCCCTTCTTCAAGGTGGAGGTGATGATTTCGATCAGTGCGGCGATGTTGCGATCTGCGTCAGCCTTGCTGCTGCCGGTCTTGTCTGCCAGTGCGTCGATCAGTTCTTTGCGATTCATGTGAGGCTCCATTGGATGAAAATGTATGACCGTTGGGATTGTTGTTTAAAACCTTAAAGTCAGCAAGGGGAAAATATCTACCTAGCTGAACCACCAATTGGCAATTAACGAAAACTGTCGCAAGCTAAATTAAGTCATGGGGTAAATAGTGACTACTCTAACATCTAACAATACCGTAGGCGAGTCACTTCAATATTGAAGGATGAAATCTCGCGAATTTCTCGCAAAGAAATACGTGAGACTGACAAACTCAAGAAGACATCCTCTCAATACCGTTCAGAAATCGCATCACTGAAGCGGCGCGCATCATCTCTTGAGCAGCAAGTCGGTCGGTTGGAAAAGCTTGTTTCGAAATTGACTGGTGAAACGCCCCCCTCCGATCCTGCGAGCAAACCGCGCTTTACAGCAAAGGGATTCAAATCCCATAGAGACCGATTGGGTTTGAGCGCTGAATCGGCCGGCTCGCTTCTCGGCGTATCAGCACAAACCATCTACAGTTGGGAAGCGGGAAAGTCGAGTCCGCGACCTGCGCAAATGGAAAGGATCGTGGCCTTGAGGGGGTTGGGCAAGCGAGCGGCCGCTGAACTACTCAACCGTTGAGGGCGCTTTAGGGTTGCGTACTCAACTTAACAGGGGCTCTATGGAAGGGATGCCCACCAAAGGGGATCCTCTTTAGCAAACAGCGCCCTTCCGAAAAATCGATACAACGTTTGTTCCGGCGAATTCCTTGTGTTCTTCAGTCATCTCGACAGAGCGCTTGATCAGATCCCCAAATGAGCCAGGAATCTGCTCCCCTTCCACGAGGTCGGCAATCTCGTCCTTGATGTATTTGGGCGTCTGTCCGATGGCGTGAGCCATTCTTTCTGGCCGTACCAGCCCGTCGATCATCTCTTCCGTGTTTTGTTGTTGCTCATCCATAGTGTCGCGCTCTGTTGTGTGGTGCGTCGATTGTATTTCAGAACAGGGCATTGCAGATGCTTGTATTTGCGGGTGTATTGGGCTGTTTTGAACGGTGGCTTGTATTACCCACCACTTTAGCCGCAAAAAGTGCCATTCCTGATAATAAGAGTTATCAGGAATGCTGTTTGAGTGTGGTTCGGCAATCTTGGTTGCGGAAAGGCTGTTTGCTGAGGTTGCAGGAGGTCGTGGATCTCCACAAACCAAAGAGACGCGACACCGGTGCGCAGGGCATGACTGTCAGTCGCATAATCGGCCTTATGGTCGGGTAGCGGCTATAGCGCCTCGCTATCTGCCCGCCAGAAAGCGGACATCAGTGGCGAATTGAGTCAGGTGAGAGCGACCGTCTCCAATGGCCGAATTTCTGTCCGTCACATCCTCGGTCTTATGTGTAGCGCGCTACATAAGACCGATTATGTAGACCAGTTGATTATGTGGATTTGACGCTCTGCGCCCGCTATAAGCCTTGCGCTGGCGCGGAGAACGTGAAGGGGACGGTCTACATAATCCGCAACCCACTAAGGGTGGGGCGATGTTGTCGAGGTGACACTCACAGGATCATCATCGCGGCATTACCATCTCCTGTGCGGTCTCACCGGAAATCTATGACCGATCTTGCCTATCCAGGCAGTTACCCAGATCCGGAAATTATGTTGAGCATGTCGTTACATCAATAGCCGAAAACCCAGATTACGCAAGGCTCCAATGCCATGCCGCACAAAACAGTCCACATAATCGAGCAGTCTACATAATCGGCCATAGCTGTCGATTAGTGATATCAGAACAAACGGCTGGTTCGCACTGAATACCGGTCAGCATCGATCAATTTTACCCAGTGGATTGAGTTTCCTTTAGAGATTCCACTCCTCTGGTGCCGAACGCTCATAGCCAACCCCGATTTCGGCGAAATGCTTCCGCGCAGATTCGATCTTGGCGAGTTCGGATGGTCGCAGCTTGTCATCATCCTGCGTACTCTTGGTTTCCCGAATCATATAGATTCTGTCTTCGCCATCCACCTGCTTGATAACCGCCCAATCCGGGTTGTAGTCGCCAACCGGGGTTGGAACCCTGAACTTGCCCGGTAGCTTCATGAACAGCTTAATGTCCTCGCGACTATCGAGAAGTTCGGCGAATTTGAGTTCCACGCCGGACTCATAAACGACGTAATCAAAATCAGTCTTCTTCTGATTCTGCACCTGATACATCTGGTCGCAGAAGCGCTCCTTTTCTTCCATGCCATCAGCTTGCAGTTCTCGCAGCTCGTAAATGGAGCCGCCGATTTTTTCGTACTGGATGCCTTCCACCACGATTTTCGCCAGTTCGCCTTGCACAGAGCGCTGTGCCATCGCGATGAAGTCGTTCGGGTTGCCGATAAACTCACCCAGCTTGCCGCTGCCGACAAGTATCTCCACCAACGTTTTGCGGGTGAGCATCGTTGATTGCTGCAACTCGCCGATGATGTCCGGCAGGTCGTAGCTCCCCTTGAGTTCTGCGGTACGCGTGCCAAGTTCATGCCCCCGCGTACCGCCGCGCAGCACCTTCACGCCAGCGCGAGTCACCTCGATGCGCAAAGGCTGGATTTCGGGCGCTTGCTTGATGACCGCAACCGCATTGCCGATAAGTTTTTCGCGCTCTACCTTTACCCGGTACATCGTCTTCTGGCTGATGGCATTCCAGAACGCCTCGAATTCCGGCGTAGCATAAAGCGCCTTGTTGAACTTGCGCGCCTGCCGCTTGCTCTTCGGTTTGACGTATTTTTCTATGCTGGTGTCGCGCACCAGCGCGATTATGTCCGCCTCGTAAGGCTGGAATTGCCCTGACAGATTCAGGGAAAAACCTTCCATGTCCGGCACGAATTTCGATGTCGCCTTGCCCTCCTTGATGAAGCCCTGGCTTTCGAGATGTTTGAAAACTTCCAGCGACCACTGATAGCCGCAAATCTCGTCGGTCAGGGCGCCGTCCGCATCCCGCCTCGGCAACTTGGCAAATTCGTTCGGCCTGACTTGGCCGATGGCAACCCCAGCGGCCTTGTATTCGTTTTGCAGGCTTTGCGCGAACGCCTGATACGATTCGTTGGCAATCACGGTCAGCGTGGCAATGCCCCTGTCCGCCACGCGCTCGTAACCCTTGGCGGTTTTCGCCACAGGCAGGCGCATGCCGCGCCCCAGCGTTTGCCTGCGTTCAGTTTCCGCGCCAATCTCACGCAGGGTGCAAATCTGGAACACGTTCGGGTTGTCCCAGCCCTCGCGCAGGGCGGAGTGGCTGAAAATGAAGCGCACCGGTTCATCCGCATCCAGCAAACGCTGCTTGTCGCGCATGATGAGCTCGTAAGCATCGTCATCCTTGGCCGTCGTGCCGGATGAATCGACGAAGGACGTTTTGCCCTTCGCCTTGAGTTGCGAAAAATACGCACGTCGCAGTTCACGCGGCTCCTGCGGCAGCAGCTCCGGATAACGTTTGTCCTTGCTGCGTTCTTCAATAAACACCTCATCGAACCACCGCACAAACTCTCCGTCGGCATCTTCGTTGTTCACTCCATCGCCAAGAAAGCTCGCCACCTTGTCTACAAAGAACAGGCTCAACACCTTGATGCCCTTGGTACGCAGCATGGCTTCCTTGCGCAAATGCTCGCGCACGGTTTCGCGGATCATCTCCTTGTAGATTGCGCCGGTCGCGCCGCCAATGGCTTCACCCTCGGTCAGCACGCCGTAGTTGGTGAGTTCAATGCTGGCTGGTTCCGCGCCATCGGCGATGCGCATTTCATTGATGCGCCATCCTTCATAGGCGGGGTTGCCGCTGACCTCGGATAACTCCTGATGCGGCTTCACCGATTTGGGCATGCGTTCCAGCGAACCACCGGCCTTGCGGCAAGCCAGCTCCAATTTTGCCGACCAGGTTTTCGCGTGCTTCACCTCCAGCAATTTGATGTAAGGCGTGGCATCTGCGCCCTGCTGCGCGACTTCGGCCACGACAATCTGCTTGACCAGCCCCAAGTCGTGCGCGTCCACCGGGTCCAGCCGATAGACAAGATTGCGCTGTCGCTTGTGCGTGGCGCTGTAACGCAGGGTAAACACCGGATCGAGTTCGCTCACCGCCGATTGCGACAGCAGCGATTCCATGTTCTGCGGCTCATCCATGATGACGACGGGGCGCGTGGCCTTCAGGTAATCAATCGGGCGCAAACCGTTCAACTTGTCGCGTTGCTGGTGGATGATGCGCGTGTTCCTGTCGCCGCGAACCGCATCTATCGTCATCACCAGAATTTGAACGCTGGTTGCGGTAGCGAAGGCTTGCACCTCCTCGGCGCGGTCGCCGCTGTAAACACTGGCATCGAAGGGGTGTGACGGATACAAGCCGCGAAAATGCTCATGCATCAGACGGATGCTGGTATTCACGCCTTCACGGATAGCCACGCTCGGCACAAGGATGATGAATTTGCCGAAGCCGTAACGCTTCGCCAGCTCGAAAACCGTGCGCAGGTAAACGTAGGTCTTGCCCGTGCCGGTTTCCATCTCGATGTCGAAATCGAGCGCGTCCTCGGCCAGCGCCTCGCGCACTTCCAGCCCGTTGCGGTCTTGAACCGTTTGCAGATTGGCGAAAATTGTGGCGTTGTCCAACACCAGCTTGTTGCCGATAGCTCCCACCTCCTGCGCGGTATCCACCGCCAGTTCGCCCTGCACGGTTTCCGTGGTGGTCACTACGCCGTGCAGCGTGATGTCAAACTTGCCCGCATCCTTGGGCTGGCCGTCGAACAGGTCGGCCACCGCATTGATGGCGTCGAGCTGGTACTGCTGGTGCGAATCGAACTGAAAGCCTGCGTTACTCATCACGCCGTCCACAACTCGATGCCACGGCTTTTCGCGTGCTGGGCAAGGTTGGTTTTCAGTTCGTCGTCGCCCTGGAAGGCATCTTCCAGCACGATGATTCTGGCGGGTGCGGCCTCCACCAGCGCCCGCAGTTGCGCCAAAGTCGGCTTGGTATGCTCATTGAGATAGGCCAGCACATCATTGTCGCCAACCTTGCGCACTTCCAGTCCGGCGATGGTTTCCGTATGAATGGTTTCAGTCAGCGAATAGCCAAGCTTGAGCAAGAGTTCGGTCAGCAGGTCGTCGGCTTGTGCCTCGTCATCGGCACTGTCACGCAGATCGAGCAGATGTTGTTCCAGTTCGTTCACCGCCACATCGCTGGTGACGCGCCATTTGTTGAAATTCGTGTCGGCCAGTTTGTAGGCGCGGAAGCCGGTGTCTAGCTCTAGTGTGGTCATAGGGCTATCAGCCTTGATTTTTTCGCCCGCCAGTTCGATGCGTTTGCGCGAGATGTCGGCAATGGTCTTGTAGCCTGCCTTGCGCGCTTCGGAGTCTTCGGGCGTAGGTTCTGGCAATTGCACCATGATGAAACGGCGATTGCTGCCGTCTTCGGCATTCTGAGTCATCACCGCGTGTGCGCTTGTGGAGCTGCCTGCGAAGAAGTCGAGGATGATGCTATCCGATTTAAGGTTGGCTATCGTGCAAAGCAGGCTTAGAAGTCTGACAGGCTTTGGCCCATCGAAAACACCAACGTCGCCAAAGAGTTCTTTAGTTTCTTGTTTTGCTTCTTGGTTATGTCCAGCTTCGTTATGGAAAAAAATGGTGTTGGGTCGAAGTCCTTGTTGAACTTCACTTAAGAACGTTTTTTGTCGTGGAATCCCATCTCCATCCTTGCCAAACCAAATTCGATTGTCTGCCAAAAGACGCTCATACTTTTCCTTATTTACGCTCCAAAATCTTCCATTTGGTGGAATACATTTCCGCCCACTTGGCGTGACTATTTCATAGAGTAAGCTGCGCGAGCCAGATTTAGCCTGTAATGCAACAGAAGCCCATGCGCCACGAGGGTCGTTGTCTGGGTTGCCATATCCTTGTGGTGTTTCGTTTCCACGAGGCAACAAACCAATCTTCCATCCATTTTCATTGGACAAAATGTTGCTTCTTGCATAGCAAAGAATATGGTCGTGCATTGTCGAAAAATATGTCGCATCATTTGCACGAGAAAACTTCTTTTGCCAAATCAGATTCGCAATAAAGTTACCCTCACCAAACACTTCATCGCAAAGTCGCCGCAGATTGGCGACTTCCGTGTCATCAATCGAAATAAAAATCACGCCATCGTCGGTGAGCAGATTCCGCGCCAGCTTCAGGCGCGGATACATCATGTTCAACCAGTTCGAGTGATAGCGGCCTTCGGTCTCGCTGTTGGTCGAAACTTTTTTGCCTTCTTCGTTCACCTGTCGCGTCCACT
>Ga0210044_10005883_pt1 | contig 16377 bp, 9 predicted proteins | sample CryGey13umfilter_2_FD_183959 | JGI IMG/M metagenome (GOLD analysis project Ga0210044, IMG submission 183959) | Groundwater microbial communities from aquifer in Utah, USA - Crystal Geyser 4/9/14 3 um filter (SPAdes) (version 2) | ecosystem: Environmental > Aquatic > Deep subsurface > Groundwater...
GGGCGTGAATCGAGCATGAGCAGCTTCGTGGATCCAGCCACTCACGCACGCTTCCTCGTCTACCTCGAGACTTGGCCCTATTTTCGCGATCCCGGCACGACCAAGCTGAAGTCCGCCGAGTTCGTGCTGCTCGACCGGGAGCTTCAGGGGCTCGAGGCGCGGGTCGGCCAGCTGAGCCCGGAGGAGCGCGCCCGGCGTCAGGAGCTGCGCCGCACTCTGATGATCGAGTGAGGCCACGAGCCAGGCTCGAGCCGAGCTGACGGCACGCTTGGGCACGATCCGCACGCGACCTCGCGCTGCCAGAACGTGCGCCTCGCGGCCTCGCGTCGGGGAAGCCTGAGAGCAGAACGCGAAAGGGGCCGCCGAAGCAGCCCCTCAGAACGCGAAAGGGGCCGCCGAAGCAGCCCCTCACGACGTCAGCGCCGTTTGTTCTTGGTCGCGGCCATGCCGCCGCTGTCGTCGTCGGCGTCGTGTGCGGCGCCGCGTCGCTGCGAGTTGTACTCTTGGATCACGCGATCCGTGAGGTCGAGGTTGCTCGGCACCCAGACCACGCCGCCCTCGTTGGACTCCATGATCAGCGTGAAGCCTTCGGCCTGACCGATGTGCCGCAAGATCTCTTGCATGCGCTCGAGGATCTCCTGCGTCAGCTGGCCCTCCTTCTGCGCGAGCTCTCGCTGGTACTCGACGTAGGTGGACTGAAGCTCGACGAAGGCCTTCTGGTACTCCTCGAGTCGGTGCTGCAGAGCGTCGCGCGAGAGGACGTTCTTCTGCTTCTCGATGTCCTCCTTCATCTTCTTCAGCGACTCCTGCTGCGCGTCCAGGGTCTGCTGACGGCGCTTGAACAGCCGCTTGAGCTGGTTCTTGGCGCGGCGACCGTCCTCGGTCTCGCTCATGGCGCGCTGTAGATCGACCACAGCGATGCGCACCTGGGCGTAGGTGTGCGGGGCGTAGGCGGCGAGGAGGAGCGCGGCGAGCAGGGTCACCGCGTGGCGCTTGAGGCTCATCGAGGAGTCCTTTCGGGAAGGGAAGCTAGCTAGCCGTTGGGCGAACATCGGTCAAGACGGGCGAACCAGGGCGAGCATTCAACAGGGAGGGGATCAGAAGGAGTTGCCGATGGTGAACTCGAAGCGAATCTTGCGATCGAACGAGCGTCGGGTGAAGGGAACGCCCCATTCGAAGCGTAGCGGTCCGAGGGGAGAGAACCAGCGCAGACCGAAGCCCCAGCTGGTGTAGATGTGGGGGGTGAAGCCGCACGGATCGCCGCCCGCGTCGACGCCAGCGGGTCGTCCGGCCTGGCAGAAGTTGTTCTCGAGGTTCCAGACGTTGCCGCCATCCGTGAAGACGACGCCGCGGATGCCGACGGATTCGAGGATCGTGAACTCGAGCTCGGCCTGGTAGTAGGCCTCGAGGTTACCGCCGATGGCGAAGCCGTTGGTCGGCACGCCCTGGTTCGGATCCGCGGCGGAGGACAGGGCCGGACGCGGGCCGAGGGTGTAGAGCCCGTAGCCGCGCACGTTGAAGATGCCGCCGAGGAAGTAGCGCTCGGAGATCGGCACGCCTGCGCCATCACGCGTCGTGATGAGCCCGAGTTGCGTGTTCAGCTTGAACACGAAGGGACCCCAGACTCGGTGGTAGAAGCGCGCGAAGGCGCTCTGGCGCACGAAGATATTGTCCGAACCGAGGAAGCGATCCGCCAGCTCGAAGGAGTAGGAGGCGTAGATGCCTGAGGTCGGGAACAGGCGGTTGTCGCGCGAATCCCAGGTCAGCGAGACTTGCAGAGAGCTCGTCAGGCCGCTCTGTCGCAGGTTCGCCAGCGGCAAATCGGGGACCAGCTGGGTGCCGCTGCCGGAGCCTGTGAAGGCGCCGCCCGTGAGCGCCGAGACCTTGACGAACTCGGCCCGGTAGCCGGCGGCCAAGCGCAGACGCTCGTCCAGGAGTGGGTGTCCGAAGGTGAGCCCGCCGCCCGTGGAGTCGCGGTTGAAGCTCTGGAACTGGCGGATGGTCTTGAAGACATCGACCGACGAGGACCACTCCGTGCCCAGGAAGTAGGGCTCGGTGAACTGCAGCGTGATCAGCTGGCGGATACCGGAGAGCTGCAGCTGCAACGCCAACGACTGGCCGTTGCCGAAGAGGTTCTGCTGCTGGACCTGGGCGGTCAGGATGAAGCTCTCGATGGACGAGAAGCCCGCGCCGACCTGGAACGTACCGGTGGCGCGCTCGGCCACTTCGAAGTTCAGCACCAGGCGATCGTCCGCCGAGCCGTCTTCCTCGGAGACGTTCACGCTCTCGAAGTAGCCCAGCGCCGTGATGCGCGCCTTGGACTCCTCGACCGCGGTCTGATTGTAGAGCTGACCCTCCATGATGCGGATCTCACGCCGGATCACGCTGTCGCGGGTCTTGCTGTTGCCGTGGATGGAGATGCGCTCGATCGTGACCAGCGGCCCTCGGTGGATCGAGATCACGATATCCACGACGTGGCCGTCGTCGTGCAGGTTGGTCTCGGGCGTCACCTCGACGCGCGCGTAGCCCTGGTCGCGATACTGGCGCGTCACGTCCATCAGGCTGGTCGCGATGCGGCTGCGGCTGAACCAATCGCCGCGCTGGGCGTCGATGCTGTCATGCAGGGCCTGGCGGCCGACCAGCGGCTCGACCTCTTCGCCGTTGGCGTCCACCTCGGCCATGCTGAGCCGACCGATACGGTAGCGCGGCCCCTCCGTGATCGGGATGGTCAGGTCGATGAACTGACGGTCGGCCGTGAGCTCGATGCGTGGCGTGCCCACCTGCATCTGCAGGTAGCCCTTGTCGTAGTAGTAGGCCTGGAGGCGGATGTTGTCTTCGTCGAACTTGTCGCGATCGAACGCGTCGTCCGAGGACAAGAAGGAGAAGAAGCCGGACTCGCTCGTCTGCATGATCCCACGCAGCTCGTCGTCGTCGATGGCGTGGTTGCCCGCGAAGCGGATGCGGCGCACCGTCACCTCCGAGCCCTCGACGAGGTGGAAGCGGACTTCCACCTCGTTGCGGTCGCCCGGCACGCGCACGAGCTCGTAGTTCACCTGGGCGAGGAAGTAGCCCTTCTCGGCGTAGAGGTCGCGGATCTTGGTGACGTTGGCGCGCACGTCGCGCACGGAGAGCACGCCGCCCTCCTCGAGGGTGACCTTCTCTTGGATGTCGTCTTCGCTGATCTCGTCGTTGCCGTCGTACACGATGCTGGCGATCGCCGGCCGCTCCGTGACGCGGAAGGTGAGGACGACGTCGTTTCCGTCCGCCACGGCGTCGACCACCACGTCGTCGAAGAAGCCCTCATCCCACAGCGCGCGCGCGTCTCGCGCCACCTCGGCGTCGGTGCAGGGTAGGCCGCGGCGCAGTCGGAGCGTCGCGCGCACGTCGTCCGCTTCTACGCGGTGCGTGCCCTCGACGTTGATGCGGCTGATCATGCGGCCGTGGCAGGTCGTCCTCAGGGCGGGCGGCGACGGTTCCGTGGCGGGCTCGTAGGGCTCGCCTTCTTCGGCGGCGTCTCCTGCTTCGTCCTGCGCGTCTTCGTCCTGCGCGTCTTCGTCCTGCGCGTCTTCGTCCTGCGCGTCTTCGTCCCCGGACTCGGCGCCGGCGCTGTGGCGAGGGCCGGCGCTGTGGCGAGGGCCGGCAGGCATGTCCATGCCGTCTTCTCCCATCGAACCGCCCGGGCCCTGGGCGTGACCGAGGGCGGGCGCGAGCGCGACGCTGAGGAGAAGCAGAAGTCTAAGAATTCGCGGCATTTGCTGGTGCCCTGGGGCGTGCGAGAACCCGGCGGCTATAGCGGCGCGCTCGCGGTCGGTCAAGCGTCGGCCCCGCCGGCCCGGACTGGGCTCGGCTCCGCCTGCGTCTCGGGTTCCGTCGGCTCGACCGGCTCGGCGGCGGAGGCCTCGGCCTCGTGATCTTCCGTCTCGGGCGCGGCGCGTGCTGTAGGGGCGGGCGCGGATCGGTCGCGGCGCTCGTCCCGCTCCACCCGTCCGTCGCGCATGGTCACCACGCGGGGCATCTGGCTGGCGAGCTCACGGTTGTGCGTCACGACCAGGAAGGTCGTGCCTCGCGTCGCGTTGAGCTGGAAGAGCAGGGCGTGCATCGCCTCACTGGTCGCGCTGTCGAGGTTGCCCGTCGGCTCGTCGGCCAGCACCAGCTTGGGCTCCATGGAGAGCGCCCGCGCCAGGGCGACGCGTTGCTGCTCTCCGCCCGAGAGCTCGCCCGGCCGATGGTGCAGGCGCGCGGCCAGACCGACCTCCTCGAGCAAGGCGCGGGCGGCGGGCTCGAGCTTGCGACGCGCCACGCCACGCACCAGGCCCGGCATCATCACGTTCTCCACCGCGTCGAACTCGGGCAGGAGGTGATGGAACTGGAAGACGAAGCCCAGCTTCTCGTTGCGGAAGCGCGCGAGCTCGCGCGAGGAGAGGCCCGTGACGTCCACGCCCTCGTACAGGATCTGTCCGCGCGTGGGCAGATCGAGCGTGCCCAGGAGGTTCAAGAGCGTGCTCTTGCCGGCGCCCGAGGGGCCGACGACGCACACCATCTCGCCGGCCGCGACCTCGAGGTCCACGCCCTTCAGCACGTCGAGGGCGGCGCCGTCGAGGAGGTAGCGTTTGTGCACGCCGCGCAGGCTGACCAGGTTGCTACTCATGGCGTCCTTTACTCGTCTCTCAGCGCGTCGACGGGGCGCACGCGGCTGGCCAGCGCGGCCGGCACGATGGTGGCGAGCAGGCAGACGGCGACGGCGGCCAGGCCGACGAAGCTGAATTCCAGCGCGTCCACGTGAACGGGGAGGCGGTCGATGTAGTAGACCTCTGGGTTCAATTTCACGCCAAAATGCTCCGCTCCGAAGGAGAGCAAGAACCCGAGTCCCAGTCCGCCGGTAGCTCCCAGGAGGCCAATCAACAGCCCCTCGTACAAGAAGATTCCAACGATGTGTCCGCGGGTCGCGCCCATGGAGCCGAGCACGCCGACCTCGCGACGTTTCTCCTGCACCATCAGCGTGAGCGTGCCGAAGACACAGAAGCCCGCGATCAAGATGGCGATGCCCAGGGTGACGAACATGGCGAGCTTCTCCAGGGCGAGCGCGCCGAAGAGCTGGCTGTTGCGCTGTTGCCAGGCCTCGGCGTGCAGCTCGGGCCGATGGATGGCGGCCTCGACGCGGGTCGCGATCTGGGGCGCGGCGTCCACGTCGACGACGCGTACGTCGATGCCCGTGATGGCGTCGCCCGTGTTCAAGAAGCGCTGCGCTGCCTCGAGGGTGACGTAGACGACCTTCATGTCGAACTCGTACATGCCGCTGTAGAAGATGCCGGCCACGCGGAAGGGGCGCGACTTGGGGATGGGGCCGGTGGGGCCCAGCTCGCCCAGGGGCGAGACGAAGTCGATCTCGTCCCCGACGTAGAGCCTCAGCGTGCGCGCCAGCTCCTGGCCGACGATCACGCCTGGCAGCACCTCGCGCTCGCCTCCGGGCCCCGCGTGTCGCTCGAGGTTGCGGATGGCGTCGTCGAGTTCTTCCGGGGTCCTGTGGCCCGGCATGGGGACGTCGAGGCCCGTGGCCGTGCCGGTGTCGAGCCCAGCGTCCAGGCTGCCTTCGAGCGCGCGAGGGGGCGCGTCGTGGTGCGCGGGCAGGTCGTCGGGAGGGAAGTCGTCGTCTGGGGGGTCGTCCGACGAGTCGGGCATGATGCGCATGGGCAGGATGGTGCGGCGCTCCTCGGGCGGGAGATCCAGGAGTCGCGCGGGGTGGTCGAGGTACTCGAGGCGACCGTGGGTGAGGTTGCGCACCAGGTCCGTGACCTGCCGGGCGGCCGTCGTGTCCACGCCGCGCACCACGGCGCCCGCGATGTTCGAGGTGCTCGAGACCATCACCTCGCCGCGCACGAAGGGCCCCGCGGCCTCCACGCCGGGCGTGTGCCGGACGAGGTTCAGCGTCGGCTCCCAGCCCTCGAAGGTGCCGTGCTCGCGCTCCACCACCACGTGCGCGTCGTTGCCCAGGATCTTCTGCTTCAGATCCATGCGGAAGCCGCCCATCACGCTCAGGACCGTGGTCAACATGGCGGTCGAGACGGCCACGGCCAGGATCGAGAGCGTGCTGATGGTGGCCAAGAAGCCGCTCTTCTTGGCGGCGAGGTGGCGCGCCGCGACCAGCAGGCCGAAGCTGCCTCGCTCGGCGAAGGCCAGCATCGGCCGCACCAGCAGCACCGCCACGCGGATGGCGAAGGTGGCGGTCACGCCCAGGCGCAGCGCCACGAGCATCGTGAGCTCCGAGTGCCCTTCGGGGACCGCGGCGGGCAGCTCGAGGCTCACCCAGGCCGTCGCCGCCAGCAGCAGCGCGTCGATCACCCGCCAGGTCACGCGTCGCACGCCCTGCGGCAAGAGCTTCCAGGCGGCGATGTCGGCGCTCAGCGCGACGAGCGACGCCAGACCCGTGACCGCGGCCAGCAGCGTCAGGCCGTCGTTCACACGCGAGGGCAGGGCCATCAGCACCTCGCTCAGCTCGAAGGTCAGCGCCAGGCCGCCTTCCGTGGCGCGAATCGCAGCCCAGCCGACGCCGAGGAGCAGCACGGGCAGGAGCACGCCGAGCAGAGCGCCCGTCGTTCCCAGGGTGACGAGCCGCCCACGTCCACGCGCGCCCCGCTGCTGCCGGCCCGCGAACCGGGCCACGCTGACGCCGAAGACCAGCATCAAGAGGCCGACCACTCCGACGCCGATGCCCGCGCCCCTGGCCCAGGTCTCGGAGCGTCCCACGGCGGCGAGCACCATGGGCGCGACGGCCGCCGAGCCGCCGATGGCCGCGAGGCAGAGCGGCACGAAGAGACCGAGCGTCAGCGCCAGCCTGAACCGGGACCGCCCCCAGTCGATCCCGATCTCCACTAGGCCTCCGGCCTCAGGAGCGGGAAGAGCACCACGTCCCGGATGGAGGCCTGCCCCGTGAGCAGCATGACCAGGCGATCGACGCCCATGCCGAAGCCCGCGGCCGGCGGCATGCCGTGCGAGAGGGCGCGAACGTAGTCCGCGTCGAAGTCCATCGTCTCTTCGGCGCCGCGCTCGCGTGCGGCCAGCTGAGCGCGGAAGCGATCGGCCTGGTCATCCGGATCGTTCAGCTCGCTGAAGGCGTTGGCCAGTTCGCGACCATCGATGAAGAGCTCGAATCTGTCGACCCACTCGGGATCGAGATCGTTCTTACGTGCCAAGGGCGAGACCGAAGCCGGGTATTCGACGATGAACACGGGCACCGAGAGCGATCCGTCCGGCGTGCGGTACATGCGCGTGAGGTCGGGCTCGGCCACGAGTTCGTAGAGCAAGAAGATGCGCTCGCCATGGTCCGCGCACATGCGGAGCTGCTTCGCCGTGGTCGAGTCCGCGCTCGCCGCCTGCGCTTCGAAGAGCGCCTCGAGTCGTGCGGGGTCGTTCAGCGTGGACTCGTCGAGCTCGTCCCAGGCGGTCGAGGCGAAGTCGTCCGTGCCGCTCTTGGCGACGCGGTCGAGGATCGCCTGGCGCATCGGGACTCTGGCCCACTCACCCTCCAGGGTGAACCGTCGCTCTTGGCAGAGGCTGGGGAACTCGGCGCGCAAGTCCGCGTCGGCGGCGCGCAGCATCTCCTCCGTCAGGCGGATCACGTCCTCGTAGGTGGCGTAGGCCTGGTAGAACTCGAAGAGCGTGAACTCCGGGTTGTGGCGCGTGCTCACGCCTTCGTTGCGGAAGGTCCGACCGATCTCGTACACGCGGTCGAAGCCGCCGACCAAGAGCCGCTTCAGGTAGAGCTCCGGCGCGATGCGCAGCTTGAGTGGCAGATCGAGCGCGTTGTGGTGCGTCGAGAAGGGCTTCGCGGCCGCGCCTCCCGTCAGCGAGTGCAGCAGAGGCGTCTCCACCTCGAGGAAGCCTCGGTCGTCGAGGAAGCTGCGGAGACTGCGGATGATGCGCGTGCGCGCGCGGAAGAGCTGCGCCACGTCCGGGTTGGCCCAGAGGTCCACGTAGCGTTCGCGGTAGCGCTTCTCCACATCCTTCAGGCCGTGCCATTTGGCTGGCGGAGGAGCGAGCGCCTTGCCCACGTGGCGGTAGTGTTCGGCGCGCAGCGCGAGCTGCCCCGTGCGCGTCTGGATCGGCGTGCCCTCGATGAAGACGTGGTCCGCGAGGTCGAGCGCCGCGAGCTGTCCCGCCTCCGCCTCGCTCAGATCGTCCTTGCGCACCAACGCCTGCACGTCGCCGTAGGGCGTGCGCACGACCAGGAACGGTCCGCGCTTGGTCATCACGCGGCCGTAGAGGGCGAAGCGCTCCTCCTCGCCGGTCAGCATGTCTTCCGTGGGCAGCTCGGCGCAGCGCGCTTCGTCCTTGGCCAGCGCCACGAGATCCGCGCGCTTGGCCTCCGTCGCCTCGTCGATCCGCAGATCGTTGGGGTAGGGCTGTGACCCGAAGTCGCGCAGGCGCGCTGCCTTCGCCAGGCGCGCCTCACGCATCTCGTCTTCCGTCGCCACGGTCTAGACCTTGTTCTTCCTGGCCTCTTCCTTGTCGGCGCGCTTGTCGGCGCTCGCGAGCAGGTAAGCCTCGATGAAGGGATCGATGTCGCCGTCGAGCACGGCGTCGATGTTGCCTTCTTTGTGGTCGGTGCGCTCGTCCTTGACCATCGTGTAGGGCTGCATGGTGTAGGTGCGGTCTTGGCGGCCGAAGCCGATGTCCTGCTGACCGCTGAGGAAGGCGTCCGCGAAGGCGGCCTCCTTGTCGCGTCGCGCCTTGTCGAACAGGAACCCGCGCAACATCCTGTAGGCGTTGGCGCGGTTCTGATGCTGGCTGCGCTCGCCGTCGCAGCGCACGACGAAGCCCGTGGGGATGTGCTCGAGGCGCACGGCGGACTCGGTGCGGTTGACGTGCTGTCCACCCGCGCCCCCGGAGCGCATGGTGGTGATCTTCACGTCTTCGGGCCTGACCTCGATCTCGGCCTCCGCCACCTCGTCGTCGTCGAGATCGGGCACGACCTTCACGGCGGCGAAGGAGGTCTCGCGGCGGCCGGAGAACTTGCTGATGCGGATCAGGCGATGCACGCCGTGCTCGGCGCGCAAGAAGCCGTAGGCGTAGGGACCCTTGACCGAGATGGTCGCGGAGGAGATGCCCGCCTCGGCACCGGCCGCCTTCTCGAGGAGTTCGCTCTTGAAGCCGTGTCGATCGGCGTAGCGCAGGTACATGCGCAAGAGGATCTCGGCCCAGTCCTCGGCGTCCGTGCCGCCAGCGCCCGAGTTCACGGACAGGATGGCGTCCTTGTCGTCGTCGTCGGTGAGCATGCGCTTCAGCTCGAGACCACGAACGGAGGCCTCGAGCTTCGGCGCCTGCTCCAGCGCCTCGTTCAGCAGCTCCTCGTCGTCGTCGTCCTCGGCCAGCTCGAGCAGCTCGGTCAGGTCGGCGACATCGCCTCGAAGCTTCTCGTACAGCTCGAGCGTCTCGGAGGCGTCGGCCCTCTCGCGCATCATCTTCTGAGCGACCTTGGGGTCGTCCCAGAAGCCCTCGGCGAGGCTGAGGTTGTTGAGCCTGTCGACCGTATGCTTCAGCCCCGCAGGGTCAAAGATACCTCCCCAGCGCATCGATGCGCTGTCCGAGGTCGGCCAGTAGGTCGCGGCATTCTGCCGGCGTGAGAGACATTTCGACAGCTCCGTTCCAGGAACGATTGGGCGGCCGTCAGGTAGCCTGTGCTCGCTAGCGTGTCAACGCGATCCGCGTGTTCCACCGCCAGGGCGAGCTCGCCAGGCGCGCTCGTTTTCGCTGGCCGAGGACGAGGATCCGCGTCCGGTGACGGCCTCGGAAATCCAAGGACCTCGCGAGGCTCGTTCCGTCACTTTTGCATCTCAGCCTCGGACTCGGCGCGAGGCCGCTGCTGTCGAATACGGCTTTCCCGCTGCAATTCGGCATTCTTGCGCCCACTCGAGGCCGAGCACTTGCAGGGACGCAAAACCGAGCTAGCCACCCCCGGACGAAACGCCCCGCAGCTTTTTACAGATGGACAGAAGGCTATGACGGACCTCTCCAAATATCGGAACATCGGCATCTTTGCCCATGTCGACGCCGGCAAGACGACGACCACCGAGCGAATTCTCAAGCTCACCGGCAAGATCCACAAGATCGGCGAGGTCCACGACGGCGCTGCCACGACTGACTTCATGGAGCAGGAGCAGGAGCGCGGCATCACGATCCAGTCGGCCGCGACGACCTGCTTCTGGAACGATCACCAGCTGAACATCATCGACACCCCCGGGCACGTCGACTTCACGATCGAGGTCTACCGCTCGCTGAAGGTGCTCGATGGCGGCGTCGGTGTCTTCTGTGGCTCCGGCGGCGTCGAGCCCCAGTCCGAGACCAACTGGCGCTACGCCAACGAGTCGAAGGTCGCGCGCATCATCTTCGTGAACAAGCTCGACCGCTTGGGCGCGGACTTCTACCGCGTGGTCAAGCAGGTGAAGACCATCCTGGCGGCCAAGGCCCTGGTGATGGTGCTGCCCATCGGCACCGAGGGCGACTTCGCCGGCGTCGTGGACCTGCTCGAGCGCAAATCCTACATCTGGGACGACTCGGGCGACCCGGCCAACTTCGTGGTCGGTGAGGTCCCGGAGGACATGAAGGAGCTGGTCGAGCAGTATCGGCACGACCTGATCGAGACCGCCGTCGAGCAGGACGACGACGTGATGGAGGCCTACCTCGAGGGCAAAGAGCCCGACATGGCCACCATCAAGCGCTGCATCCGCACGGGCACGATCAACCTCAGCTTCTTCCCGACCTTCTGCGGCTCCGCCTTCAAGAACAAGGGCGTGCAGCAGATCCTCAACGCGGTCGTGGACTACCTGCCCAACCCGCTCGAGGTTCCTCCCCAGGCCGAGATCGATCTCGAGGGTAACCCCACGGGTGGCCTGGTCCACGCCGACGTCGACGCGCCGGTTCGCGCCCTGGCCTTCAAGCTCATGGACGACCGCTTCGGCACGCTGACCTTCCTGCGTCTCTACTCGGGCACGATCAACAAGGGCGACACCTTGGTGAATACGTTCACGGGCAAGACCGAGCGCATCGGCCGCATGGTGCTGATGCACGCGAACGACCGCGCGATGATCGAGACGGCGCACGCCGGTGACATCATCGCCGCCGTCGGCCTCAAGGCCGTGCGCACCGGCCACACCCTGGCCGACGTGAAGAACCCGGCCACGCTGGAGCCGATGGTCTTCCCGGATCCGGTCATCTCGGTGGCGCTGACGCCCCGCGACAAGGCCAACGGCGAGAAGCTCGGCGTGGCGCTGGGCAAGATGGTCGCGGAGGACCCGTCCTTCTGCGTCGAGATCGACCGCGAATCGAGCGAGACGATCATCAAGGGCATGGGCGAGCTGCACCTCGACATCAAGGTCGACATCCTGCGTCGTACGCATGGCGTCGAGGCCGACGTGGGCAAGCCCCAGGTCGCCTACCGCGAGACCATCACCCAGGCTGTCCAGGACACCTACACGCACAAGAAGCAGACGGGTGGTTCCGGCCAGTTCGCCAAGATCGAGTACACGCTCGAGCCGGCCGAGCCTGGTGAGGGCTTCGTCTTCGAGTCGACGATCACCGGCGGCTCCATCCCCAAGGAGTTCATCCCGTCGATCGAGAAGGGCTTCAAGTCGCTCAAGGACAAGGGTCCGCTGTGCGGCTTCCCGGTCCTCGACTTCAAGGTCACGGTCACGGACGGTGGCTTCCACGCCGTCGACTCCTCGCAGATGGCCTTCGAGGCTGCGGCACGGGCCGCCTATCGCCAGACAATGCCCAAGGCCGGTCCCCAGCTGCTGGAGCCGATCATGAAGGTCGACGTCTTCGTCCCGAGCGACAACGTCGGCGACGTCATCGGCGACCTCAACCGCCGTCGCGGCATGATCAAGAGCCAGGAGCCGGGCGCGACCAACGTGCAGGTGAAGGCGGACGTCCCGCTGGGCGAGATGTTCGGCTACATCGGCGACCTGCGCTCCGCCACCTCCGGCCGCGGGCAGTTCTCCATGGAGTTCAGCCACTACGCGCCCGTGCCTCGCCAGATCCTCGAGAAGGTGAAGGAAGAGGTCGCCGAGCGCGCCGCGCGCAAGAAGAAGTGATCCGCGCGCCTTCGGGCGCATCTGCAACGAGCCCGCTCGCCAACTTGGTGCGCGGGCTCGTGGCGTTTTGCGGGACGGGTCAGAAATAGATGGGCAGGTCGTCGCCGTCCGTGACCAGCAGGTAGAGGATGGTGTCGGCGCGCGTGGCGGCGGGCAGCCCCTCCCAGACCGTGCGGATCACGTCGGCGTGGGCGTCGTCGTAGGCCAGGACGAAGAGGATCTGCTTCACCCAGGCGTCGGCCGCGCTGACGTTCGCGCTGCTCTCGAGGATGTCGTTCAGCTTGCGCTCGATGAACGCCGCGTCGGCGGCGGTGTAGGGCGCGTCCGCCGGGAAGCTCACGGCGCGCGTGACGCTGACGCCGACGGCCTGGGTGTCGATGCGCACCGACAGGTCCGTGATCTTCCCCATCACGTCGTACACGATGCGCGTCTCCGTCTTGAGCAGGCTCGCGCCCTCGCAGCGCGCCAGCACCTCGTAGGCGAATGCTTCGCTGATGCCGGAGCTGCCGCCAGCCGTGCCCTCCAGCAGGATCTGCTGCCCGCCAGGCGTCAGCTCCGGACGCTCCGCCGGATCATCGTAGGCGTTCATCATGAAGTCGAGGCGCGTCTGGAACACCACCGGGTTCGGATCACTCAGCTCGCCCGCCACGCGACCGCAGGGACCGGTGATGTCGCCGAAGCCCGTCAAGGCGCCAGCGTCGAGGGAAGCGTCGGTCGCGGCGTCAGTGGCGGCGTCCGAAGCGCCGTCGACCGAGGCGTCGATCGAGGCGTCGAGGCCCGCGTCCATGAAGGGCGCGTCCGGCGCCGCGTCGAAGAGGCCGCGGTCGTGGGGGGTGGCGTCCATCCCCGCATCCGCCGGCGAGCTTCCGCCCGAACAGCCGAAGGAGAGGAGCACGAGGAGCGAGAGCGACCCAGCAGACATGCGCAGCATGGAGCGCATGATAGCGCGGTGCGGCGCGGCTGTCCGGGGCGACGCGGTGGCTGCGCGGCGGCGGCGGGCGTTGGTTCAGCAGTCCAGCTGACGCGCCCACGCGCGCGACCCCCACTGCCTGGGCGCCCGCGACAACAACGAGTCCGGCCTGAGCACGGGCATCCCCGGCGGCGACCCGCCGCAGTGGGGACGCTGCACGTTGACCCATGTCACCGCCTCTACTACCGTGAACCACCTTGAGTAATGGGCGTTCGCTGGACGCGACGGGGGATGGGAGCAGACCTATGAAAGAGTCGATGCTGGTTTTGGTAATCTGCGTGGTTTCCGCGCTCGGGTTGAACCATCCGGTCGCGGCTCAGGCCCACGGCGACGCGCCAGGTCAGGGGGACGCGGCGGCCTCCACGGAGCAGGCGCGGATGCACTTCGATGTGGCCCAGCGCTTCTACGACATGGGCCATTTCGCGCAGGCCGCGCGCGAGTTCCAGGCTGCGTACGACATCAGCCACCTGGCCCCGCTGCAGTACAATCTCTACCTCGCCTATCGAGACGGCGGAGACGACGTGCGCGCAGCGGCGGCCCTGCGCAACTACCTCGCGAGCATGGAGGACAACAGCCAGCGAGCGCAGCTCGCGGCGCGTCTAGAGGTCCTCGACCAGCGAATCGCAGCGGCCGCGAGCCGGACGGCTGGGGCGGCGAACGCCGGGCCGGATCGGCAAGCTGCCCAGGCTCCGCCCGAGGGAGGCACTTCCTCAGCCGATGCCGCGCACGCGGACTCCGCGGAGCCGGGCCACGCGAACGAGGCCGAGGACGACCACGGCAGCGTCGTGATGACGCCAGGATCGGGTGGAGGTGAACCGGGCGCGCCGGCGGAGGTCCGCGCTGGAGGGAGCTCGCGCCTTGGACCCGTCGTCACCATGGGTGCCGGGGGTGCCTTGCTCGTGGGTGCGCTGGTCACGGGGCTGATGACTCACAGCCGGAAATCGCGGGTGGATGAGCTCTGCCGCACGCCCAGCAACTGCACAGGGGACTTCGAGAGCGTGGTTTCGAGTGGGCGACGCTTGGGGATCACGACGGACATTCTATGGATCACGGGGGGCCTGACCGCCGGCGCGGGCTTGCTGTGGCTGATGCTCGGGCGCGGGCCAGAGGATTCGGACACGAGCGCGGGCATCGCGTGCGATTCCAGCGGATGCATGGCGAGTATGCAGGGAGCGTTTTGACATGCGAATGGGCCAAGCACTGCTGATCTCAATCCTGCTGATCGCCCCTGGTGCGTGCACGATCGTGGACGACTTCAGCGGCTACTCGCGCGGCGACGCCGCCACGGATGGCGCGAGCGACGCCGCCACGGATGGCGCGAGCGACGCCGCCACGGATGGCGCGAGCGACGCCACCAGCGACGCGAGCGACGCCGGAGACGGCGGCGGGCTGTGCTCCGCGGACGGCGACTGCGACGACGGGCTCTTCTGCAACGGCGCCGAGCGCTGTGCCCCGAGCGATGCCCTCGGCGGCGTGCGCGGCTGCGTGCTGGGGCCGGATCGGTGTTTGAGCGGTCAGACCTGCGACGAAGGAGCGGACGCCTGCCAGACCCTGTGTGACGTGAGCGGCGACGCGGACGGCGACGGCCACGGCGCCATCGAGTGCAGCGGCGATGACTGCGACGACTCGAACGGCAGCGTCCACCCAGGCGCCGTCGAGGTCTGCAACGGCGTCGACGACGACTGCGACGCGGATGTCGATGATGGCGTGTGCGTGCCGTGCGCGACGGGCTACACGGGCTTCGACGGGAGCTGCACGGACATCGACGAGTGCGCCCTCGGCACGTGCACCGCCAACGCGACGGGATGCGTGAATTCGATCGGCAGCTATGCGTGTACGTGCAGCGCTGGCTACTCCGCGCCCGCGTCGAATGGACCCTGTGCGGATGTCGACGAGTGCGCCGTGGCGGCCACCTGCGGCGCAGGGCGTGCGAGCTGTGTAAACAGCGCGGGCAGCTACGCGTGTACGTGCAGCGCCGGCTACTCCGCGCCCGCGGCCGGCGGCACGTGCACGGACGTCGACGAGTGCGCCCTCGGCACGGATGACTGTGACGGCGATCCGCCGGCAGCCTGCACCAACGCGCCCGGCGGCTTCAGCTGCGCGTGCCCTGACGGCTTCACCAGCCCCGCGGGGGACGCGCGCGGCGTGGGCGGCTGCCTGCTCTCGGATGCGTCGCTCTCCTCGCTCGTGCCCTCCGCGGGCGCGCTCAGCCCCGCGTTCGCCCCTGGCACGACGGCGTACACCCTGACGCTCCCGCCTGGCGCGACGAGCGTCACGCTCACGCCCTCGGTCGCCTACCCGACCCACGCCACCCTTACGGTGGACGGTGCGGCTCTGGCCTCGGGCGCCGCCTCGGCGCCCCTCACGCTCGGCTTCGCGCCGCGGCCCGTCGCGGTGATGGTCACCACCGAGAGCGGCGCGACGCGAACGTACACGGTCGTCGTCCGTCGCGGCTCCACCTACCTCAAGGCCTCCAACACGGGCGCGAACGACTTGTTCGGCCAGGTCGTCGCGCTCTCGGCCGACGGCTCGACCCTCGCCGTCGGCGCCATCCTCGAGGCCTCGAACGCCATGGGCGCCGGCGGCGACCAGGCGGACAACAGCGCAGCCGACGCCGGCGCCGTCTACGTCTTCACGCGCGCGGGCAGCATGTGGTCGCAGCAGGCCTACCTCAAGGCCTCCAACACGGGCGTGCGCGACTGGTTCGGCTCTGCCGTCGCGCTCTCGGCCGACGGCTCGACCCTCGCCGTCGGCGCGGCGGGCGAGGACTCGAACGCCATGGGCGCCGGCGGCGACCAGGCGGACAACAGCGCGACCGAAGCCGGCGCCGTCTACGTCTTCACGCGCGCGGGCAGCATGTGGTCGCAGCAGGCCTACCTCAAGGCCTCCAACACGGGCGCGGGCGACTGGTTCGGCTATGCCGTCGCGCTCTCGGCCGACGGCTCGACGCTCGCCGTCGGCGCCATCCTCGAGGCCTCGAACGCCATGGGCGCCGGCGGCGACCAGGCGGACAACAGCGCGACCCAGGCCGGCGCCGTCTACGTCTTCACGCGCGCGGGCAGCACCTGGTCGCAGCAGGCCTACCTCAAGGCCTCCAACACGGGCGCGCGCGACTGGTTCGGCCGAGCTGTCGCGCTCTCGACCGACGGCTCGACCCTCGCCGTCGGCGCCATCTACGAAGAATCGAACGCCATGGGCGTCGGCGGCGACCAGGCGAGCAACAGCGCGAGCGGCGCCGGCGCCGTCTACGTCTTCACGCGCGCGGGCAGCACGTGGTCGCAGCAGGCCTACCTCAAGGCCTCCAACACGGGCGCGCGCGAC
>Ga0210044_10005885_pt1 | contig 16376 bp, 14 predicted proteins | sample CryGey13umfilter_2_FD_183959 | JGI IMG/M metagenome (GOLD analysis project Ga0210044, IMG submission 183959) | Groundwater microbial communities from aquifer in Utah, USA - Crystal Geyser 4/9/14 3 um filter (SPAdes) (version 2) | ecosystem: Environmental > Aquatic > Deep subsurface >...
CTTAGTGCCCGCGAACTCGACCACGCCGACCTCGAGGATCGGCCCTTCGAAGAGCATGGAGAGCGGCTCGACCTTCGGCGCCAGCTTTCCTTCGTAGCGCAGATAGACGCGCGCTGGCTCTTCTTGTGCCATGGCGACGCTCGTCGTCAGGAGGAGAACGAGGACCGTAATCGTTCGAAGCGCAAAGACCTGCATGTCGACACCTGCCCAGAGAGAGGAGAATGCCGGATTGTGACGCAGAGCCGAGCCGGCCGCAACAGCGCACACCCAACACTACGAGAAACGGGGTTACTCCTTGATTCTGGGTGCTTCGTAGGTGGCGTTGGGGTCGAGCGTCTCGGCGTAGGAGCTGCTCCACAGGTCGTTGAAGACGACGTCGAGGGATTGAGTAAACGCCGCGCCTTCGACGATCAAGCCCACATTTCGGGATTGGTAGAAGTAGTCGCCAGACCAATTCGAGGTGCCAATCCAGCTGACGTGGTCGTCGACGGTCATGTATTTGCTGTGGATGACGCGTGCGAACGGGATGAAGCCACCGCTGAACTGGGGAATGGTGACGAGCTTCACGTCGACGCCTTGGGCTTGCAACTCGACGAGCATCTTGATGGCGTAGGCCTTCTTGGACCAGTCGGCCACCATGAGCTCGACCTTCACGCCGCGGGCGGCGGCGCGACGCAGCGCTTCGTCGAGCTCGAAGAAGGTGGTCTTGTCGTAGTTCGAGGTGGAGTAGCTCATGACCTGCACGCGGACGCGGGTTTTTGCTGCGTCGATGAGGGCGATGATTTGGGGGAGGTCCCAAGTGGCCTCGTCGACGAGCCAGTCTTTGGGGCTGAACATCGGCGTGACCTCTACGGACACTCCATTGAAGTCGGCGACGAGAGGGGCGGTGTACGGAGAGGACACCGGTGGGAGCGCGCTCTTCGGGGTGCCGCTCGCCAGGGCCCAGTCCGCCGCGAAGAGCTCGACGAAGGGGCGGGCGAGCTCGGCGCTGCGGAGGTGGACGCCCATCTCGTGGATGTGCTCGAGGGAGCGCCAGTCGAAGTTCTGGCTGCCCATGTAGACCTCTTTGCCGTCGACGATGAAGTACTTGGAGTGCTGGACGCCGCCCATGAGCGCGCCCACATCGTACTTCTGCAGCGCGATGGCAGGGTTGAGGGAGAGCCGGTCGACGAGCGCGGGCTCGTTCCCATAGAACTTCAGGTCGACGAGGATTCGAACCTTGACGCCCCGCTCGGCGGCGGCCTCGACGGCGGCGAGTATGGGCTCGAGCTTCGATTCTGGGCTCGTGACCAGGTAAAACTCGGACAGCTCGAGGCTCTTCTCGGCGCGGCCGAGCATGTCGAGCCAGACGTCGGCGGCGTCGGCGATGTCCTTGTGGTCGAGGGTCGTCTCTAATGGCCAGCTCTCGACGAGCTCGATAGAGCCCACACTCTCGCCTGGCGTGACGATGGGGTGGTCCACGGCCACGACCCCTTGTGGGGTGCAGGCGCCGAAAAGGGACACGACGAGGCACAACAGCAGAAAGCGTTTCATGGCGAGGCTCCTTTGATCCGCACGCAGTCTCTCCGCCGCCGAGGTATGTCCCAAATCCGAGCAGCTGTCGAATTGCCGAGCGGAGGACCGCCTGTTTCGGCTAGATTCCCGGCACTCGCGAAGAGTCCGCGCCACGCAGCGCCTGGCAATGAAGCCAATTCTGTTGCTGGTCGTTGACCGCTAGACAAGAATATCTACGTGGCCGGCCGCTTAGCAAACTTAGTTGACCCTTGATGGGTGACGAAATGAATGGAGCTGAAGCATGCAAAGACACCTGCTTTCCTTAGGGATTGCGATGATGGCGTTGCTGACCTTCGTCGGCGAAGCCGCCGCCGATGAGTGGATCACTCCCACGACCAAGGAGGTCCGCTCGGTCACGGGCACCTACACCCTCACCGTGACGCCTCCGCGGCCCGGAAGCCCAGCGCCTTCCTATCCCATCGCGATTCTCAAGGGGCCAGAGGGCGAGACCACCTTCGAGTTGAAGACGCCCTGGATGGCGGTGGACCTCTTCGTCTTCGACGATGGCCGAGTGCTCACCCTCGACCAGTGGCACACGCTGGGTTTGGGGGACTTCGTGGCGGTCCTCTACTCGGTCAAAGGCGAGCTCCTGTGGAAGAAGACCCTCGAAGAGTTGTTGGGCGAGGAGCTCGCGGGGCAGGTTCCCCGCTCGGTCTCTTCGCGTTGGTGGCGCGGTGTGCCCGCTGAGACCGAGCTCGTCGTGGCAGTGGAGGGCAAGCTCACGCTGCGCATCACGCTCTGGAACGAGGACCGTCTCGAGCTGCGAATCGACGACGGCTCCACGACCCTGGTCCCAGTGGCGGACGTGGGCGACGACCCCGAGCGCTTGATGCGACGCGCCAGAGCCCTGAAAGACGAGAGCAAATTTGGCGACGCGGCCGTGCTCTTGGAGAAGGTCGTCCAAATCGACCCCACCCAGCTCGACGCGTACCTTGAATGGGCTGATGCCCTCGAGAGGCAAGGCGAAGTGGCGGCGGCGGTGAAGGTCCTGGAGCAAGCCCTGGCGCAATTCGGCGAGCAAGCCCCCGCGGACAAGACTTACAACTACGCAAATTTGCACGTGAACCTATCGAAGCTCTACCTCGCCACGGGCGACAAGAAGGGCGCTCGGCGGGCGTTGGAGCGCGGGATCGCCTTTGAGCGCAACTACGACTATCCCGTCCTGGCCTACGCTGGGTTCCTATTGGACGAGGGCGAGAAGGCGGAAGCGGACCGGGTGCTAGAAGGTTTCTTGGCGGGCGCCGACGAGCCCTACAAAGGGATGGTGACGCGCAGCATCGGCGACTTCTACCGCAGCCACCAGAACCCCTCGAAAGCCAAGGAGTTCTACCTCTTGGTCTACGACCCGGCGAAGGTCACCGACCAGTTTCTCACCCTCTCCTTGGCGGAGGTTTACGAGGAGCTGGGCGAGCGGGACAAGGCGCTGGCGGTCTGGACGCAACTCGTGACGTACTTCGAGGAGATGGGACCTGCCTTCGACTTCTACTTGAGGCAAGCGCGCGAGCACGTCGAGCGGCTCTCGGCGAAGTAGAGCTCGACCCCAACCGGTTCGCAGGTTGCCCTCAGGCACAGAGTTCGATATCTGGCACCTCTGCCTGAAAACCTATGCGCTCGAACACTTCGAGCATCTTCAACTGTCGAGAAGGGAGAAAGAATGAGTCTTCGCAGGTCTTTGCACATCGTCCTTGGCGCTTTGCTCGTGGCTTCTTTGCTGGCTTGCGGCGCGAGCCGTGAGAATCTCAACGTCGACAACGACACCCTCATGGGCGGCGCTAAAGCAGGCGACTTCGGCCTGAAGGTCGCCGAGGGAGACGCCCACTGGGCGCAGCGCGACAACCGAGACGAGCTCAAGGCGGCGATCGCGTCTTGGGAAGAGGCCGTCACGCTCGAGAGCACCGGGCTGGACGCCGACGCGCGGCGTTTGGCCGTCTACGATGTGTATGTGAAGATCTCGCACGCGTACTACTTCCTCACCGACGCCCACATACGCTTCGACGCCGAGGACCCCGACGACGTCGCCGAGCCGATGATGGCGACCTACGACAAGGGTGTGATCGCGGCCGAGAAGGCGCTCTATTTGTACAGCCCTGCATATCAGGACGCCGTCGTCAACAAGGGCGTGGACCGCGAGAAGGCCGTAGAGCAGGGGCTCTTGGACAAGGGCGCCATCCCAGCCATGTATTGGTACGCCACGAACCTCGGAAAGTGGTCGTTGTTGGTCGGTCTGGCCGAGACCCTCGGGCACGTGGACACGATCAAGGCGATGATCGGGTTCATCGAGACGAACGATGCTGGCTTCTTCTACCATGCCCCTTTGCGCTATTTTGGTGCATACTACACCAAGCTGCCCTTTCCCGGCGGTGACTTGGAGAAGTCAAAGGTCTACTTTGACCGCGCCATCGCGGGTTCGCCGACCTATCTTGGGACGCGAGTGCTCTACGCCGAGATGTACGCAGTGAAGGCGGACGACGAGGCCCTCTACAAAGAGAATCTGCAGTATGTCCTCGATGCCGCCGCTGACGCCGATCCTGACCTGATCCCCGAGAACAAAGCCGAGAAAGAGAAGGCGCGGCGCCTGCTCGACGAGCTCGACGACAATTTCTAGAGGCGACTTCGAGGCGCGGGCGAGCCGTCCGCGCCTCTACTCTTTGGACGGTGGCCGCCCGGCGACCTCAACCAGAGAGCCCCTACATAAGGCACCCGATGGACATCAAAGACAAAGTGCAGGTCCTGGCCGATGAGTTGAGAGGGCTAGGCGAAGGCCGGCATCAAGTCTTTGTCGCGCAAAGCGCCAAGACCCAGATGGGGGTTTTGGGGGTGCGCAATTCGGCGTTCAAGGGGGTCCTGAGTTCGGTCAAAAAAGAGCTCAAGAAAGAGCCTGCGAGCCTCGTTCTCGAGCTCGCCGACGCGCTCATCGAGAAGCGCGTGCTGGAGCTTCGGCAGCTCGCCTACGAGGTCGTTCACACCCATAAAGCCGCCCTCGCCGCGGTGGGCGAAGACAACGTGTGGCGTCTGGGTCGCGGGATGGACAACTGGATCTCGGTCGACACCTTCAGTGTCTTGGTCGCCGGACCCGCTTGGCGCGAAGGGCAGCTCAGCGATGAGACGGTTCGTGGCTGGACCGCGCACGAAGACGTTTGGTGGCGCCGCACGGCCGTGGTCTCTGCCGTCGCCCTCAACTTGAAGTCACGGGGAGGGCGAGGCGATCTGGCGCGAACCCTCGAGGTCTGTGAGAGAGTCGTCAAAGATCATGACGAACGGGTGGTCAAAGCGCTATCCTGGTCGCTTCGCGAAGCCTCTCGCCGATACCCAGATGCCATCGACGCTTTCTTGAACGAGCACGACGGCGTCCTTGCCGCTCGGGTGAAGCGCGAGGTGAGGAACAAGTTGGTGACGGGGCTGAAAAACCCCAAGTCGTAGTGCCAAAGAGCAGCGATCGGATTTCGCGCGCTGCTCGGCACCGAAGCGAGCCACCTCGCGTCCCTACGCGCGATCGGATTTTCGCGCGCTACTCGGCACCGAGCTCGACCGAAGCGAGCCGGCGTCTCTACGCTCGTGATCGCGACCCGAACGCAATACGCGCCCCAATTGGTTGGTTCTATACCGACCCTTCTCTGCGAATCGCCTGAGACTCCTTCCCGGTAAGGAGTCGGTTGCACGCTGAGGTCCCCATCATGGATTTGCCCCTTCGTGAGCGCATCGAATCGGTTTGTCGCCAGTACGACCGTCGGCGAGATCGGCTGATGGACATGGCCATCGACATCCAGGCCGCCGAGCGTTGCATCTCGCCGGAGGCGCAGGACGCGCTGGCGCGGGAGCTCGGGATGGAGGTCGTCGATGTGCAAAGCTTGGTCACCTTCTATGCCTTCCTCACCGAGAGCCCCACAGGCCGTGTCGTCGTGCGGCTTTGCGACGACATTCCGGACTTCTTGGCCGGTCTGGACGCGGTCGCCGAAGCGCTGTCGAGCGAGCTCGGCCTGGAGTTTGGCCAAACCAGTCCCGATGGCCAAATCACTCTGGAGCGCACGCCCTGCATCGGCATGTCGGACCAGTGCCCGGCAGCGCTGGTGAACGAGGTCGTGGTCACGAACCTCACGCCGGAGAGCGCCCGCGCCATGGCCCGCGGCCTGTTGCGCCACGGTGACCCGCATCGTCTCGTCGAGCACACAGGTGACGGCCGCAACAGCCACGAGCTGATTCGAGCGATGGTGCAGAACAACCTTCGCGAGCGGGGTCCTGTGCTCTTTGGTGGTCCGGTGACGGGGCGGGGCTTGGAGGCCGCGCTGCGCAAGCCGAGCGCAGAGGTTCGGGCGCAGGTCCGCGCCTCGAACCTGCGGGGTCGCGGTGGAGCCGGCTTCCCCACTGGCCAGAAGTGGGACTTCGCCGCCAAGGCCGAGGGAACCCGACGTACGGTGATCTGCAACGCCGACGAAGGAGAGCCGGGCACCTTCAAGGATCGGGTGCTCCTGACCGAGCTTCCGGAGCTGATGTTCGAGGGCATGACCATCGCCGCCTACGCCATCGGTGCGGACGAGGGCATCCTCTACCTGCGCGGCGAGTACACTTATCTGCGGCCCTTCCTCGAGCACGTCCTCGGGCTGCGTCGTCGGTCCGGGCTGCTGGGTCGCAACATCTTGGGGCACTCCGGCTTCGACTTCGACATTCGCATCCAGATGGGCGCTGGCGCCTACGTCTGCGGCGAGGAGTCGGCGCTGATCTCGTCCTGTGAGGGGCTGCGCGGCGACCCAAAGACCCGTCCTCCGTACCCCGCTCAGTCGGGCTATTTGGGCCGGCCGACCGTGGTCAACAACGTCGAGACCCTGTGCGCCGCGGCTCGCATTCTCGAGCATGGCGCCGACTGGTTTGCGGCCATCGGCGAGCCCCAATCCACAGGAACCAAGCTGCTCTCCGTCTCTGGACACTGCGAGCGGCCGGGAGTCTACGAGGTCCCCAACGGCCTCACGCTCTCCGATTTGCTCGAGCGGGTGGGCGCCAAACAGGTCCAGGCGGTCCAGGTTGGCGGCTTTAGTGGGCACTTGATTCCACCGCGGGAGTTCGGTCGTCGCATCAGCAACACCGACTTGCTCACGGGTGGCGCAGTGTTGGTCCTCGGAGAAGGGGTCGACCTGATCGCCATGGGGGTCCGAGTCCTCGAGTTCTTCGTCGAAGAGAGCTGCGGCTTCTGCACGCCCTGTCGGGCGGGCAACGTGCTGTTGCTCGAGCGAATGAAGCGGGTGGCCGCCGGTCACGGCGAGGAGGCCGATTATACCTACCTCGCCGAGCTGTCCGAGGCGATCAAGGGCACGAGTCGCTGTGGGTTTGGCCAGACCTCCCCCAACGTGGTCTTGGACCTGCTGCGTCACTTCCGGCCGGTGCTGGAGAAGAGCATCGGGATTGACCCTGGCAACGGCACGCGCGAGGCGTTCGACCTGGGCGCGGCGCTTCGCGACGCGGAGCGCATCTCCGGTCGCCGGTCCACTCACCACCTTGCCGAGCGGACCGAACATCGCGAGGCAGCCCCTCGAAAAGAAGTGAAAATCGACGGGCAAACCAGGCAAGACACCCCAAAGGAGGGCGAACGATGACCGACTCCTTCACGATTCGCGTGGATGGTCGAGTGATCGAGGCGCGCCAAGGGCAAACGATCATGGAGGCCACGGAGCAAGCGGGGATCTATATTCCGCGACTGTGCGACCATCCCGATTTGCGAGCCCATGGGAGCTGCCGCATCTGCACCGTGCTCGCCAACGGGCGCTCTGTCGCGGCGTGCACCCAACCGGTCGAACGCGACATGGAGGTCAAAAATCGTCACCCGCGAGTCGAGGCCTGGCGGCGTCAACTGATCGCCATGCTCTTCGTCGAGGGCAACCACTTCTGCCCCTGTTGCGAGAAGAGCGGCAACTGCGAGCTGCAAGCGCTGGGCTACCTGCACGGCATGACGGCGACCCAGCATCCGCACCTCTTCCCACGGCGCGCCGTCGACGGCTCCCATCCCGACATTCTCCTCGAACACAATCGCTGCGTCCTCTGCGGTCGCTGCGTCCGTGCGTCGAGAGACGTGGATGGCAAGCAGGTCTTTCAGTTCGCCGGCCGTGGTCTCAACAGGCACATCACGGTGAACACCGAGGCTCAACTCGACCACCCAGGCCTCGACCTGAAGGACAAGGCGGTGTCCGTCTGCCCAGTCGGCGCGATCCTCAAGAAGCATAAGCACTACGGCGTGCCGGTAGGTGAGCGCAAGTTCGACCACGACCCCATTGGCTCCGATGTCGAATCCCACGACCAAGACAAGGTGACCTGATGCCACACACAAAGAAGCCCAGAGTCGCGACCGTCTCGCTGGCCGGCTGCTTCGGTTGCCACATGTCCCTCCTCGACCTCGACGAGCGCTTTCTGCAGCTGTCGGACATCGTCGAGTTCGGCCGCTCGCCGATCAACGACTTGCGGCGTTTCAATGAGCGCTGTCGCGTCGGGCTCATCGAGGGCGGCTGCTGCAACGAGGAGAACGTGCAGACCTTGGTGGAGTTCCGCGAGAGCTGCGACCTCCTCATCGCCGTTGGAGAGTGCGCGATCATGGGCGGCATCCCCGCCATGCGCAACACCCTCCCGCTCGCCGATTGCCTCGAGGAGGCCTACCTCGATGGTCGGTCGGTCTACAACCCCTCAGGCCGCATCCCCGATGACCCGGAGCTCCCACTGCTCCTCGACAGGGTCTATTGCGCTCACGATGTGGTCAAGATCGACTATCACCTGCCTGGCTGTCCTCCGCAGGCGGACACCATCTGGCAGGCTCTTGTCGCGGTCTTGAGCGACAATCCCGTCAACCTCCCCTACGAGCTCGTCAAGTACGACTGATTTGGAGTGCGGGCATGGACACCCAACCCACGAAAACACGCCGCATCGTCATCGACCCGGTGACCCGCGTCGAAGGCCACGGCAAGGTGACGCTCTTGCTCGACGAGCACGGCGAGGTCACTCAGGCCCGGTTGCACATCGTCGAGTTTCGGGGCTTCGAGCGCTTCATCCAGGGCCGCCCCTTCTGGGAGGTGCCCATCATCGTGCAGCGCCTCTGCGGCATCTGCCCCATCAGCCATCTCCTCGCCGCGACAAAGGCTATGGATCTCATCGTCGGCGTCGAGCAGCTCTCGCCGACCGCCGAGAAGATTCGGCGCCTGATGCACTACGCGCAGATCTTCCAGTCCCATGCGCTGCACTTCTTCTACCTCTCGTCGCCCGATCTGCTCTTTGGCTTCGGCAGTGACCCCCACGCCCGCAACGTCCTGGGGGTTGCGGCGAAGTATCCACAGCTCGCCCGACAGGGTGTGAACATGCGGCGCTTCGGCCAGGAGCTCATCGGCGTGACTGCGGGGAAGAAGATCCACGGGACGGGCGCGGTGCCCGGCGGAGTCAACAAACACCTCAAGCTCGCCGACCGCGACCGCTTCCTGCTCGAGGTCGAGCAGATGAAGCGCTGGGCCCAAGAAGCCGTCGAGCTGGTCAAGAACTACACCCTCGAGAACCTCGCTCAGCTCGGGGAGTTCGGCACTTTCCCGTCGAAATACATGGCGCTGGTCGACGATGACGGCGGCATGGACCTCTACCACGGCAAGCTCAAGGTCATCGACGAGAACGGCAAGACACTGCTCAACCAAGTGCCTTATGGCGACTACCTTACGCACCTCGCCGAGGAGGTCCGGAGCTGGTCGTACATGAAGTTCCCGTTCATGCGGTCGCTGGGCACCACGGACGGCTGGTACCGCGTCGGTCCCTTGGCGCGGATGAACGTCGTCGAGCGCATCGACACGCCCATGGCCGAGGCCGCGCGCTTCGAGCTCATGGCGCTGGGTGGCGGCCGGCCGGTGCACGTCACCATGGCCTATCACTGGGCGCGCATGATCGAGTTGCTGCACGCCATCGAGAAGATCGAGCGCCTCCTGCACGACCCCGAGCTGCAGGGCGACGAGCTGGTCCGGACGGGAGAACGCCAGCGCGAAGCGGTGGGGGTCATCGAGGCGCCACGGGGCACTTTGCTCCACCACTACGTCGTGGGCGACGACGATCTCGTCGAGCAGGCCAACCTGATCGTCTCGACGACGCACAACAACGAGGCCATGAACCGCTCCATCGCCAAGGTCGCGCGCGACCACCTCTCAGGAGTGGAGCTCACCGAGGGGCTGCTCAACCACGTCGAGGTGGCCATCCGCGCCTACGACCCGTGTCTCTCGTGCGCGACCCACGCGGTGGGCAGCATGCCGTTGGAGGTCGTGGTGCTCGATGCCGCAGGCAACGAGGTGAGCCGGCGGTCCAAGTCGTGCTGAGCGAGGGTCCCTTCTATTTTCGAGAAATTGAGCTGGCGGCGAAGGGCAAGCTGTCGCCCCACAGCTTCGCGCCCGAGTCGGTGGCCGCCTATGCTCGAGAGCTCTTTGGGGCGTGGGGACGGCTCTACGTCTTGGTTTGGGTTTGAGAGCGCTCCTGTGACGCCATCGTACTTGTCGGAACCTGGCGCCATGCCAATGGCCTGGACCGTCACCCGCAAACGACCAGGATGGATAACGTCCCTCAGCGCACCCACAAGCGACGTCTGTTTCAGAAGAAGCCGACCGAGAGCGCCGCGGTCCGCGTGGCGCGGAGACCTCGTCATCATCGGTGAGAGGTGCGATTTCGCTCTCGAACTTTTGGACAGAATCGGTCCAAAAAAAATCCTACGACATGCTTGATGTGGCATTGTTGTCCGCGCACGTCAAAACACCGGTGCCCCATAGGCATCTGTCCCCTGAACCCAGCGGAGAGGTTTGCGATGAAGATACTTGGCTTGGCGACCCGTGTCCCACGATCCTATAGGGCTGCCTTGTGGTCGATGGTGGTTATGGTTGCGGCGTCGCTGCTCATGGGGTGTGTAGAAGAGCCCGAAGGCGCTGAACCTGAGACGGGAGAGGCAATGAGTTCACTCCAGATGGAAGAGCAGGCGCTCTCGACCCCGACCGCAACGCCGCCGCTGCCTACCTCCGCACAAGTCCCTGAGCTGACTCAGCCTTGGGAGTTGCCACAATACGCGCATCTGAAGCCCGCGGACGAGGTCTTGGCCTCGATGGTTCCTGGGGCGAGGTCGGCAGCCCCGACAGCCAAACCCGAGCACCTTCAAAAACAGAACGACTTCTTTGTTGCTTGGAACAAAGAGGCAACGGCACTTCGAAAGGCTGGCGTGACCCAGGAAGCCCTCGAGGTGGAGCGCGCCCTGTTCAAAGAGAAGTTCTTTGCAGACCTTTCCGAGTAGGCAGTGCGAGAGTCGCTGACCATTGGTCAGAATCAGGGTTCGAGGGCGAAACACAAGGAAATTCTTCAGCGGTAGACAGGAGCCGTATGATCATGCGAACTTCGATGCCTTCTTTGCGGGCGAAGCTGGGCTTGTTTTCGATCGCGCTGCTGCTCATCATGGGAACGACGAGTTCGGCCTGGGCAGTTTGTGCGCCAAGCGCCGCAATCCAGACGGTCACCACGAATAACCCGATTTACCTTCGATACTTCAACTTGTCCGCCGGGAACCAATACGACTGGGAGATGACGAATCTCTCGGCCGGGAGCGACACGGTGATGAGACTCATGACGCCAGTGTTGGGTACAAGCTTGAGTCCCTCGTAAACCCCCAAAACCCCACTTTTTTCGACTCCAAACCATCATCGAGAATGATGCCAGTTTTGAATGCTGACGATTCTCAAAATCAAGTCAGATAATGGTGAAACCACGACCTCATCATGTTCTAATATCAGGGCATTGGCGTCGATCCTATGATTACATAATGAAGGAATTTGTAACGAAGGTGGGCAGACCTTGAGGTTTTTACGAGGGACTCTATGCGGACGGGATTCTCAACACATTTCTGACCGACAACAACGACTTCGCCACGATGAGTGACGGAGGAATTTGCCGTGATCTCGAACCGTATGGTGGCGCGCCATGCGGGCAGGGCCAGGGACTCACTTTCAGCACGGGACCGACACAATGCTTTCCTTAAGCACAAGTTGCTTTCCTCTGTCGGCACGATGGATTGTCGTGCCGCTGATGATGGTCGTCTTCTTTGCGTGTGACACGACGAAAGGGCGGACAGCGGACGCCCCTGAGACCCCCAAGGTGCTGGACGCGGAAGATGCTGCGACGGGGTGGTGGGAAGGCCATGAGAATCGCTGTGCGCTGGCCGAAGCACGCACCCCTTTTGAGAAGTTTCAAGCCCCGAATCTGCCTCCAGACATCGGCGCCGTCCCTAGCGTTCTTTGGGAAGGCAATGATTTCTGTCCCGAATTCGGACCGGTCGCGCAGACAGGCCAAGCAAGTACTCTACGGATCGCGAGCATGGACTTTGGAGGGAGCAAGAAATTGGCAATCGTGCTCCCGGTGATAGGGCCGCCGAAGAACACGTTTGGTAATGTGTTTCGAGGGGTCGCGTTTGTTGACCTCGAAACAGGAATCAGCCTTGGCTGCTTTGAATTGAGCGAAGAAGCAGCCGATTTTAATGCGCTCTTTGTGGTCTCCGAGTGGAACCGCGCATTCGTCGCCTACGTCACTGAAGGTGGCGAGAGCGCGGAGGTTTTCGGAAGGCGTGCAAAGTCCGTCATCGAAGCGTTCGATCCGAATATTGGCAGAGTCTTTCAGTTCGCCGTCGAGGTTGAGAGTTTTGAGGCTCCCCGACCTGAGTTTGCCCTCGGAGACCATGACCAGGTCCTCGCTGGCCTTGGTCATCGACTCATAAGCCTCGATGGACTGAGCGGCGAGCTCCTTTGGACGGTTGCCGTTGAAAACCCGGGTCCCTTTTCCTTGCGAAGCGGAGCCTTCGTGTCTGGACGGAATCGCTATTATGATTCCGGGCCGTTCAGATCCATGCAGATCCATTCCGTCGACCGGTGTGGTGCCACCGAGTTGGTGTTGCCCGAGGCACCCTACTTTCCACTCTTAACTGAGGACGATGAGCTTGTCTTCGGTGAGGCGCTTGAAGACGGCAACGTCAATACCATTTCCTTTGACGTCGGCGGCGAACTCACGCACCGCGAGGTGGCCTGCACCTCAGCGGTTCTGACCGAGGCGGGCCTTGTGTCCTGCGTGAGTTATAGCGGGGCGAACGCTCGGATCGTCTTTTTCGAGGCGGATGGGAGCAGTACGCAGAGCGTTGAGTTGCCCCTTGCCAGTGGACGCCACATCTCCCAACTCGCAATAGGTGGGAACAGGGTTCTCGTGTTCCAGATATCCGATATTGCAAGCTCTCCGCTCGTTGTTTCACCCTCCGGCGAGGTGGAGGAGTTGATGTATTCGACGGATTACATCGTGAAGGCAATTTCCAACACAGGCGTGTTGGTTTTCCAAGATCGCAGAAACTCGCACGGACTGCGAGCCGTCCAGACCAATCTTCCTGGCCCAGCAAGAAGCCCTCACCCCTATCCGTATCCGCGTGCATCTGGGAACGAGGGGCATGGGTTTGTGGAGCTGTAGGGTGTCGTTTCACATGGCCGTCGACGTTGTGACCAACGAAGTACGATGCCCCCTTCCAGGACTCCTCGGAGGGAATGCTGACTCGATCAAAGGTGTGCGCCTAATGATGAACCCTATATGAAACGCCCTTCCCTATGTCAGCAGCCAGCGATCACCGCATGGCTTCTGCTCATTCTTGGGAGCTTGCCCTCCTGTGACGCGGGAGGCAGCTCCACCGACGATGAATCTCCAGACCCTGGTGTCGAAGTCTGTACGCCAGGCAACCCATTCCCCTGGAGCTGCGAGTTCAAGAACACCTGCCCAGACCTCGTCGAGTTGGCGCCCGAACCCTACCGTCCATCGAAACCACCGATGGAAGCTGGTGCTACGCCTCGCCTGTTGTGGGCCGACGCGGAGAGTTGTCCAGAGTTTCCATATGCCAAGGCCACACCCATGGCCTACATGGAGACCGAGGTAGAGGGCGTGTTGCGGGAGGTGGTGGTGATGCTCCTATCGGGAGGGAGCGCCAACACGCTCTCCGATGTGATCCAGGCCATCAGTCTCAACGACGCCAACACGGGCGAGCTCGTAGCGTGCTACCCGTTCCCAGTGGCGGACCACCGAGCAGAGTTCGATCCCCTTCCGGTGGTCTCCGAGTTGGGCCGGTTCTTCATCACAGCCTCCACCGAGCAAGGCGAGTTAGGGCTTGCGCCCCACACCACAATCTGGAGTGATGGACCAGGTGTGGGCCCGCGGGTCTTGAAAGGCTACCAAAGCTCCGATGTTACGACCATCTTTTTGAATGGACACCGCGAGTTGGTGGCTGTGGTCGACGAGTCACTCGTCGGACTCAGTATTGAGAATGGCGAGCCGTATTGGATTCAGCAGACTACTGGCGATCGGCCAGTGAATGGCATCGCACGTCCCGGACGAACCGCGCAAACATTGTGGACTTCCGCAGAAACCCACCTCTTTCTCCGCACCTACGACCAATGTGGGGTGCCTACGGGAGAAGAAGTGGTGGGTTGGACGGTGCTGCCGATCTGGAACGCGAACGTGATTCGTACTGAGGCTGGGGGCACCGTGGTGATGGTAGATGGCGTCGAGACTGTCAGTGAGGCGTGTTACAACCACATCCAGGTCAACGACAACTTAGTGACGTGCTTCGCCTCGAAGAAGGACGGGTTCTCCTTGGTCAGCTTCGATCTTGCGGGCACTTGGCGCTCGGAGTTTCCCCTGACGAGTCAGGTCATCAATCTTGAATTCGGAAGAGGGCTTGTTGCAGGACCGGATAACACCGTGATCTTCTCTGTGCGCGATCCTGATCTTCGATTCCACACCATGGCCGTCGATGTTGTGACCAACGAAGTGAAGTGGACGCTCACCTTCCAGGACGACGAGGCACGCTATTCGAAAGGAATCCTCACACCCCGCGGGGTGCTCATCATGAGCCGTGGGGCGATTCAGACCGACGTTTTCGGCCTAGCGCCGACCTACTACCCGCGCGGATGGGTCGGCGGCAACGAGAACCGAGGTTACGTTGCGCTGCCTGAGTAGCACGCCATATGAACGCCATCCCCGATGCCAGCATCCAGCGATCACCGCACCCGATTTGCTCTTTGGCTTCGGCAGCGACCCTCACGCCCGCAACGTCCTTGGCATCGCGGCGAAGTTTCCACAGCTCGCCCGACAGGGCGTCAACATGCGTCGCTTCGGACAGGAGCTCATCGGTGTGACTGCAGGCAAGAAAATCCACGGGACGGGAGCCGTGCCCGGGGCACCGCAAGTCGTGCTGAGCGAGGGGGGGGCTGGCAAGAAAGTCTTGCTGCTGGGCATCGGCAATCCATGCCGCGGCGACGACGGGCTAGGGCCGGCACTCGCCGCGCGCTTCGAGGCGGAGCGTCCCGAGGGCGTCGAGGTGGACATAAACTACCAGCTCAACGTCGAGGACGCGCTGTGTCTGGAGGAGTTCGAAGTCGTCGTGCTGTTGGACGCCGCAGTCGACGGCGACGGCCCTTTCTATTTTCGCGAGGTGGAGCCGGCCGCGAAGGGCGAGCTGTCGACCCATAGCGTCGCCCCCGAGTCGGTCGCCGCCTATGCGCGAGAGCTCTTTGAGGCGCGAGGGCGGCTCTACGTCTTGGGAATTCGTGGCGCGGACTTCTCTTTCTTCGAGGAGCGTTTGACGGCAGAGGCGGCGGCAAACCTAGAGTTGGCGGAGGGGTTCTTGCGGGAGTGGTTGGCGAAGGGGAAATAGATAGACTGCTGCGGATCTCCGATTTCGTATCCATAAATATCCATTAGTGTTGACTAGTGCTGACGCCCACTTGGATTGGAAGAAACGCTGCGGAGCACAGAATGCCACAACTCTCCCCCCTCATCGTCTCCACCGAACATCCCCAAGCCGTCCTCAGCGGCCTTGCGCCTGGCGCACAAGTTCGCTTCGAGGTCGTCCCCCTGCGCGACAAGACCCAGCGCCGCGAACACTCCGCTCAGGCCGACGCCAACGGGGAGCTCGCCGTCACGCTCGGGACCGACCCAGGCGGCGACACGCTCATTGAGCTCCTTGGCGTCGACGGCGCCGAGAAGACCCCGCTGCACGCCTTCGTCACCTCGCCGGAGCTCGCCGGGCGGCTGCCTCTGCGCTGCGATCTGCACGTGCACACCACCTGGTCCGACGGCAAGAACACGGTCGAAGAGATGGTGCAGCGCGCCCAGGCGCTGGGCCTGGACGTCATCGCCATCACCGATCACAACCAGCACGGGGGCTCCCTCGAGGCCATCGACTACGCGGCCAAAGCAGGGCTGCCCCTGCTGATCTTTCGCGGCGAGGAGATCTCGTCGTCCAGTTGGCATCTGCTCGCCATCGGCGCGTCCGAACGGATCGGCGTCGGCGAGGGGCGGAACACACCAGAAGGAATCTATCCGACCTTGGAGCGAGTGCACGCCTTGGGAGGCCACGGGTTCCTGGCTCACCCCTACTGGAAGACCAGTGGGACGCACCACCTGGTCAGCGCCCACTACGAGCAGCTCTTAGAGTCCGGAGAGCTCGACGGGATCGAGCTCTTCGGAGACGTGGACTGGTCCGACAACCTGCGTTCGTTGGCCCGCTACCTGGCCCTCGACCCCAGCCGCCGCCCGCCGATCTTGGCCAACTCTGACACTCACGCCGTCGGGCACACCTTCGGCCAGCTCTACACCTTGGTCTGGGCCCGAGAGCGCTCCTGCGAGGCCGTCCTCGAGGCCATCACCGAGAAGTTTGCGGTGGCCTGCATGTTCACGCCGAGTGGAGAGTTGCTGCCGGCAGGACCGTTCGAGCTGGTGGACTTGGCGTTCTTTCTCCACACGAACCGCGTCCCATGACCGAC
>Ga0210044_10005889_pt1 | contig 16367 bp, 12 predicted proteins | sample CryGey13umfilter_2_FD_183959 | JGI IMG/M metagenome (GOLD analysis project Ga0210044, IMG submission 183959) | Groundwater microbial communities from aquifer in Utah, USA - Crystal Geyser 4/9/14 3 um filter (SPAdes) (version 2) | ecosystem: Environmental > Aquatic > Deep subsurface >...
ACCGAGATGCGGTAGTCATTACTACCGGAACGCTGCTCGCCGGGGCCGATTGACCGAGATGCGGTAGTCATTACTACCGGAACGCTGCTCGCCGGGGCCGATTGACCGAGATGCGGTAGTCATTACTACCGGAACGCTGCTCGCCGGGGCCGATTGACCGAGATGCGGTAGTCATTACTTCCGGAACTCTGCTCCCGCGGCGGCTCACAGCCCGCGGAGCATCTCGGGCTTGATCGGGATCTGCCCCGCCAGCGCCGCGTCCAGCAGCGCCAGCAGGTCGGCCCGGGCTGACGGCAGGCGACCCCGCAGCGGCAGGTAGTTGCTGGCGTGGTTGCAGCTGAAGTGGGTCTGACAGCTCAGGTGACGCAGCAGCTCGCGGATCTCCTCCAGCGACTCCAGCGCTCCCGGCAGCTCGAGCTCCCCCCGGGCCAACTCGTCAAAGAACGGCGAGCCCGGGGTCGGGATGTAGGTCAACAGCGCGGTGTAGGTCGGCTCCATGGCGTTCAGCGCCCGGGCCGAGGCGCGGGCGTGCTCCAGGCTGCGCTCGCGCCCCGCCAGGCCCACCAGCACCATCACGCTGGTGGAGATGCCGGCCGCGCGGCAGCGCCGGACGGCCTGCACCATCTGATCCACGGTGGCGCCCTTGTTCACGCGCTGCAGCGTGAGCGGGTCGCCGCTCTCCAGTCCGACGTAGACGATCTTCAGCCGGTGTCGGCGCAGCAGCGCCAGGTCGTCGTCGGTCTTGGCCAGGATGTCCCGGGCGTTGGCGTAGATCCCCACCCGCTGCAGGTGGGGAAAGGCCTGCCCCAGCGGCTCCAGCACCTGAAGCAGCCGGCGCATGGAGAGGCACATGGCGTCGCCGTCGGCGAGAAACACCCGCGGAACATCGGGTCCCAGGGCCTCTCGCGCCGCCTGGATCTCCTGCAGCACGTCGTCGACGGGACGCGGACCAAAACGCTTGCTGCGGTACATGCTGCAGAACGTGCAGCGATTGTGGGAGCAGCCCAGGGTGACCTGCAGGATCAGCGAGTCCGCCTCGCTGGGTGGCCGGAACAGCGGCTGGTGGTAGCGCAGGATCATCGGTGGGTGAGGTACAGGTCCCCGGTGACCTCGAACCCGGCGGGCAGCCGGCGCGCGAGCTCCGCGGGGTCCAGGGCATACAGTGGATTGATCTCGATCCGCGCCCCGTCGTCGACGACGCGACCGCCGGCCTGTCGAATCCAGCCGGTGTACAGCCGGGTCATCAGCGCCCGCGCGGTGTCGGGGCTGTCGTTGCCGGTGGCGTTCTTCACCGGGGCGAACTCGGCGTCCCGGTCGCACCACAGCACGAGGCTGGTGGGAGCGTCGGGCAGCGTGTCCATGGCGAAGCTCTCGAACTTGTAGCCGCAGGGCTCGGTGGGTCGCACCAGCTCGCCGGCGGGGTCCAGGTGCGGGATCTTCTTGTGCGCCTTGTGGAACGGCAGGTCCTGCCGCGCGGCCTGCGACTCGGCGAACTCCCGGCTCCAGACGAACAGTCCCGGGTTGCTCTGACCGTAGAGCAGTTGACCATCCGCGTCGCGCCGCCCGGCCAGATCGGCGGACAGCTCGGTGTACTCCACGATGCGCAGCTTGCCACGGACCCGGGCGTAGCAGCCGACCTTCTCCTGCGGTGAGAGCTTGTCGATGGCCTTGCACGAGAAGTGGCTGCCCTGCAGCAGGTGGTAGCCCACGAACAGCGGGTCGCCGCTCAGCGACAGCGGGTTGTCCACCTGGATGTAGCTGATGACGTCCACCCCATGGTCGCGCATGTGCGCCAGGGCCCCACCGTCGCGCATGGCGGCGAACAGCCCGCCGTTGCCGTTGGGGCTCATCACGATGTGGTCCCGGGCATCCAGCAGCAGCCTGCCCGCGTGGTCCACGGCGGGGGCCAGTCCCTGCTGGAAGATCAGCACCCGATCGGGCGGCAGGCCGTAGTGCTCGGCCTGCGTCACCTGAGCGCAGGTGGCGTCGTGGTTGGCGTCGCTGGTCATGATGTACAGCGGAGGGACCACGCCGTACCGGCGGCCCAGCGCCAGCTGGCGCTCGGCGTGGATCTGGTACAGCGTTCGTCCGCTGACCGGGCCCACCGCGAAGGCGCCCTTGGGTCCATCGAAGCCCAGGCGCGTCCCCTGTCCGCCGGCCACGAGCAGCGTCCCCACCCGCCCGGCGCGCAGCGCTGCCTCACCGGCCTCGAGCGCCGCCTGACGTCGGGGGTCGCGGTGGGGCTGGATCACGTCGGGGTAGGGCTCGATGTCGGTGGGACGGACCGGCTCCATCTCCGAGGCGAAGGTCCGATCGAGCCACGGCAGATCGAGGGTCGCGATCTGAGCCAGCAGTCGATCCTGTCCCTCGGGGGACAGCCCGTCGAACCCGCGCAGCACGTGCTGTTGCCCGTGGCGGCTCAGCAGCACTTCGGCTCGCTGGCGATCCAGCTGCTCATGTCGTGTCATGAGGTTCCTTGCTGGCTTCGAGGTTTGTGCTTCAGGGTATCTCGATCAGGCCGCTGCATGCCGTGGGCGCCGCGCGTTCCAGGCGTCGATCGACGGCCTCGGAGAACTCCTGGTAGGGGAAGTCTGTCTCGGGGCCGACCTTCTTCAGCTTGGCTTCGAGCGCCTCGAGCGGACACTCCACGTGAGCCGCGACGCCGGTGAGTTGCAGGACCAGCAGGTTCTCCCACAGCGGCAGCGGGGCCTCGCAGAAGTGACACGGGGTCTCACGCTCTGGATCTCCGGCGATGCGAACCGCCAGGGCCCGCGCCTGTTCCACGAGCGCGGCCAGCAGCCCCTGCATATCCTCGGGTTGAGTCGTGTTGTCGAGCATGTCGTGGGACAAGCATGGCGGAAAGCACTCCTCACGTCAATTCTGCCACCCGCTGCGCGCGCGGAAACCGATTGCGACCGCCGTGGTGCGTGGGCTAGGTTTTGTGGAGCACACAGGAGTGGATGGTGAGCATCGACAAGATTTCACACATCGGGATCGCCGTGCGGGATCTCGAGCAGCAGAAGCACCTGTATCGCGACCTGCTCGGCCTCGAGCTGATCAACGAGGAGGAGGTGCCGGACCAGCAGGTACGGGTGGCGATGTTCCGCATCGGCGAGTCCATCATCGAGCTTGTGTGTCCCACCGGTCCCGAGAGTCCAGTGGCGCGGTTTCTGGATCGGCGGGGTGAAGGGATCCACCACGTGGCCTACGAGGTGTCGGGCCTGGAGGCCGAGCTCGGCCGTCTGGACGCACAAGGGGTCAAGCTCATTGACAAATCGCCGAGAGACGGGGCCCACGGCAAGCAGATTGCGTTCCTCCATCCCACCGCGACGTTTGGGGTGCTGACCGAGCTCTGCGAGTAGGGACTCGAGTCCACCCGCAGTCCGCCCTTGAATCTCGGTCGGACCATATGTAACCTGGCCTACTCGACCGCAAGGAGGGATCATGCTCCAGATGGCGCAGGACATGTTGAAGGTTTTCCAGGATCGTATGCGAAGCACGCTGCACGCCGTGGCTGACCTGGCGGAATCCGTTGGGGTCCCCCCCACCGTGACCTCCCTGCTCCAGGGGCTGGAGCGGCTGACCGGCGGATCCAACCACGACCACGATGTCGCCGCTCCGACCTACACCCCGCCGCCGCCGCCCCCACCGGTGTTTCGACCGGAGCCGGTCGAGCAGCGGATCGAGGTTGAGGATGCGGAGAAGAAGCGGACCCGCAGGCGCATGGGCGCGCGTGAGCTTCCCGAGGGCATCCGACCGCTGGCGGTGGACGACGCCATCGACGGCTCGACCTATCTATCACGCATCATCTGGGCTCTGGGCGTGGCGGAGCTGGAGGGAACCGGCGCGCTGCGCCCCGCGGACATGGCGCGCATGATCATGTCGCGATCACCCATCAGCCTCGAGCCGCCCAACGTCGCACGCTACATCCGACGCAGCAAGCCGACGTGCATCGTCACGGATCACACCGAGGGCAGCTCCAGCTTCTACAAGCTGAACGCGGTGGGCAAGGCGCTGTTCGAGGAGAAGTTCCAGGTGAAGTGACCCGCTGGCTCGAGCTGCAGGCCTGTCATGTCGGATCGACGCATCATCCTGCGCAACATCTACCACCTGGCGCTGGGAAACGCCGCCGGTGACCGCCTGCGTGGCGTCGATCTGCTGCTGGAGGGCAACCGCATCCAGGCCCTGGGCCAGAACCTGCCCCGGGGCGACGCCCAGCAGATCGATGCCTCCACCAAGCTGGTGATGCCGGGGCTGGTCAATACGCACCACCACATGTACCAGACGCTGCAGCGCAACATCCCGGCGGTTCAGAACGTGGAGCTGTTCGACTGGCTGGTGACGCTGTACGAGATCTGGCGGCACCTGACACCGGAGACGATCCACGTCTCGACGCAGCTCGCCTGCTGTGAGCTGCTCCGGACCGGCTGCACCTGCGCCATGGATCACCACTACGTGTTCCCCGCGGGCGTGAGTCAGGATCTGATCGGCGTGCAGCTGGCGGCGGCGCGGCAGACGGGGATTCGGTTCTGCGCCACGCGGGGCAGCATGTCGCGCGGCAAGAGCCGTGGCGGGCTCCCGCCCGACAGCGTGGTGCAGGACGAGGAGACGATCCTCCGCGACAGTGAGGACCTGATCCGCCAGCACCATGACGCGAGCCCGTGCTCCATGACGCACCTGGCGCTGGCACCCTGTTCGCCGTTCTCGGTCTCCGAGGAGCTGATGCGTCAGACCGCCGAGCTGGCGCGGCGCCACGGGGTGCGACTGCACACGCACCTGGCCGAGACCCGCGACGAGGAGGCGTATTGCATCGAGCACTACGGCGGTCGGCCGCTGGAGCTGATGGAGCGGCTGGGGTGGGTCGGGCCGGACGTGTGGTATGCGCACGGGATCCACTTCAACGACGCGGAGCTCGACCTGCTGGCGCGCACCGGAACCGGCGTGGCCCACTGTCCCTCCTCCAACATGCGGCTTGGATCGGGCATCGCGCGGGTGCCCGAGATGCTGCGTCGAGGCATCGGCGTCGGGCTGGGCGTGGATGGCAGCGCCTCCAACGACACCTCGGACATGATGGGAGAGATGCGGGCCTGCCTGCTGCTGCACCGGGTGCTGGGCGGGGCGGCGGCCATCACGGCCGAGCAGGTGCTCGGTATCGCGACCCGGGGTGGCGCGGCCCTGCTGGGCTGGCCGGAGCTGGGAACGCTGGAGCCGGGGCAGGCGGCTGACGTGGTGCTGGTGGAGATGGACCGCCTGGACTACGCGGGGGCGCTGAGCGATCCGCTCGCCGCGGTCATGTTCTCGGGTACGTCGCACCAGGCGCACACCGTGATCGTCGACGGTCGAGTGGTGCTGGAGCAGGGCCGGGTGCTGGGCGTGGACGAGGAGGCCCTGCGCCAGCAGGCCAACGCCGAGGCCCGGCGTATGATGGAGGCGGCGGGCCACGACACCCGCTGGATGCTGTAATTCTCGCCATCTTCCACGTCCGTGCGACTTTCTCGGTGCATCTGGCTCCACTGTTCGTACACGTGTGTCGAACGGAGCATCCATGGATCTGGTCTGGCTACTTCTGATACTCGGTGCATGGGTCCTGCTGCAGGCGGTGGTTCTGCCGCGCCTCGGGGTGCCCACCTGAATGTCTGGCGGGGATTGCGCGCCCGGGCGGCGCGTCAAGCAGCCGAAAGAGGGATCACAGGAGCCGCGGTGATGGGCGAGCTGGCTGGCATGCCCAGGTGAGGGAGCGCCGTAGGTCATTCTTTATCTTGACTTGTTACATGAGTTGTCGAAGTCTCCCCCCTATAACTGGGCTTGGGTTTACCAACGGACCACTGCATGAGCGGCTGGGGTCGGTCGACCTGCGGCCTTGATCTACATCATTAGCAGCATGTCTGGAGGGAGCGACGATGCATAGACAGCGAGTTGGCTGGAAGCCGGGGTTTCTACTGCTGCCCACGATCGTGTTTGCGCTGGGAGGGTGCGCGGAGGATATCGAGGTCGTCCCGAACCCCACGGGTCAGACGACCGTGGTCTTCGACCCGTCGAGCACTCCGCCAGCGATCCCGACTCCGACGGATCTCGCCGTGGACCGATCCACCGGTCTGCTGAACGTTCCGGTGGCCGACGCCACGCTCTACCCGGCCCAGGCCTACTTCGACACCTTCCTCAACACGCTCAATGGCTTCCCCCCCACCGCCACGGCGGAGGTTCGTTTCGCGGGAGAGCTGGATGAGACGACGATCAACGCCAAGACCATGCCGGTGTTCGAGCTGGACCCGGCGAACGCCACCAGCGTCACGCCCGTCACCGGTCTGACCTACGAGTACAAGACGGTCGCCGAGACGGACGGCACGACCACCAGCATGGTCCGGGTCTGGAACCTGGCCGGCTGGACGCGGGGCATGCGCTATGTGTTCTACGTCGTCGGCGGGGCCAACGGCGTGAAGAACAAGAACGGCAACCCCGTGATCCGCTCGGCGCTGTTCGAGCTGGCTGCCGGGGCCAATCCGCTGTGCGCCTGGGATGAGACCCGGTCCTGGGACTCCACCACCATGAGCTGCACCACGCCGGGCGTGGGGGGCAAGGCCACCGGCTGCTGCACCTTCAACTACTCGGCGCTGATCGAGTCCACGGTCAAGGCCCAGGTGCGGGCCAGTGCGCCCGAGACCATGACGTCCGACGACGTGGAGAAGCTGATCAAGGCCACCGTGCTGCAGAAGGCCACGGACTTCGAGGCGCTGCGTCGGGGGTTCGAGCCGCTGTTCGCCCTGGCGTCGGGGGCCAAGATGTCCAAGGACGACGTCGCGGTGCTGTGGAGCTTCAAGGTCGTGGACATGAACCAGGCGGTGTTCAACCCGTCGGCGGTGCCGCCCCAGGTTCCGACGCCCACCGATCTGATCCGCAACCCCAAGACCGGCCTGCTGGACGTTCCGGACGGCCCCGGCGTGAGCGCGGCCGAGAAGGAGTTCAACGCCTACCTCCGCACGCTCAACGGCTACCCCACAGGCTCCACCGGCAGCCTGGCCTTCACCGCCGCCCTGGACAGCACCACCGTGGATAAGGGCCTGCTGGTCTACGCCCTGGATGTCACCACCACGCCGCCCAGCTTGACCCAGGCCACCGACGTCAGCGCCACGTTCAGCGAGACCACCAACCGCGTGACCATCTCCCGCACGGGTGGGTTCGCCCGGGCCACGACCTACGTGCTCGCCGCCACCGGGCTGAAGAACAAGGACACCACGCTGGCCGCGACCCCCAGGCGCACCGCGCTGATGCACCTGGCCCTGAGCCCGCACCCGCTGTGCGAGAACTACGACAAGGCGACGGCGACCTGCGGCGGTGCCGCGCTGGTCACCTCGTTCATCGACGACCCGAAGAGCGTCACCGGCGGGCGTACGGGCAAGGAGAAGGCGGCGCTGTTCGAGACCATGCGCCAGGGCTACGACACGCTGCTGACGCTGATCTCCGCCACCGACACCACGGTGAACCGTGAGGACGTGGTGGCGCTGTGGACCTTCACCGTCACCTCGCAGTCCGAGGTGATCTTCGACCCCACCACCGGGGTCATCCCGTTCCCCAGCGATCTGCTGCTGGACCCGACCACGGGCAAGGTCGCGATCCCGGCCACGCCGGGCGAGACCCCGAGCCAGAAGGCGCTGCGCGACGGGCTCAACACCCTGGACGGCTTCACCACCCAGGGGATGTACTACGCGGCCTACGCCGGCACCGTCGACGCCGCCTCGGCGACGGGGGCCGTGCTGGCGCTGGAGACCAAGGCCGGGCTGCCCGTGCAGATGGAGTACGGCGTGGACGCGACGGCGAGCGCCATCACCGCCACCCCCATCACCCCGCTCAAGGAGAAGACGCAGTACGCGCTGGTGATGATCTCCAAGTCCAAGGCCGGCGACCTGACGTCGCAGGGCGGGTTGAAGGACGACAAGGGCCGCTACATCGTCCCCGCCAGCTTCATGGCGCTGCTCCGTAACCGCAACCCGGTGTACGACACCACGACCAAGAAGAGCCTGCTGAGCACGGTGGATGACGCCACCGCGGCGCAGATCGAGCCGGCGCGCCTGGCGTTCAAGGCGCTGTTCGACTCGCTGGAGGCGCAGAACATCGCCAAGCGCGAGGACATCGTCTGCGCCTGGGCCTTCACCACCCAGAGCATCACCAAGCCCCTGACCCAGCTGCGCGCGCTGCCGTGGAAGATCTTCGCCGCCGTGGACAGCAACCAGCCCAAGTTCACCGGGAACTACGACCCGACCTTCACCGGCTTCCCGCCCACTGTGCCCAAGGACAAGCTCGGGGCGTGGGTGCCCAACGGCGTGTTCAAGTCCTGGCTCGCGCTGGATCAGGCCGGCACGCAGGCGCTGCTGCCCGACCCGACCCAGGGCAAGGCGATCGACGTGCCGTTCATGATGTCGATACCGGCCGGGGCCATGCCCACCGCGGGCTGGCCCGTCGTGCTGTTCCAGCACGGCATCACCCGGGCCAAGACCGACTTCCTGGCGGTGGCCAACACCCTGGCCAGCGTGGGGGTCGCCACCATCGCGTTCGACATCATCTATCACGGAGCGCGGACCTGGTGCACCAAGGATGACGACTGCGCCACCAGCGGGACCTGCGACACGGCCACCGGCGTTTGCTCCACCAGCCTGGTGGACGCCAACTCCGACGGCATCCCCGACGCCTCGGGCGATGCCAAGTTCCTCAACGTGGACAACCCGTTCGCCATCCGCGACAACATGCGGCAACACGTGGTGGACGCCTCCGCCATGCTGCGCGCCCTGGCGCTGGGCGCGACCTCCGGGATCGCCCCCGCCGACACGGTGAAGATCGACCCGAGCAAGGTGTACTACGTCGGTCAGTCGCTGGGCTCGATCCTCGGCACCCTGGTGCTGGCCACCGACAGCCTGCCCTCCAGGGCCGTGTTGAGCGTGCCCGGCGGGCCGGTGACCGACATCTTCCTGGCCCAGGACGGCTCCCCGGCGTTCGCCTCCGTGCGCACCGCCGTGTTGCAGAAGATGGGCATCACCGACGGATCGATCCAGTACCTGCAGCTGATGACGACCTTCAACTGGATCATGGATCCGGCGGACCCGGGCAACTTCGCCCAGTACGTCTCCACCGAGCAGCTGCCGGATCTGGTGAAGACCACCGACCCGCTGAACCCGGTGCTGGTCCCGAAGAAGAGCGCCATCGTACAGCTGACCGACAACGATCAGGTGATCCCGGTGAAGTTCGGCAAGTACCTCGCCACCGTGATGGGGGCGGACATCACCGACACGCTGTACGTCGGGCAGGAGCACGGCTTCCTGCTCAGCCCGAGCTCCACCGCGCCGGCCAGCCCGGGCGCCACGGTGGCGGCGCAGAAGCAGATGGCGACGTTCCTGCTGGCCGGCACCGTGTGCACGCCAGAGGTGAGCTCCAGCGTCTACACCGGAAACTGCAACTAGGATCAGCGCGGACAGGAGACAGCGATGAAGACCCATCGATTCTTGGCAGCCATCATCTGCAGCGGCGCCATGGTCCTCGGTAGCGCGGACGCAGGCGCGGCAGGCTTCGGCATCAACGAGAACTCGGCGCGGGCCATGGGTATGGCCGGCGCCTTCACCGCGGTGGCCAACAGCCCGAGCGCGGGGTTCTGGAACCCCGCCGGGCTGGCGACCCAGACCGGCCTCGACATCGAGGCCGGGATGACGATGATCACCCCCGCTGCGAGCTACAGCGGCATCGCCCCCGGGACCACCACCGAGGTGGACGTCGACGCCGAACGCAACTTCTTCTACCTGCCCAACCTGCATGCCGCCTATCGCATCCACGACCGCGTGGCGGCGGGTCTGAGCATCTACGTGCCCTACGGATTGACCATGGAGTGGCCGGGCTCGGTCTCGGTGGCCGGGACGTCGACGCCCTGGTGGGGACGCGGGATCATCAAGAAGATCTCGCTGGAGACGGTGTTCATCAACCCCAACGTGGCGATCAAGCTGCACGACCGGATCTTCATCGGCGGCGGCATATCCATCGTCAAGGCGGCCGTGACGCTGGAGCGTCAGGTGACGCTGTCGGACTCCGCGGCGGACGACATCGACGTCAACCTGTCGGGTGGTGACCTGGCGATTGGCGGCACGGCGGGGATCCTGATCAAGGTCCTGCCCGACCTGCTCAACGTCGGCGTGGGCTACCGCAGCGGCGCCAGCTTCACCTTCGAGGGCAACGCCGCGTTCACCAAGGACGGCCTGGCGAGCAACATCCCGGCCGGTCTGCGCACGCGCCTGACCGACGGCCCGGTGGAGGCCGATCTCAACCTGCCCCACGTCATCTCCTTCGGCGTGGCGGCGTTCCCCATCGAGCCGCTGACCATCGGCTTCAACTTCGACGTCACCACCTGGAGCGCCTACGACAAGCTGGCGATCCGCTTCCTGGACAACCCCGAGCTCAACTCGGCCGATCCCAAGGACTGGCGTAACACGATCACCATCCGGCTGGGTGCGGAGTACAAGGTGCTGCCGCAGTTGCCGGTGCGCGCGGGTTTCATCTTCGACCAGGGTCCGCCGCCCAGCGGCACCGTGGGACCCGAGCTCCCCGACGGTGATCGATACGAGTTCACCCTGGGCGTGGGCTACGAGTTCAAGGGCATCCGCGCCGACCTGGCGTACCAGTATCTGCTGACCGGCGACATCAAGCCCTCCGACGCTGCGCCGCTGCAGGGGACGTACCACAGCGACGCCCACCTGCTGGGGATCTCGCTGGGCTACAAGCTCGACATCTAATAGGGTCTAGTCTGGTAGGCTTGAAGCTCGTTCCGGACTGGGGAAAGGGCTTGCGGGGTTGTCTAGCTCTGTGACGCAAGGTATCCTGGATCGTACCTGCCCGATGGGGGGTACCGGCGCCAGGCAAGAGACGCCAATGTCTCGAAGCGTGGAGCGCGGCCGCGCTGGCGATCTTCGTGTTCTTCAACCGCGACTGGCGGCCTGGGTGCACATCAGCTGGCACATCGTGGCCGGACCCGGGGTCGAAAAGAACCCCCACCGGCTCTGGCAGCAGCACCCGCAGCAGCAGCCGGCCAGGCGGTATTCGTACGGTCTCCCAGAGGAGCGGTCCGATCGATGTGGGGCGGTGCACGTCCCCGATCGGTCCGCTTGCCCAACACTATCATACACCCGTGACGACACGACGCGGGGCAGTCTGCCACGGTCCTGAAAGCCCGAATCAGGCGTGGTAGTGGCGCATCAGCTCCGCGTCCCCCTTATCCGTTTCCTCCCAACCCGCGCTGTGGCACAATCAGTGCTCGAGGGGTAGCCATGAGCGACCAGTCACTGGCCCTGGTGGAGCGGCAGATCACCGACATCATCTCCGACCTCGATCTCCACTCGTACTATCAGCTGCTGGAGGTGGACCCGGGCGCCGAGGAGTCGGTGATCACCTACAACCACCAGCTGATGATCCAGGGCTACCAGCAGATCCAGAGCCATCCGCAGTGCAGCGACAACCTGCGACGCAACCTCGTGTTGCTGTGCAAGCGCCTGGACGAGGCGCGTCGTGTGCTGTGCGACGTGCAGCTGCGCCAAACCTACGACGAGGGTGTGGAGCTGGGGGAGATGCGGCTGGGCGAGAGCACGCTGCACCCCATCACCCGCCGGACGCTCTCGGGGCAGCTCAGTCTGGCCGACTTCGAGCTGGAGGTACCGGACTTCGACCCCGCGGTGCTGCAGGAGGGTCCGTCGAGTCATTCGCCGGAACCGCTGGACCTGGAGTACGAGGAGGACTCACCGACCCAGCGTCGTCCAACGCTGGAGATGCAGGTCCTCACACCAGAGCCGGACGATGAGATGCCCACGCAGCAGATGGCCCACCTGGAGCGGGCCGCAGATGCCGACCCGGTGCCGCTGCTCGCCCTGTCCGACGACAGTCAGCGCCTGATGGCGCTGCGCGATCAGCCCGAGGACACCGAGCGGATGGTGCTGGTGACCCGGGACGAGGACGACACGTAGCGCGTCAGCGGGTGATCAAGCACGGGTCCCGTGGGTCGTGAAGTCGGATCGACCAGCTGTCCAGAGACACGCGGACCGACGTCGCCGCGCGGGGCCACGCTGACGCAGCAGAGCCGCGATTGGATCAGATCAACCGCCCCGCACGTGATCGACGCACACGCTCAGCATCGTCTTCACGTGGTGGTCGTCCAGGGCGTAGTACACGTGTCGGCCATCCTTGCGCGAGCGCACCAGGCGCAGCGTCCGCAGCAGCCTGAGGTGCTGTGAGACGGCGGACTCGGTGACGCCCAGGATGCGGGCCAGGTCGGAGACGCAGTGCTCGCGGTGGGCCAGATGTAGCAGGATCGTGGCGCGGTTGGGATCGCCCATGGCGGAGAAGGTCTCGGCCATGTGACGTCGGGTCGGCTCGTCGATCAGCGTCGGGTCGCCGGGTGTCTTCGCGCGGGAGGCCATCAGGGGTTGACCTTGCCGTCGTCATGCGCGGTCACGTCGTGTGCGGTGGGCTCCGCACCCGAACGAGGCTCCGCCGGCGCGCATTCCCGCAGCCACCCGCCACAGCCGCCGTCGCGGCAGTAGGCGCACTCCTTCTCGATCTGCAGCGTGACGTGCTGCACCGAGAAGCGCTCGTGCAACCGGTGCAGCAGATCCCGCCGTAACCCCTCGTGCCCCACGTCGCCCGGGTCGGGGTCCGCCACCACGTGGGCGCTCAGCGCGTTGTACCCCGTGGTCAGGGACCAGGCGTGCAGATCGGTGACCTGCTGCACCGCGGGGTTCTCCCGCATCAGGTGGGCCACGCGGTCGAGATCGATGCCCTTGGGAGTGCCCTCGATCAGCACGTGCGTCGCCTCGAACAGGATCTTGCCGCCGCTGAAGGCCACCAGCGCGGCGATGAACAGGCTGATCAGCGGGTCGACGATGAACCATCCGGTGAAGATCATCACCAGCCCTGCCAGCACCACCCCCACGGACTGGACGGCGTCGGTCATGGCGTGCAGATAGGCACCGCGCACGTTGAGGCTCTCGTCCCGGGCGCGCGCCAGCACGATCGTCGTCAGCAGCTGGGCCAGCATCCCCACGGCGGCGATGATGATCATCGGGAGCCCGAGCACCGCCTGTGGTGCGCGAAGACGGCCATAGGCCTCGACCACGATGAACACCGCGACCGCGAGCAAGGTGAAGCCGTTGAGCTGGGCCGCCAGGATCTCCACCCGTCGGTACCCGTAGCTCCGCGTGGGACTGGCGGGCCGCCCGGCGAACCACTGGGCGAAGAGGGCGAGAGCCACCGCCGCCACGTCGGACAGCAGGTGTGCGGCGTCGGAGATCAGCGCCAGGCTGTTGGTCAGCAGTCCCCCCACCAGCTCCACGACGAAGAACAGTCCCAGCACCATCAGCGCCAGCTTCAGCGCGCGGCCGCTTGCAGTTCGCAACTCGGCGTGATGATGGTGATGTGCGGTGCCGTGGTGGTCGTGGCTGCAGGGCGGATCGTGGGACATCATGCAATCATTTTAGCAATTGCTAAGATATTGCCACACGACGAGCCGACCTGTCAAACGAGAAAGCACGCAACTTGTGCTCCCCTCGTGCCGAGAACCAATCGCAGCCGATATCGAACCCAGGAGGCGACATGCAGATCACCCGAACCAACGTGGCCAGCGTACCCATCCCCGCTCCTTGTATGGCACCCAGCTCTCGAACCAGCGGCTCCCCTCCCGGCCAGGCGCAGGATCGCTGCACGCTCCCGCGATCCCCGGCGACCCGGCCCGGATTCTGGGCTGCCGTGAGCACCTTCTTCAGCGTGTTGGGTGACCGCATCGCCGAGGCAGGCCGGACCATGGGCCAGGCCCTGCTCACGACCGTGGTCGGTGGCTTCCGCGCCACGGGTCAGGCGCTGTGGCAGATGCTGAGCGGAGTGGGGCAGATGATCACCGGAGGCGGCAGCGGGACCCTGCTGCAGGGGCTGTATACCCTGGCGGGGCCGGCGGTGATGGCCGGGCTGCAGTCGGTCAGCGCGATACAGACGTTGCTGGGCGTGGAGCAGCCCGGTCGACGGCTGACGGCCGCCGAGCGCAAGGAGGCGTACAAGGTGTTCGGCGACACGCTGAACTACGACGAGGTGCGGATCAAGCCGGGCGGCTCGGGGTTGCTCACGGCGTTCAGCGATCGTCCCTGGTGTCTGGGGCACACGATCTACCTGCCCCGAAACACGCGAGCCGAGACCGCACCTGTGTCCACCGTGATCCACGAACTGGTCCACGCGTGGCAGCACCAGCACGCCGGGGTGTCCTACCTCTCGAGCTCGATGTACGCCCAGACGCTGGGCGACGGCTACGACTTCATCAAGGGCATCGACCAGGGGAAGTCGTTCTCTCGCCTGAGCTCCGAGCAGCAAGCGAAGCTCGTCGAGTCCGCCCACGCGGCCGGCTACTTCGACGGCAGGCGACCGCTGGTGCTGCAGGGACGGGATCTGACGGCGTACGTGGCCGCCGCCGTGGACCAGCTACGGCGCGGCGCTGCCTGAGGCGCTACGGTGCCGGGCTCTGCGCCTGGGCCGGGTCGATGATGATGAACTCTACCCTCCGGTTGCGCGCTCGTCCGACCTTGGTGTTGTTGGTCGAGATGGGACGCGTCTCGCCGAAGCCCTGGGCCTCGAGCCGCCCGGCGTCCACCCCGTTCTGCACCAGGAACTGCATCACGCTGGTGGCGCGGCGCTGGGACAGGTCGAGGTTGAACGCGTCGTTGCCACGGCTGTCGGTGTGGCCCTCGATGCGGACCTTCTTGACCCACGGGTTGTCGGTGAGCGTCCTGGCCACCATCCGCAGCACGGGGAACGACAGCGGCAAGATGGTGTCCTTGCCCGTGGCGAAGAACACCGGCGGCACGGTGATCTTCCCGTGCTGGATCTGCACCGGCCCCCTGGCCTTGTCCGGGCAGCCATCGGTGTCGTCCACCCCGTTGATCACCTCCGGCTGGTTGGGGCAGCGGTCGTTCTCGTCGAGGATCCCGTCCTTGTCGTTGTCCGTGTCGGGACATCCGTCCTCGTCCTCGAAGCCGTCCTTGTCCTCGGGCTCGTTGGGGCAGCGGTCGTTCTCGTCGAGGATCCCGTCCTTGTCGTTGTCCGTGTCGGGGCAGCCGTCCTCGTCCTCGAAGCCGTCGCGGTCCTCGGGCTCGTTGGGGCAGCGGTCCTTGTCGTCGAGGATCGCGTCCTTGTCGTTGTCCGTGTCGGGACAGCCGTCGGCGTCCTCGAAGCCGTCCTTGTCCTCGGGCTCGTTGGGGCAGCGGTCCTTGTCGTCGAGGATCGCGTCCTTGTCGTTGTCCGTGTCGGGACAGCCGTCGGCGTCCTCGAAGCCGTCCTTGTCCTCGGGATCGGTGGGGCACTTGTCGTTGTCGCCCAGGATGCTGTCGTGGTCCGGGTCGGGGTCGGCGGCCACCGGCTGTGGCCGCGGCGCCGCGACAGGGGTGTACTGGTAGGCCAGACCCCAGTAGACCCGGAAGCGCGGCGCGCCGATGCCGCGGGTCACCCCGGCGCCGGCGCCGGCGTTGGCGATGATGCCGTGGGGGAAGTAGTAGCGCAGACCGCCCAGCGCCTCCACTGGCACCTCCTCGCGATCTTGCTCGTAGATCGAGGCGGAGACGAACCCGTCGGCCAGCAGATCCAGGTGGTCCTTCCACAGCGCGACGCGGATCCCGGCCGACCCGAACACCTCGTCATCCACCGCCAGCCGCTGCGTGTCGCTGACGTCGCGGGACTGGTCCTGGCGCAGGCGGTAGCCCACGTTGAGCGCCACGTCGAAGTAGGTCGTGTCGAACGCGATCACCGCGCGGGGGGAGAAGGTGACGCTCTCGTCGCCGAGGAACGCGTCCTGTTTGCCCGAGGGCACGCTGAACGGCAGCGCCAGGGCCAGCGTCGCCGGGCCGCGGGTCATGATCCGCAGCTTGGGCTGAATGCGAATGTCACCGAGCCCCCCCGCGAGGCTGGTGCCGGGGCTGCGGTCCAGCACCGCGAGGTCGTCTGACTTCTGGACCAGCGTCACGGGCAGGGCCAGGCCCAACTCCAGCCGGTCGAAGAAGCCCATGGCCAGCAGCAGCTCCATGTTGAGCTGGTAACGGATCACGTCGGCCACCCGATCGTCGGTGGTGGTGTCGATCAGCTCCAGCGGGCGATGGGCGTAGCTCATGTACAGCGCCGCCGAGGGGTAGAGGTGGGGCAGAGTGAAGCCACCCTCGGTGACGATGTAGTTCAGCGTGCTCGCCGCCGGCTGGAAGCTGAGCACGGAGAACTGGATCGGTTCGGCAGCGCGAGCGGCGGACGGCAAGCCGAGGGAGGCGATCAGCAGCAGGCCGGCGATTCGCCGCCGCCCCACGGTCAGCAGCAACAGGACC
>Ga0210044_10005892_pt1 | contig 16365 bp, 12 predicted proteins | sample CryGey13umfilter_2_FD_183959 | JGI IMG/M metagenome (GOLD analysis project Ga0210044, IMG submission 183959) | Groundwater microbial communities from aquifer in Utah, USA - Crystal Geyser 4/9/14 3 um filter (SPAdes) (version 2) | ecosystem: Environmental > Aquatic > Deep subsurface >...
TCCTGACCCTCGAACGAGACGGCTGGATTCGCCGCACCCCCCGCGCCGCGAGGAGCATCGAACTCCTCGTCGATCCCGAACTCCTCCCGGTCCTCCGTTGATCCGCGAGTCAACCGATCATCTTCACTGTGCGGAGCTACTAGCCAGACCTGCAATGACGGCGCGCACCTCAGGTCGAGCTTCCATACTTCCGACGAGAACCCATGCAACAGTGGTCCTTGCGCGAAGTTTTTCAATGCAATCCTCGTCAGCTAGATTGGTTTCTGCGCGGCGTTTGTCCAGGTCGCCGCACGCGGACGAAGTGGCAGGAACTTTTTTGCAAGCGATTCGCATCGGATGTCCGTGGATCTAATTTTTGCCCTTGCATTGGTTCTCACCGCTTTGATACCAAGTGGCTTTGCTTCGGTCGTCAGCTCTTCGACACTCAGGTGGATCCGAGGCGCTTGCTCCCACGCATCAGGTGGATCTGAACCGGGATCTTTGCAGGGGATATTGTGCACACCTGTCCTGTGGATAACTGTTCCTGTTGCTCACTTATCTGTCCTGAATCAAATGGAAAACGAGTTATGCACATCCTCAGGGGGTTCTGTGTCCAACTTCATGCCTGATCACAACTATTTCGGCAGCACCGGCGTCTGGGACAGCGCTCTGGCTTCACTCGAGCAGCGGATCAAACCACATAATTTCGACATGTGGCTTCGACCCATCGAGTGCCGGTCCATCGATGGGTTGTGCATCACGCTCCGTGCGCCGAATCGCTACATCAAGGAGTGGTTCGAGGACAACTATCTGTCCATCGTGCTGCAAGAGATCCGAAACCGCACCCAGTGTGACTACCGGGTCACCTTCGAATTCGCGGACAACACCAGCGTGGAGAGTGAACCGGCTCCGGTGGCAGCGGCACAGGCCGCGGAGGCTCCCGCGACCTCCGGCTGGGAGTACGAGTTCAACGAGCGCTACAACTTCGAATCCTTCGTCGTGGGGCAGTCCAATCAGCTGGCGCACGCGGCGTCGCGCGCGGTGGCGGAGCAGCCCGCGGGGAAGTACAACCCACTGTTCATCTACGGCGGCGTGGGGCTGGGCAAGACGCACCTTCTGTGCGCCATCGGGCACGAGATTCGGCGACGCCATCCGTCGATGCGTGTGGCGTACCTCTCCTCTGAACGGTTCATGAACGAGTACATCAACTTTCTGCGCTCCAACCGGATCGAAGAGTTTCGCACCAAGTTTCGGGAGGAGTGCGACATGCTGCTGATGGACGACATCCAGTTCATCGCGGGCAAGGATCGCACGCAGGACGAGTTCTTTCACACCTTCAACTCGCTGTACGATTCACACCGCCAGATCGTGGTCACCTCGGACAAGTACCCGCACGAGATTCCCGACCTCGAAGAACGACTCCGAACGCGGTTCCAGTGGGGCCTCATCGCGGACATCCAGCAGCCGGAGCTGGAGACCCGGGTCGCGATCCTCAAAAAGAAGGCAGAGGTGGAGCAGATCGACCTGTCCGATGAGGTGGCGCTCTATCTGGCGACCAACATCAAGTCCAACGTCCGGGAGCTCGAGGGCTCACTGATCCGGCTGGCCGCGTTCGCCTCACTCTCCGGGTCGGAGATCACGACGGAGTTCGCCCGGGAGAGCCTCAAGCAGTTTCTATCTCAGGCCACCACGAGCCTGACGATCGAGACGATTCAAAAAGAGGTCGCGGCCTACCACAACGTCAAGGTCGCGGATCTGAAGAGCGCCAAGCGCCACAAGAACGTGGCTCGTCCGCGTCAGATTGCGATGTACCTGTGTCGCAAGTTGACGGGCTCGAGCTTTCCGGAGATTGGTCAACGGTTCGGCGGCAAGGACCACTCCACCGTGATCAGCGCCTGTCGCCGCGTCGAGGAGCTCATCGAGCGCGACCTCTCCATCCGCACCGTGGTGGAGACGCTGGAACGTCAGCTGCAGCTCTGAACCCCCTCTTCGGGCCTTCGTGGTTCACCCCGCGGGCCGAGGGTTGGCTTGCCAATACGTCGAATTGTGTGCTAGAGCCCAATCTTGACGGTATGAGTACCGGTTTCATGACGCCCAGATCGGCCTGTGGAAAAGGACTGGACAGTGCAGGGTACAAGATGTGGACGAAACGATGGACTGGACTTTGGAGCCGAGTTCTCCACGGTCTCCCCAGTTTCTCCCCTCCTCGCTGCACAGGCATTAGTCCCGTCATCGTCGTGCGTTGGATGCTCTATCCCCCTTTTCACAGCCGATCATAGGACTAATAAGATCTATATCTAAAACAGGTTCTCTAGTAACGCCTGTGGAGAAGGGCCGATGGAGATCAAAATCAAGAAGGAAGCTTTCCTCAAGGGGCTTCACCTGGCTCAGAGTATCGCTGACCGAAAGAGCACCATGCCGGTGCTGGCGAATGCCCTCATTCGCAGTGAGGGCAAGGACAGCATCCTGTGCGCGGCGACGGACCTCAGGGTCACCGTGGTGGCAGAGGCGAAGGCCGAGGTGCTGGAAGAAGGCGATCTGAGCATCGGGGCAAAACACCTGTTCGAAATCATCCGGAATCTTCCCTCCGAGGAGATTCACTTCACCAAGACGGCCAACAACTGGGCCGAGATCAAGGCCGGGAACGCGCAGTATCGGGTGGTGGGAATGTCGGGCAAGGATTTTCCCCGGCTGCCGGACCCCGGCGCCGTGACGTTTCACGAGCTGGATGCCGCGTCGCTGCTGGACATGATTCGCAAGACGATCTTCAGCGTGTCCAGCGACGAGACCCGTCGCCATCTCAACGGGATTTACATGGAATGGGTGGGATCCACGGTGCGGATGGTTTCCACCGATGGTCATCGGTTGAGCAAGGTGGAGTATGAGGTGGGTCCAGGGCTGCAGATGGCCGGTGAAGACCAGGGAATCATCATCCCTCGCAAGGGTGTGCTGGAGATGCGGCGGCTGCTGGAGAACGTGGAGGGGACGTGTGACATGGGCCTGCAGGAGGGCAATCTGTTCGTGCGGATCGGCGACGTGTGTCTGACGATCAAGCTCGTCGACGCGCAGTTCCCTCCGTTCGACCAGGTGATTCCCAAGGAGAGCGAGCGCAAGGTGCGGGTGGATCGCATGTTGCTTCTGGACTCGCTCAAGCGGATGTCCATCATGTCCTCCGAGCGTAACGGCGGCATCCGGCTGGAGCTGAAGAAGGGGCAGCTGCGCATCACCAGCGACAATCCAGATCTGGGCGAGGCGCAGGAGGACATGGGGGTGAGCTACGATGGAACGCCGGTGACCATCGGCTTCAACGCGCGCTATTTCATCGAGCTCCTGTCCGAGATGGGGGGCGATGAGGTGCAGCTGGAGTTCAACGGCGAGCTCGACCCGGGCCTGGTTCGTCCGGGCAAGGACGATGGGTATGTGGGCGTGGTCATGCCACTGAGGATCTGACACGCGCCGCGGTGCTGATCCACACCATCGAGAGCCGCTTCTTCCGTAACCTGGCCAGTCAGACCCTGAACCCGGGGCCCCGGTTCAACGTGCTGTGCGGGGACAACGCTCAGGGCAAGACGAACTTCCTCGAGTCGATCTACCTCGTGGCCTGCCTTCGATCGTTTCGAGCCCATCGAAGTCGGGAGCTGCTCCGGTTCGGGGAACGCGAGGCGGTGGTGCGAGCCGCGGTCCAGGCCGGGGGCATGCGGCGTGAGCTCGAGGTTCGATTGCAGGAGGGGGGACGCCATGCGCGGGTGGATGGAAAGGGGGTGCGCAGCAGCGCGGGGTACCTGAGCAGGGGACTGAACGTCGTGCTGTTCACCCCGGACGACGTGCAGGTGCCGCGAGGCAGCCCGGCGCAAAGGCGGCAGCTGCTGGACCGGGCCATCGCCAATCTGTGGCCGGCGTACACCGGCTTGCACCGCGATTATCACAAGACGTTGCAGAGCCGCAACCGGGTGCTGCGCGACGGGGGACGTGAGAGCCTGATCGACGTCTATGGTGACCAGCTGTGCGAGCAGGGCGCGCGCCTGGTCCTCGCCCGACAGCGCTACCTGACGGCAGTGGCGCCCCGCATGCAGCAGGTGTTCGACGAGATATCGCACAGCGGCGTCGTGGCATCGCTGCACCACGTGACGCAGCCGTCGGTGCTGGAGGCGACGCTGGGCAACCAGGAGCAGGTGCGGCAGGCGATGCGCGCGGTCATGCGGCAGCAGCTGGCCACGGACCGGGCGCGGCAGAGCACCAGCGTGGGTCCACACGCCGACGATCTCGACTTTCGGCTCGACGGTCGCAGTGCGCGGCAGGTGGGCTCCCAGGGGCAGCACCGCGCGTTGCTCCTTTCGTTCAAGGTGGCGCAGATCGTCGATACACATCAGCGGGTTGGGGAGTATCCGGTGCTGCTGTTGGACGACGTGTCCAGTGAGCTGGATGCCCAGCGAAACGGTTATCTTTTTGATTTCATAAACAAAATACCCTGCCAGGCGTTTCTGACCACGACCCGCGTCGAGCTCCTTCCCATGGGCGATGATCGCAATGATTTTCAGGTGGTTGACGGTGTTGTGCGGGCCGCCAATTGACCTTTACTGTCCCATCGAGCTGTGCTAAATAGTGAGTCTGCTAAAAGGCCAAGTATTTTCAAGCGTATTCACGCCACATCACAACCCCATGGAAGAGTTCAAACATCCTCAACGAGATGAGTCGGCGCCCGCCGAGGAGGCGTACGACGAGAGCGCGATCAAGGTCCTGCACGGTCTCGATGCGGTGCGCAAACGCCCGGGGATGTACATCGGTGATACCGACGACGGGACGGGTCTGCACCACATGGTGTTCGAGGTCGTGGACAACTCCATCGACGAGGCGCTGGCCGGGCACTGCGATCGCGTGGACGTCACCATCCGATTCGACGGCACGGTGACGATCGAGGACAACGGCCGCGGCATCCCCATCGGGATGCATCCCGAGGAGAAGGTGCCCACGGCCGAGCTGATCATGACCACGCTGCACGCTGGCGGCAAATTCGACCACGCAAGCTACAAGGTCTCGGGCGGTCTGCACGGCGTGGGTGTCTCGGTGGTGAACGCGCTGTCCGAGTGGCTGAAGCTGGAGATTCGTCGAGAAGGCGGCGTGTGGCGCCAGGAGTATGCCCGGGGCAAGGCCGTAGGCGAGCTGGTCCGCGTCGGGGACACCGACCGCAGCGGGACGCGCATACGGTTCAAGCCCGATCCGGAGGTCTTCCCCTCCACCGAGTTCGCGTTCGATACGCTGGCGCACCGGCTGCGCGAGTTGTCGTTCCTCAACAGCGGCGTGCGCATCGCGATCAGCGACGAGCGGAGCGAGAAGCGCCAGGAGTTTCTGTCCGAGGGTGGCATCGCCTCGTTCGTCGAGTATCTCAATCGCAACAAGACCTCGGTGCAGGAGGACGTGGTCCACTTCGGGGACGAGAAGGACGGCATCATCGTCGAGATCGCCCTGCAGTGGAACGACTCGTACCAGGAGCTGGTCTACTGCTACACCAACAACATCTTCAACCGCGACGGGGGAAGCCACCTCACCGGGTTCCGAACCGCGCTGACGCGCACGATCAACAACTACGTCCAGGCCAACGTGAAGACGGCGCAGAAGGCGAGCCTCACCGGCGACGACCTGCGCGAGGGCATCACCGCCATCATCAGCGTCAAGCACCCCGACCCCAAGTTCAACAGCCAGGTGAAGGAGAAGCTGGTCTCCAGCGAGGTGAAGGGTATCGTGGAGACCGTGGTGGGGGAGCGGCTGGGGGCCTACCTCGAGGAGCACCCAAGGAGCGCGCGCGCCATCGTGGACAAGGCGGTGATGGCGTCGCGGGCGCGGGAGGCGGCGCGCAAGGCGCGGGAGATGGTGCAGCGCAAGGGGGCGCTGGACTCCAGCTCGCTGCCGGGCAAGCTGGCCGACTGCCAGCAGCGTGACCCGACGAAGGCCGAGCTGTACATCGTCGAGGGCGACTCGGCCGGCGGCTCGGCCAAGCAGGGCCGCGACCGGGCGTTCCAGGCGATTTTGCCGCTGCGGGGCAAGATTCTCAACGTGGAGAAGGCGCGCTTCGACAAGATGCTCGGCTCGCAGGAGATCGCGACGCTGATCACGGCCCTGGGCTGCGGCATCGGCAAGGACCACTTCGACATCAACAAGGTGCGCTACCACAGCATCATCCTGATGACCGACGCCGACGTGGACGGCTCCCACATCCGCACCCTGCTCTTGACCTTCTTCTTCCGTCAGATGCCCGAGATCGTCGAGCGCGGCTACCTGTACATCGCCCAGCCGCCGCTGTTCAAGGTGCGCAAGGGGAAGAAGGAGATGTACCTCAAGAACGAGGCGTCCTTCGACGACTACCTCATTCGTAGCGGGACCGAGGAGGTCTCGGTGCTGGCGGCGGACGGGGCGGTGATCGACGGACCGCAGCTGCGGGAGCTGGCGTTCAAGTCCATCCGCTACCACAAGGTGTTCTCCAAGCTCCAGCGACGCGGCGATGCCCGGGTGCTGGAGGCCATCGTGCACCAGAAGGCGTTGACCCCCGAGACACTGACCAGCGACGAGGAGGTCGCGCGGGAGCTGCAGCGGACGCAGGAGTTCCTCGAGCACAACTACTCCGACATCCTGCCGCTGAAGTTCTCGCTGGAGGCGGACGAGGAGGAGGATGCGGCGCGCATCATCTGCGAGACGACGGTCAAGAGCGCGCCGGTGGTGACGGTGATCGACGCCGGCCTGCTGGGGGCGCCGGAGGTCAAGGAGCTGCGGGCGCTGCAGGAGACGTTCCGGGGCTACGGTCTGCCGCCGTTCACGGTGCAGCACAACGGGCAGACGCAGGACCTGGCGCGGCTGGAGCTGCTCAGCGGCGTGGTGGAGCAGCTGGGACGCAAGGGGCTGCAGATTCAGCGCTACAAGGGCCTGGGCGAGATGAACCCCGGGCAGCTGTGGGAGACCACGATGAACCCCGAGACCCGCACCCTGCTGCAGGTCAAGGTGGAAGACGCGATGGAAGCCGACGACATCTTCACCGTGCTGATGGGAGACCAGGTGGAGAAGCGGCGGGAGTACATCATGCAGAACGCGCTGGCCGTTCGTAATCTCGACGTCTGAGCAGACCCCCGAGAGCCCCGGCGCCTCGGCAGCCATGCGGCGGCCATTGACAGTCGGTGCGCCGCTGCCCATTGTCGTTGCATGAAGGGACATGGGCTATGCATCCTCGGAACGGAGCGGGGCGCCGGCGTGACCACCGTGGCAGAGGGCATCGCCGCGGCCCTGGTGCGCCGGGGTCTGTCGGTGGGCGTGATGAAGCCGGTGGCCGTGGGGTGCCCGCTCAGCGCCGACCTGGAGGGCACCGTCGAGCTCGCCGGTCTGCCGGGTGAGCACGACGCGCAGACGCTGGCGTCGCTGTCGCGGCTGGCCGAGCTGGCGGGGCCCGCGCCAGCGGCGTTGACCGGTCCCACGCCGTCGCGCGCGCTGCAGGCGGTGGAGGCGCGGCGGTTGATGGCCGCTGCCGGGCTGGATGCCGGCGCGGCGTCCATCGACCAGGTCAACCCCTATCGCTTCGCGCCCGACATCGAGCCCGCGGCCGCGGCCCGGGCCGCGGACCAGGCGATCGACCCCGAGCTGTTGAGTACACACCTGGCGAGCCTGATGCAGCAGCACGACGTGGTGCTGGTGGACGGCGGAGCGGGGTTGATGGTGCCGCTGAACGACCACACGCTGATGGTGGATGTGTTGCAGCGGTGGGAGATGGCGGTGCTGCTGGTCGCGCCGTCGCGGCCGTGGGCGGCGATCAACTCCACGCTGCTGTCGGCGGAGCTGCTGCGGTCCCGCGGCGTGCCGCTCAGCGGCGTGGTGCTCGACCGGCTGCGGTCCGAGCTGCAGCCGGAGGAGGCGGTCAATTCGTACCAGCTCGAGCAGCACAAAGTGGTGGTGCGCGGCCTCGTTCCGTGGCTCGAGCCCGCACAGCGCGAAGACCTGGACCACCTGGCGCGGCGGGTGGTGGTCCATCTGGACCTGGACGGCATCCTGCAGACCATCGGCCTCCCCCACCAATAGCAGCCAAATGTCTGCAATAAGTGGTGGGGTCGCACCCAGCTTGTTCACGTTCGGGCGGGGTCGCGCTGTCCCGACATCAACACCGTCGAATCCGCGGAGAGCCACTCGCGGGAGCCGCCAAGCCGGCTTCCATTGCGCAGTTCAGCCGGACGACTGTTCCGGCGCGGCATGCTGCCCGGGCCTCGAGCGCTGCCCGGTCTCCTGTGAGCTCCCGCGAGTGAGTCGCCGCCTCCGTCATTGGGGGGTCACGATGTTTCACGTGAAACAACTCGTCAGCCAGCTCAACGTCGGCGGTACAAAACCAACTGCCGCTCGGTGCCGTCGTTGAGGGCGTACGGGATGGTTCGCTCCAGGGCGAGGTCTGGGACCAGCGGTGGGGCCTGTCCCCCAAGAAACGCTCCGATCTGACCGCAGCCGGGATGAACGAGGCTTCGGGCATGGGCGAGCCAGGTCTCCGGGGCCCAGGTTGCGCGAGACAGCGCCAGGTCGCGGGGCGGGGGCTGAAGGGTCTCGAGGCGCTGTTCCGCGATGGTCACCCGACTCAGGTGAAGTCGGTGCACCATTGTCCGCAGGAACGTGCACCGCTTCTGGCTCGGCTCCACCAGCAGCACATCATGAGCCGGTCGGAGCAGCGCCAGCACCAGGCCGATAACGCCGTTGCCGCTGCCGACATCCATCACCGCGAGGGGGCCTGTCCCCGCGCCGTTCTGGGGATGTGGGTCGAGCTCATGCACCAGAACCAGGGCATCGGGCAGCAGTCGGCCAGCAATCCAGTCCGCACGAGGCTGGCCCGTGAGGTTGATGCGACGAGCCCAGCGATCCAGAAGCTCGAGGTACTGGACCAGGGCGGAAACCTGATCGGTCGTTGCGCCAACGTCGCGTCGCTCGAGCTCCGATGCCACCACATCCAGTAGAGCTGCGGTCATGTCGCCCCCAAATGCAGTGGCTTCGTGGCCCTGTCCATCACGCAACGATAGATGAGTCCACCCCGGAACACAACGGTTGTGCAGCAGACACGGGTGCCGCCTTTACACCAGGGAGTGGGAGGCTATGATGCCTGCAATGAGAGCCTGGATGTCGCCGTTGCTCCTGCTGATCCTCGCACCGTGCTGTGCATCGCAGTCACCGCCCGGGGAGCAGACGACCCTGGTTCGGGGAACGCGACAGAAGAGCGGCAGCGTCAAGGCCTCCCGTGAGCAACCGCACGGCTATGGTCGCGAGGAGAAGAGCCCATTTCAGGCCGACCCGTTCGACATCGAGGCCTATGCCGAGCACCTGCAGCGCCGGCATCAGGAGGGCCACGGCAAGCAGGTCCTGTCCATGGCGCAGTTCTCGCACCCGGCCTGCAGCGGCCTGCAGGGCAGCCGTCGCACCAGCTGTCCGGTGCTGGCGGTGGTGTGGGAGACACGCCACGACGTTCCCGAGGGTGTCGAGCTGGTGGGCAAGCCCGTGGACGGACTGGACGCGGCCCAGCTTCAGCGCCGCGTGCTGTGCCACATGGCGTTCGGCCGGGTTCAACGCATCGATGATGGCTGCCCGTTGCATCTTCGCGGCGTGCGGGCACGGGTGGTGCAGCAGAAGGATGGACTGCACCTCATGACGACCGCTGGCGACCCCGCCACGGCGGCCGAAATCAGACGACGAATGAAAGCGCTGGTGTCCACACGATGAAACCCACGATGAGTCTCTTGTTTCTGGTGTCCCTGCTCCTGGGTGGCTGCAAGAAGGAGCCGTTGCCCGACCATGTGGTGCAGCAACAACGTCGAGATCGAAAGCTGGCGAAGCGGCAGAAAGAGCTGAAGCAGGCGAGCGCGGTGCGCACGGATGCCGGCGTGGATAGCTATCGGCTCTGGCCCAAGCCGGTGCAAGAGGCGTTCTATGGTCTGTTCCGCGCCCGCAGCGAGGGGTTGCCCAAGAAGGCCCAGGCACTGGCGCGCTTCGGGCTCCCCGCCGTGGAGGCGCTCCGGACCCTGGCGGCGCAGACGATCCACTCACCGAAGAAGGTGGCGCTGGTCTCCTTCATGCTGGTCGACCTGCACATGTTTCGAGTGTCCGAGCTGGCAAAGATGGCGCGAGAGTACAAGCTGCCGTTCGTCCAGCGCGCCGCCATCGAGTCCCTGGCGCGGGTGGGGAACCCACAGAGCGAGGCGGAGCTGGACAAGCTGGTGAAGGACCTGGCCAAGATGCCGGTGCCCGAGGTTCCGCAGGGCGGAGCGCACGACCATGACCACGGGAGCGGACCCCTTGTCCCCGACCACACGGTCAAGGAGACGGTGATCGATGTGCCACCGGACCGGCACCCCATGGTGCTCTGGGCCCGACAGGTTCGTAAGGCGATGACCGGCAAGCGCTGGGCCTACTCCGAGGCGCAACTGGCCACGCTGGACCGCATTCTGCAGGCTGACAGCCCGGAGAAGCTGCGCATCGCGATCAACGCCGTGCAAGACGACACGCTGGAGGCCGGACTGCGCGCCATCCTGTTCACGCCGGTGGCCAAGGAATCCATCAAGGCGGGGGTGGCGTTCAAGCGGGTCGATCTGCGGAGCGACAAGCCCGCTCGCCTGCTGCAGCTGTGTGGCCCCGAGGAGGAGGACCAGATGGTCCGCATGCTGGCCATACGCCAGATGCTGCGCTCCAGGCGCCCGCGTGACCGGGCGCAGATTCAAAAGCTGGCGAAGAACCTCAAGGACCCGCTGGCGCCGATGATCACCAAGATGCTGAGCCAGCCACCCCCGAAGTAGCGGGAGCCTCAACGCCCGGGCTATCGAAACAGGTGGGCGGGCGTCAGGCGTCGATTGCGGTAGATCGCCAGCCACATCCCACCCGGCATCTGCAGCCGGCGGGTCAGGCCAAACATCGATCGCACGTCGCGCCAGCTTTGAACGAAGCGCTGATAGTCCCGGGGCCGACGCATCGCAATCGGGCCGGTACCCGGCGGAACCTCCGTGATCACGACGTAGTCGAACTCCCGCAGGTATCGCGGGTCGCCAACCCGCCGGGGAAACCGAAAGCGACCGCCGAAGTCATGGGCCTCGAGCTCGTAGGGGTTGGAGACGTTGATTCGAAGCTGCTGCTCCATGGCCCACGTGGTGAGCATGCTGCCCAGCGACGCCACATCGGGGGCAAGGGCCACCTGCGTCCAGTGTATGGGGCCAGCGCTGGGAAAGGCGGTGGCCATCGTCACTCGCTGGTTCCAGCTCCGCGCTGCGACGAGTCCCCGGTCGCCCATGCGCTCCCAGGGGACGGGGCCCACGGCGGGGGAGCGAAACGACAGCAGGAACTGGCCCGCCAGGGCGGCGATGCACAGCACCCAGCCCAGCGCGCGCCAGGCCCGATGCAGGCGGAACTGCATCACGGCCAGGGCCATGATGAGCGCCATGGCCGGCAGGTAGGCCAGGGTCAGCCGGGACCAGGCGATGCCCAGGACGAGGTAGGTGAAGAACAGGTAGGGCACCGCGAACCAGGTCAGCAACAGTCCACGGCTTCCGCGGGCATGACGCAGAAACAGCGGCAGCAGCAGCGCCAGGGTCAGCCCCAGCGGTACGCCGAGCTGGGTTGTCACCAGCTGACGCGGATAGAACATCAGGTTGCTCAGCGACCCCATCGGACGCGGCAGCAGCACGCCGGCGGTGCCCTGGTTGAAGGCGAAGTTGTTCCAGGCGGTCTCGATCGAGGGGACATACCAGAAGGCGGTGAGAGCCGTGGCCGAAAGCACCGCCAGGCACAGGTTCTCGAGCTGGAGCCGGCGCTGTCGGCGCGAACCGGGCCCGCGCAGCTCGACCACCAGCACGTGGAGCAACGGTCCGGCGAGGAACACGGCGAAGGCGTACTTGGTGAGCAGCCCCAGCCCCAGGGTGAGCCCCAGGACCAGCGAGACGCCCCGTCGTCGCAGACCGTTGGACGCCACCAGCGCCCAGAGGCCGAGCGTGACCATGGCGGCGAGCGGGACGTCCATCCAGTAGCAGCGCGAGTAGCCGACGACCTGCGGAAAGCAGGTCACCAGCACCGCGGCGGCCAGTCCCGTTTCGCGGTCCTTCAGTCGGGTGCCGAGGCCGAAGACGCCGACAAGCAGCAGCGCCGCAAACAGCAGGTTGCTCAGCCGCGCCGCGCGCTGGGAGCACTCGCCGAACAGGCCGTAGAACACCACGGTGGTGAGCTGCGGCAGGGGGGGGCGGATGCCGCTGCGGATCAGATAGCGCCACAGCTGTGACAGCTCGCCCGCGGCGAGGTGTCGGTGCATCACGATCGTGCTGCGGTAGTAGCCGGAGGCGTCGGCGGTCATGGGCAGGGTGTCGCGGTCAATCACGGCGACGTGGACCATCGAGGTCAGCAGCACCAGACCGCCCAGGCCCAGCAGCGGCCAGGTGTTCGCACGCCGTGGGCGGGAGCCTCGCCCGGAGCGCGGAGCCGGAGAGCAGACCCCTGTACCAGCTGAGTGGCAGCAGACCCCTGTACCAGCTGAGTGGCAGCAGACCCCTGTACCAGCTGAGTGGCCGCCGTTCATCCCTTGACCAGGTGGAACTGCCGTCGGCGCTCCTCGGCCCGCTGGTGTGACAGCGCGGCCTGCTGCAACGCCAGGCACACGCGCCGCGCCCCGGCCTCCGAGAGGCGGTCGGACAGCCGAACGGTCTCACCCACCACGTGGTAGATGCCATCCAGCAGCGTCAGCTCTCCCGTCCGGGCGGCGTGCCGCAGCAGCGCACGCTCGGCGTCGGTGTCGGCCACGATGAAGTACGCCCCGGCCTGGCCCTCGAGGTGTCCCACTGGCTCAGCGGATGCCCCACCCGGCCGTGGTGCTGCCCAGGCGGTAGGGAAAGTCACCCGGCCCCGCGTGGGGCGGCGCTCGCATGCCCTGCAGGAACGGGACCAGGCAGCGACCGACGAGGTCGCCGGCCCGCTCGGCCAGCTTGCCCCGCACCTCGAGCGTCGCCCGGCCGACCCTGCCCGCCGGGGTGATGCTCGTGGCCAGCGCCACCTTGTAGCCGAAGCCCAGGGTCTGGTCGGTCCACTCGGCGCAGTGGCTGATGGCCATGGTCCACGGGCTCAGAACCCAGTACACGGCCTGACTGTAGTTCTTGCGTTCCTCGTCGCTCTTGAGCGGGTAGACCGCAACCGGGCGGGGGTCCGGTCGGCGACCGAGCCGCGCGCCTGGGGAGCCCACCAGGACCTGCAGCGTGAAGGACGGGAGCTTGGTGTACGACGGAAAGCGTAGCGGCAAGACGTATGGCATCAGGCACGCCTGGAGCTGATCGCCGTGTCGGGCCGAGAACGTCTTCAGCTTGCCGTCGGGCTCGATCGCGAAGTCCAGGCGGTCGTGAAACTCGCCGCCCACCATCCGCTGAGTGTCGACGCAGCTCCGGATGTGCTGCTCCACCGCCAGCAGGCGCCGGAATCCAGCGACCTGGTACTGGTAACGGCCGCGGAACGAGTCGATGGCGATGGGCTCGTCGCGGCGCTCCGTCGCGGTGGATTTTGTCCGGCGCAGGTCCAGCACGCGGGACACCGTTTGTTCGGGGATCTGCCCCGCCGCACAGATGCTCCAGCACAGACCCCAGACGACGATCATGAGCTTCATCGGAAGGAGTATAGCGGTGGTCCTTGCATCCGGTCGAGTACCTGCCGTACCGTAACCGCATGTGGCTCGGTCCAACGCTGTTGTACTGGTCCTCCGCCGGGGTCGTGCTCTACACCTACCTCGGCTATCCGGCGCTGATCAACCTGCTGGCGCGGCTGCGGCCAGGCCGGGTCCGCGCGGCCCCCATCGAGCCCACGGTGAGCGTGGTGCTGGCGGTGCACGACGAACAGGCGAACATCGCCCGCAAGCTGGAAAACCTGCTGGGGCTGGACTACCCCCCGGACAAGCTCCAGGTGGTGGTGGTGAGCGACGCCTCCAGCGACGATACCGACGCCATCGTAGAGGACCACGCCCGCCGCTACCCCGGCCGCGTTACGCTGGAGCGGATGGAGACCAAGAACGGCAAGGCGTCGTCGCTCAACCGCGGGATGCAGCGCGCCAGCGGCGAGGTGGTGGTGTTCTGTGACGCCCGTCAGCGCATCGACGCCCAGGCCCTGCGCGCGCTGGTTCCGCCCTTCGCCGACCCCACCGTCGGCGCGGTGAGCGGCGAGCTGGAGATGACCGGCGAGCGCGGCCCCAGTGTGTACTGGCGCTACGAGAAGTTGATCCGCGCGGCGGAGGGCCGCGTGGATTCGGTGGTGGGGGCCACGGGCGCGCTGTTCGCCATCCGCCGCCACCTGTTCCAGGCGTTGCCGCCCGGCACGCTGCTGGACGACGTCTACACCCCGATGCAGATCGTGCTCCAGGGGTACCGCGTGCTGTTCGAGCCGGGGGCCAGGGTCTACGACCAGGAGGCCCAGCTGGCGGGAGAGTTCGCGCGCAAGGCGCGTACGCTGGCTGGCAACTTCCAGCTGCTGCGGCTGCTGCCGCGGCTGCTGCACCCGACGAAAAACCGCCTGTTCCTGCAGTTCGTGTCGCACAAGCTGCTGCGGCTGCTGTGCCCCTTCGCCCTGACCACGCTACTGGCGTCCAACGTCATGCTGGTGGCGACCTTCGCCCCGGGCTGGCCGCTGTACGTGGTGACCCTGGCCGGTCAGCTCGCGGCCTACGGGCTGGCGATCAAGGGCGCCGTGGAGGGTGAGCGCGCCGGCCGCGCGGCGCGGGTGAGCCACACCTTCGTCGTGCTGAACCTGGCGGCGGTGGAGGGGCTGCGTCGCTTCCTACGCAAGGACCTCGAATGGACCACCGCTCGGCAGTGAGCCTCGGGCTCCTGCTGATGTTGCTGTCCTGCCCCGGGGAGTCGGAGCCGCGACGCCCGGTGCACGGGCCGCGCACCGGGCGCACCGCGCAGCTGCGCTTCCGACCCGCCGCGGGACAGAGCGTGGTGGGGCGGTTTCTGTCCACGCTGCACCTGGCCCAGGGCGGTCGAGCCAGCGGACAGGTCGGGGACTACTTCGCGCGCAGCACCGATCTGCTGGCCGTGATTCGCGCGGCCGACGGCAGCCTGACCGACGTCGCGGCGGGGCCCGACTTCATCGACCGGCTGGGCTGGGGCAGCGTCGCGCTGTGCGACGGCGAGGGTCGTCACGGGGTGCAGGTCGCGGGGATCGACATCGTGACCGGCCGCCGGCCCGCGATCGTGGTCCGCGGCCAGGTTCGCCGTCAGCGCGACTGGCTGGAGGTGCAGACCGAGTATCATGTGCCGCCGGGGCGACAGCACGTGGTGCTGAGCACCACCGTGAGCAACCCGCTGCGCCAGCGCGTGTGGCGCAACCTGGCGGTGTGCGACCACATGGGTCTGGGCAACGCGCGGCTGTTCGTCCCCGGCGTGGGCCACGTGCTCAGGCCCGGGACGTACCCGGCGCGCTTCTGCGGCCTCGAGGAGCACGGTCGGTCGACGGTGCTGATGGTTCCCCGCGGGGCGGCGCCGATGCGTCTGCGGCTGGAGCTGTCCACGCCGGTGCCGGCGTTCGACCCGACGGTGGACGCGGAGTACGGCCGCGTGGACCTCGCGCCGGGCAAGCGGCTGGTGGTGCGACGTGTGCTGGCCGTGGGACGCGGCGGCCTGCACGAGGCGCTGGCCGAGGCGCTTTCGGGGTATGCCGTGCGCGGAGCGGGGAAGCCTCGCACGAGTGCGGAGCGGAGCGCACAAGACGTGGCCGTGCGGCGGGTGGCGGTGAACCTGCCCGGCGCGGGCCGGTTGATGGTGTCGCGAGAGGGTGCACCGTATCTGTGGAGCAGCGTGACCGGGAAGCCCGGTACGCGGGTCCAGTTGACCGTCGAGCCGGGTCCGCTGATGGTCAGTCTGTGGCAGCCCGGTGCGGGCGAGGGGGCGGCGATCCCTCTCGTCGACGGTATCTCTCCCGGTGTGCCGATCTCCAGCGAGCTGCGCCTGCGCGTCGATGTCGATGGCTCCAGCACCACCCCGGTCAAGCTCGTGTTCCACGGTCAGCGCGGCACACCCGATCCCAACTTCGGCAACGACGGGACGCTGCAGGCAGACAACGTGGTGTATGCCGCCGGCGGCGAGCCGAGCGTTCGCCTGGCGCCGGGGCACTACCGCGTGACGGCCACCCGGGGCTTCGATCACACCATCGCCAGCGGGTCGGTGAAGCTGCGCGTCCCGCCTCCTGCGCCGGCCGCGCGCTCCATGCTGCACACCCGGGCGGCGCCCGCGCCGCCTCCCCCGGCCACCCTGCGTCTGTCGATCAAACGTGTCGTCCCCGCCGCGGGGTGGGCCAGCCTCGATCTTCACCTGCACAGCTACGGCAGCTTCGACTGTCCCATCGCGCCGGCCGACCGGGTGATCTCGGCCG
>Ga0210044_10005894_pt1 | contig 16361 bp, 10 predicted proteins | sample CryGey13umfilter_2_FD_183959 | JGI IMG/M metagenome (GOLD analysis project Ga0210044, IMG submission 183959) | Groundwater microbial communities from aquifer in Utah, USA - Crystal Geyser 4/9/14 3 um filter (SPAdes) (version 2) | ecosystem: Environmental > Aquatic > Deep subsurface >...
GCAGAGGGCGACCGCGTGCACCTGCGCGTCCAAGCGTCCGACGAGGTCCGGCGCTGGCTGGGCGAGCCGCGTCAGCAAAGAGTGGCGGAGCAAACTGGAACGTGATGGAACCGGATCGAGTGGGTTCTACGGCGTGGGCGACCTCAGCTTCAACACCGTGCTGCTGTTCGCGGACGAGGCGGCGGTCTCGCAGGTGTGCGGCGACGCGGCGGCCTTCGGCTACATCAAGGACGAGGCATCGCCCTTGCTCCAAGCGATGGCGGACGCCGGCGGCGGCACCTTCCGCGACATCAACACGTCGGGCAGCATCGACTTCTTGACCTTCGACTACGCCTCGCTGCGAGCGCCCTACGCCCTGTCGGAGCTCTTCGCCCTCAACATGAGCGCGATGCCCACCGCCGACGGCCCCATGCCCGACTCCGACCAAGACGGCCTCACGGACGCCCTCGAGTTCGCGGAGGGCCTCGACCGCCTCAAGCCCGACTCCGACGGCGACGGCTACGGCGATCTGTTCGAGCGAACCTACCAGAGCCACGGCTTCGACCCGCGCGACGCTGCGGTCCCAGCCTGGGGCTGCGCCGACCCCTTTGACCGCGACGGCGACGGCCTCAACGCCTGCGAGGAGGCCTTCCTCAGCACCTCGCCGGTGACCCCCGACACCGACGGCGACCTGCTCCCCGACGGCGTCGAGCTGCGCTTCGGTCTGGACCCGCTGGTGAAGGACACCCAGGTCGATCACGACCTCGACGGGTGCGTGTCCGGCTTGGAGGTGCGCACCGGCACCCACCCGATGATCTACGAAGCGAACGCCCTGCTCGATCAGGTGCGCACCACCCTCGAGGAGGTCGAGCCCCGCGACGGCCGCACCTGCTATCACTACGGTCTGCAGGACATCTCCTTGGTGCCAGCCCTCACCGAGGGCGCCGACAAGGGCCGCAACGAGGTGCACCTCTACGCGGCCGAGGCCCCGAGCGGCTTGTCGGGGGGCGGCGCCCGCTTTCACGTCGCCTGCGCCGAGGCGCGCTACCTGGGCGACACCTTCAAGGCGCCCGCCGAGGGCCGCATCGACGACCTCTCGCGCTACCTCTTCTCCGAGCTGCCCGACTTCCAGTCGCCCGAGCGCTGCCTCAAGCTCACCGACGATCCCACCGTGCGCCCCGAGTGGGCGTGGGACCAGCCATGATCCGCTCGCGCAGCGCCTTGTGCCTGCTCGCCCTCAGCGCCTGCACCGACGCCGGCCTGACCCTGCTGCCCGCAGATCCGCCCACCCCCGTCGACGACAAGCTGGCGATCGAAGGCAGCTTGTGCACGCTCCCGGTCGAGGACCTCGTCTACCCGCTACGCGTGGTCGTGCTGGTCGACGCCTCCGAGTCCATGTCCGTCACCGACCCGCCGGACCCGATCACCGGCGTCACCAGCCGCGAGCGCGCCGTAAAGGCGCTCGCCGACGAGCTCCTAGACGGCACCAGCGACACGCGCATCTCCGTGGTGCGCTTCTCCGCCGAGGCCCAGCCGCTCACGCAGGTGAACGCCCCCGACGGCACGCTCCAGAGCTACTTCACCGACGACCCAGCGCTCATCGCCTCGCGCTTGTACCTGCTCGGCGAGACCGACCGAAAGACCAACTTCGTGTTCGCGCTCTCCGAGGCCTACGCGGAGCTCCGCCACGAGCTCACGCAGACCTCGCAAGAGGACCTCGGCCTGTCGAATGTGCAGGTCATCCTGGTGACCGACGGCATCCCCGACCAAGAGGGCTCCGGCGATCCCGTCAACGACATCCGCGACGCGGTCAAGGCGATCGTCGACCTCGGGAGCCTGTTTCGCCTCGACACCATCGGCGTGAGCACGGCGCACCTCGCGTCGGGCGTGCCCGCGGTGGACAACCGCGCCGAGACGCTGCTGCAAGAGCTGGCCAACATCGGCAAAGGCACGTTTCGCAGCTTCGCTTCGGGCGGCGAGCTCAACTTCTTGTACGTCGACCTCTCGTCGCTCAAGCGCGTCTTCACCCTCGACAGCCTGGTGGCGTGGAACCTCAACGCGCTGGTGCAGGGCGACGAGGTGCGCTCCGACTCCGACGGCGACGGCCTCAGCGACGCCGAGGAGCGCGCGCTCGGCACCAGCCCCTACCTGCCAGACTCCGACGGCGACGGCTGCCGCGACAGCCTGGAGGTGCGCAACGGCGGCTCCGGCCTCGACCCGCTCAACCCCGACGACTGCAAGTGCTACCTGCCGGACTACTGCTTCGACGAGGACGAGGACGGGCTCTGCGACAGCGGCTGCCTCGACGTGAACCAGGACCACCTCTGCGACTGCCCCGACCTCGACGGTGACGGGCTCTGCGACCCGGACACCTACCAGGACACCGATGGCGACGGGCTCTTCGACTGCGAGGAGCGCTGGGCGGGCACCAACAGCCGCGGCGCGGACACCGACGGCGATGGCCTGCTCGATCTGCACGAGCTGCGCTTCGGCACCTCGCCCGACATCGACGACTTCGCGAGCGATCTGGACTGGGACGTGGTGAGCAACGGCGACGAGGTGCGCACCGCCACCGATCCGCACCACGTCAGCGCGCGCGGCCGCTACCACCAGGCCTACCGCTACGCGCTCTCGGAGCAGGCCCCCGAGCCCGGCCGGAGCTGCTACGACTTCGGCGTGAGCAACATCACGCTCACCGAGGCGCTGCCCGCCTTGTCGGCGTCCCCGGCGCGGGGCCCGCTCGGTCAGGGCTGGAGCGGTCACGACCGCGTGCTGCTCTTCGCGGGCGAGGTGCCCTTCGACAGCCCCGGCAGCTACGCGCGCTACCGCGTCGCCTGCGTCGAAGCAGGCTTTCGCGCCGAGGGCAACTACCGCGACCCGCCGAGCGGGCGCGTGACCATCACCGAGGACGACTTCGTGGACCTCTTGAACTTCGAGCCCGCGCGCGACTGCGTGCTAGCGTCGCGTCGGAGCGCCCCGTGAGCCCGCGCGCCTCGCTGCTGCTGCTGCTCGCCGGCTGCCCGAGCGGCCCCGTGGACAGCGACACGGGTGAGGGGACCGACCTCGGCCCGCTCGCCTGCGCGTGGGACACCGACGACCTGCCCGCCTCCGCCGGCGAGCTCGTGCTGGACACGCTCACCCAGGGCACCATCTGTCCGCGCGGCGATCAGGACTGGTACAGGATCACCCTGCCAAACTCAGACCGCCTGCTCGATGTGTCGCTCACCATCGACGCCCCCATCGCCCCGCTGGAGCTCACCTGGTCGCTGTGGGACAGCAGCGGCGCCCACCTGCTCGACGGCCCGGCCGCTGATGAGGCCGCCCGCGCCGGCCGCCCGCTGCGCGTCACGCACGGCGTCGACACCAACGCGCTGCTGCTGCAGGTGCACGACATCACCGGCGTCGCCGAGGACCCGAGCCACCCCTACCAGCTCAAGGTCATGAGCGCGCCGGACCTCGACGCGCACGAGCCGAACAACGACGACGCCCACGCCACACCCCTCGCGAGCAACGCGCTCACCGGGCGGATCAGCGCTCGTGGCGACGAGGACTGGTACCGCCTCGACGTGCCGGACCATGGCGTGCTCACCGCCTCGCTCAGCAGCGCCGTCGCCGACTACCAGCCGCGCCTGCGCCTCGTCGATCCCGCAGGCGTAGAGCACACCTCAGCGGTGAACCTCTCCGGCACCGTCAGCCCCACCGACCTGCGCTGGGTGCTCGCCCTCGACCAGCCCGGCGCCTGGTTCCTGGTGGTCGACGACGACGACCAGCGCGACGACGACCGCGACGTGCCCTACACGCTGCAAGCCTCGCTGCGGTCGGACCCGGACGTGCACGAGCCCAATGACCACCCGGACCTCGCCACCGACCTCGGCGCGAGCGGCTGCGCTGCGACGTGGTCTGCGAGCACCTCAGCGCAGGGCACCCTCGCGAGCACGGGCGACGTCGACTGGTACCAGCTCAGCCTCAGCGGCGACTGCAGCGGCGGCGTGCTGGAGGCGACCCTCGACTTCGCGGGCTCACCGGCGCTGCCCGCCGACCTCCTCGCCGAGCTGCGGCTAGTCCACGAGGCCCCTGGCAGCGCGTGCAGCCTCGACCAGGACTGCCAGGTCCTCGCGACACCTTGCTCATCGGACGCGAGCTGCGAGCACCTCGGCAGCCGCTGCTTGCCGAGCGAGGGCGCCTGCGCCGGGGCGGGCTTCTGCCTGCCGACCAGCGTGTGCGCCGCGAACGAGGTCGTTGAGACGGCGCCAGGCGGTGATCCTGGCGGCTTGCGCCTGCTCGCGCCGCTCACCGCCGCGGACACGGTGTGGCTCGCCGTCGCCGACAACCGGGGCGACGCCTTCGCCCCAGACAACGACTACGTGCTCTCGGTGCGCACCCTCGCGGACCCCGATCCAAACGAGCCGAACGACGTGTTCACCGCGCGGCCGCCGACCTCCTCCGAGGCCGGAATGCAGACGCCGCGCGCCGTCGAGCTCCCCGTCCACGACTGCGTGCCGCCCACCGATCCAATCGAGCTCGCGGCCTGGGTGCCCGACTGCTGCGACGACACCACCTGGGTGAGCGGCGCGGTGGCGTGGAAGTACGACCAGGACTGGTTCCGCTACGCCCACCCGTGCCCCGGCGGCGACTGCATGGTGCGCGTGCGCTACCAAGCCGATCCCGGCCCTGTCGACCTGTTCATGCAGGTCTTTCGCGGGAACAGCCTGTGGTTTGACGGGCTGGCGGCCACGGTCGACCTCCCGGCTCAGCCCGCCCTCGCGGGCAGCTACGGCGGCCTGGCGGACACGGACACCTGCTTCTACGCCTCGCAGAAGCACACCGGCGCACCCTTCTGGTACTACCTGGCGATTCGCGACACCATCCGCTTGTCGGACAGCCAGCCGCAGGGCGGGCGCTGGGACGCGGACCCGCTCCAGGGCTACCGCGTCTGCGTCGAGAAGATCGCCGACGGATGCGCCACCCCCTGCACGCTCTACACCGACGGATGCGGAACCCCATGACGCGCTCGCTCCTCGCCGCTCTCGCGCTGCTCGCCGCTTGCCCCGGCCCCGACACCGCGGTCGACACCGACCCCGGCACGAGCGGCACCGACCCGGACACCGGCACCGCGCGCCCCGCGTGGACCGCGTCGCTCCTCGCCGAAGTCGACGGCGGGCAGCAGCTCCGGCTCACCGCCACCGCTGAGGGCCAGCTCCTGGCGGCCTGGTTCGCCAACACACCCGTCAGCGACGGCATCTGCGACGAGATCGCCGCGAACCCGCCGGAGCGGCTGCGGTACCCGCTGATGGCGGCGCTCGGCGGCCCGGACGCTTGGGCGGTCGAAGAGGTCGCTCGCCCGGTCGTCGCGCTCACGCCCACCGGCCTGGACCTCGCGGTCGACCCGAGCGGCGCGCCGGTCATCGCCTTCACCGGTGGCACCCCGCAGGGGCAGTACTGCGGCGGCAACGACGCGGTGGTCGCCACGCGCGGCAGCGGAGGCGCTTGGGCGCAGGTCACCGCAGCCTCCGAGTCCGGCGAGTCCAACACGGGCTTACCCGCCAGCGACGCCGGCTTTGTGGTGGGGCACTGGCCGGCCCTCGCCTTCGACCCCGCCGGGCACGCCGCCGTCCTGCACCGCGACGTTCACTACGGGGCGCTCCAGCGCGACGACGAGTACCGCGCCGACGCCGAGCTCGCCTGGAGCAGCGGTTCCGGTTGGTCCCACGAGGCCGTCGACGCAGGGCAGGGGGCCGGCGCCTACGGGCAGCTGCGCTTCGCCGCGGACGGCCAGCCCGTCGCGGTCTACGTCGTGCCGATTCAGGGCACCGGCGAGCAGCGCTTGGGCGTCTGGGCCTCCAAGCGCGCCACCGACGGAACCTGGGCGCGCGTGCAGCTCCACGCCGGCCAGGTCGGTCAAGAGGTCGCCGTCGATCTGTCGCCTGCGGGGGTGCTCAGCGTCGCCTTCTACAGCGCCGACGACCTCGAGCCGCGCCTGCGCCGCCTGACCGACCTCACGCGCTTGGACGACCCGAGCGCCTGGACCAACGAGCGCGTCGGCACCGCGCTCTACGACGAGGGCGCCGCCATCAGCATCGCCCGCCTGCCCGACGAGCGCCTCGCCCTGTCCTACCACCGCTGCAAGCGCGCCGCGGACAACGCCGACACCTGCGACGCCAACGAGGAGGCGGTCGTCGTCGCCTTGGAGGACGGGTCGAGCTGGACGCACGAGGTCGCCTACCGCGGGGCGTACGGCGCGTGCGGCGGCTACACCTCGCTCGCGGTGGCCGGCGCTGAGCTCTTCGTCGCCTTCCAGTGCACCGATCAGGTCGACGGCGCCTTCGTCGTGCGCCCGTGGCTCGCGCGGAGGCCGCTGTGAAGCACCTCGCGCTGCTGCTCGCCCTCGCGACCGGCTGTCAGAGCGGCCCGGGCAGCCTGGACGGCTCGCTCTCGCGCATCTTCGACCTCTCGTACACCTCGGTGCGGGCGCGCCTCTACCCGAGCGAGCTCAGCGTCGAGTACGTCGACGAGGCGCGCTACAACGCCGTCGCGCTGCGGGTGACCCTCGATCACCTCGACGAGCTGCAGCTCCACACCACCTACGACCTCTACGAGCTAGGCCACATCGGCGTGAGCGACAGCTTCGGCGGCTCGCTGCCCCCGCTCCTCTCTGGCACCATCACCCTGCGCGAGCTCAGCGTCGACGCCCCCGAGCCCACCTGCCGCGGCGACTTCAGCGCCCTCTTCCAGACCGCCGCCGGCGACCGCTTCAGCGTCTTCGGCCCCTTCGACGCCCGCCTGGAGGTCGTCGATGCGATCTAGGTGGGCTCTGGCACTGCTTCCGGCGGCGCTGCTGTCCTGCTCCGACGCTTCGCTCTATATGCAGGGCATGGAGAACAGGGAGCCCGACCGCTTGGCCGTGACCGGGCGGGTCTGCACCGATGACGCGCGCACGGCGGGCTTTCCGATCCGCGTGCTCTTCGTCGTCGACAACGCGGCGGGGCCGCTCTTTACGGACTTCGATCCCGAGCTCTCGCGGCTGCGGGCGCTCACCGAGGCCGTGTCGCTGCACAGCGGCAACACCTACTCCTTCGCCGTCGCGGGCTTCGGCGCGCGGGCCTCGCAGCTCGCGCCCACCACCGGCGGCTTCACCGCCAACCCCGGCGCCCTCGACAACGGCTTCGCCTCCCTCAGCCTGCCGCAGGCGTGCTTGGGCGACACCTGCCGCAGCTATGGCGACGCGGTGTCGCTCACGCGCAACATCGTCGAGGGCGACCTCGCCAACCTGCCGCGGGGCGAGCGCCTGCGCACGCAGTACATCGTCGTGTGGGTGAGCGCTGGCGCGCCGCAGCCCCTCGTGCAGGACTGGGGCACCACCGTCACCACGCTCACCGCCCAGGTGGCGGACCTGCGCCGCGACGTGGAGGCCGCGGGGGCGCTCTCGTTCAGCCTGCACACGCTCTACCTCGCCGCCGAGGGCTCCAACAGCGATCGCGCCAAGACCGAGGCGCTGCTCCAGCAGCTCGCCTTCGTGGGGGCAGGGCGCTTTGAGCGCTTCAACGTCGCCGACGCCATCACCTTGGAGCGCATCGGCCTGCTCAAGCTCAGCACGGTGCTGCAAGGAAAGTCCTTGCTCGTCACCAACGACTCCGCGCTGCCAAACCTCGGCGCCCCTCTCCCAGACAGCGACGGCGACGGCCTCTCCGACGCAACCGAGGCCGAGCTCGGCAGCGACCCGACCCTGCGCGACAGCGACGGCGACGGCGTCGGCGATCTGGTGGAGCTGCTCATCGCCCAGGACCTCATGGTCGCGAACGATCCGCCGCGAAGCTGCGGTCGCTACGAGGGGCCGCCCTACGCCGACCAGGACCTCGACGGCCTGAACGACTGCGAAGAGGCCCTGCTCGGCACCGACTGGAGCCTGCCGGACACCGACGGCGACACCATCCCCGACCGCGTCGAGGTGGTGCACCGCACCGACTACCTGCGCGCCGACCTCCTCGACGACATGGACTGGGACGGCGCGAGCAACGGCGACGAGCTCCTCAACCACACCGATCCCGGCTCGGCGGACGCCACCTCGCACCTCTCGGACAGCTACCGCTACGAGCTGCTCGACGAGGGCATCGTGCAGGAGCCGGTCGTCACCGCGGTGCCCCTGCACGGCGTCGTCGTGCGCGAGGCCGGCCCGGCGCTGCCCGCTGGCGTCGGCGTGCTCACCTACACCCCGAGCCCGCCGACCCTCTCGTGGCGCGGCCCCCTCGATCCCTCAGCGGGGCCGCCCGTCGTCCTGGACGGCGCCGACCGCTACCTGCTGCGCTCCTCCCGCGCCGACGCGCACCTCATCGCCGACGTGAACCCAGCGCTGCTCCCGCCGGAGCCCGTGCAGCAGTCGCTCTACGTCGAGCTCGTCGACAAGAGCTGCTGGCAGTACACCGTGCGCAACATCCGCTTGGTGGAGACCCTCTCTGGCCTGAACAACATCAACCTGTGGTTCTCCGAGTCGCCCCAAGGCCAGCTCACCCGGCCGGGCCTGTACCGCGTCGCCAACTTGCCGGTGACCTACACCGTCGCCGACGGTCGCCACCCCTCGGCCCCGCTCCTCTCGCTCACGGACGCCTCCTTTGTCTCGACCGCTACGCTCTACTGAGCTCCGCTCTCGGACTGCACCTCAGCGGCTCGTCGTCGCTGGGGGCGCGCTCCTGCTGACGGGCTGCGTCACCGGCACCACGACCTTCGTGGGCGACCGGCTGCCGAACCTGTGCAGCGAGAGCTACGCCACGTGCAGCGTCACCGCCGGCTGCGCGCTGGACGACGCGCACTATGTCGAGGGCACCTTCCCGGGCGCCCGGCGCGTGGTCGTCTTTAGCGAGGCCGAGGACACGACCTACCGCGTGCGCTTGTACCTCCCGACCACCGAGGCCCCTGGCACCGAGCTCCTCGTGCAGCTCTACGAGCCCGACTGCACCCTGGACACGGTCGCCGCGCGCGCGCACCTGCAGGACGTCGACCTCATCGCCGAGGCCGGCCCCGACCGCACGCTGCGCTTCGACGACCTGGTCGTCACCCAGCCCGGGGAGCATCTACTGGAGCTCTACTCCGACATGTCGGCGTCCTACCTGCTGATTGTAGAGCGGGTGGAGGCGGGGCTGTAGCGGGTGGCGTTTCATCCGCGTATACTTGGGCATATAAGTGGGGTACCCAGTGGGACAGGTCACGCTCTACATGGACGAGGACACCATGGGCCGGATGCGCGAAGCCGCTCAGGCCGCGGGCTTGTCGATGAGCGCGTGGCTGTCGCAGCTCGTCCGGGAGCGCACGCGCGTGGAGTGGCCTCCCGACGTCGTAGCGCTCGCGGGCGCCTGGCGCGATCTGCCGACCGCCGAGGAGCTTCGCTCGGAGCAGTCGGGTGACGTCGAGCGTGAGGCGCTGTGATGTTCGTCCTCGACACGAACACCCTCGTCTACTTCTTCCGCGGCGACGGGCTGGTCGCGAAGCGGCTGCTCGCCACGCCTCCGGCGCAGATCGCGGTCCCCGCGGTCGTCGTGTACGAGCTCGAGACCGGCATCGCCAAGTCCTCGGACCCCGCCAAGCGCCGCGGGCAGCTCGATCAGCTGCTGCGCGTCGTGACGGTGTTGCCCTTCGGCATCGAGGAGGCGAAGTCCGCGGTGGCGCTGCGTGCGCAGCTCGAGCGGGAGGGCCGGCCCATCGACCCCATGGACACGCTCATCGCAGGCACGGCGCTCGCGCATCGCGGCGTGCTAGTGACCAGGAACGTCCGCGAGTTTGGGCGGGTGCCGGGTCTTGGGATGGAGGACTGGTTCGGTCTGTAACGAGGCCCACGAGCCGCGGGTCGAAGCGCGCTACGGGTAGCTGGCCCTGCCCGAGCCGGTCTCGGACGAGGACATCACCTGGGGGTCGCCGTAGACGACGGCGTCGCCGCTCCCGGTGAGCGTGACGGTCACCTGATCCGTGACGGTGAGCGTGATGTTCGCGGAGCCTGTGCTGTGCAGGGTGGCTGACTGCGCGACGAAGCGCTCGTCGCCAATGTCGCCGCTCCCAGTGAGCCGGATGCTCGCGGTGTCGGCAGTGCCCCCGAGCCCGTTGTGCCCCGAACCGGTGCCGTGAAGGTCCAGGTCGCAGGCGTGAAGCTGGCCGACGTCGACGCGCCCCGAGCCGCTGTGCTCGATCGCGACGGAGCAGCCCGAGAGCGACACAACGTCGACGTCGCCAGAGCCTGTGCTGCGAAGTTGTTCGACGCCCGCGGCGTGCACGTCGACGTGGAGGTCCCCTGAGCCCGTGACCGCGAGCTCCGCGAGGCCCTCGGCGACGCCGTTGGCCGCGTCGGCGAGCACCGTGCTCCCCGAGCCCGTGAGCGTAAGGCTGCGCACCTCGGGGAGGTGCACGATGGCCTGGCACTGGGTGCGCGGCACGAGGTTGGTGCCCGTGGCGCTGCGCAGGACCAGCACGCCGTCCTGGACCTCGGTGACGATGCTGGCGAGCAGGTTGTCGTCGCAGGTGAGGGCGACGCTCGGGCCCGTGCTGTCGATGTACACCGTGCTGTCCACGAACAGCGCGCTCTCGAAGGCGACGGCGCCCGGCGCGTTGCGCTGTACGGTGGCTGGAATGCCACTGCCTACCTGGCTGATCATGCAGCCGGTGGCGGCGAAGAGGCCGAGGGCCGCGAGCTGAGGTCGAGCCATAGGAGCTCCCATTTCCGTGAGACACCTGTAGCTTAGCTGGCTTCGAGACGACGCGCTGCACCGACGCCGGTGCAGCCCACGCGTCCATATGCGTGCTGCCCGTGCGCCGCTCGCGATACGCGATACGCTTCCTCCACACTTTGTCAGAGGTCCTCATGCGCAGCTTCTTCCTTCTCTCGCTCCTCGCCGCTTGCGGTTCTACCCCCACCCCCGTCGCGCCCGTCGAAGCGCCGGTCGAGGTCGCGGCACCCGTCGCGGCTCCTACGCCCGCGGGCACCGAGCTCGCGGTGGACAACACCCGCTCCGGGATCAGCTGGACCGCTCACAAGCTGCTCGGCGAGAACGCCATCGCGCTGCGCGACTACACCGGCAAGGTCTGGGTCGACGGAGATCAGGTCACTGGCGTCGCCTTCGTCGGCAAGATGGCCTCGCTGGAAGCGGACCAGCCCAAGCTCACCACGCACCTGTTGAACGCTGACTTCTTCAACGTCGAGGTCTACCCCGAGTCCTCGTTCACCAGCACCTCCGTCGCCGCAGGCTCGAAGGTCGACGGCTTTAACGCCACCGTGACCGGCGACCTCACGGTCATGGGCATCACCAAGACCATCACCTTCCCAGCGGCGATCGAGCTCACGGCTGATCAGGTGGCCGCCCGCGCCGCCTTCGACGTCGACCGCCGCGACTTCAAGCTGGTCTACCCGGGCATGCCCGACAACCTCATCAAGGACATCGTCCCGATGGAGGTTCACTTCGTAGCGCTCCGGAAGTGACGGTGTAGCGTTGTCTTAGCCGGAATAGCGGGTGGCATGGCAGGTTCGCCCGCCGATCCCGCGACCCGAAGCGCCTTGGCCCGCAGCCGCTCCAAGGTCGAGCGCTCGTCCTCGCACAGCGCGTCCAAGCTGCGACTCCCGTCCAGCGTGCGCAGGAGCGGGCTCGATGCAGCAGCGGCACGGCCGCGTCGAGGTGAGGGCCACGGACATCAGCGGCGCGATCGAGGTGCTGTGACGGCTGCGAAGGCATGGTCTGGTCTCCGTGAGGGCGTGTTGCAACCCCTTCATACCGGACCCGGCCATGCCCTCCTTCGACTTCTCCTCATCAAGCTCGGCTCACCCCATCGAGACCACCGCCCACGCGCCTTGGCGGTGAGCCCGCTGAGGTCGACCAATTCCTCCCTTTGGGCGGAACGACGACCGAGGCCGTGCACAACGTTCTCATTGTGTTATGGCTGCGGCCATTCATGTGAAAGACCACGCTCGGAGATGCTTATGATTCCATCACTTCGCTCTTTCCTGGCGGTGTCCGCGCTAATGTCAGCTCTTGGGGGAAGCCTCGCCCCTGCGAATGCGCAGGACCCGATGCCGGAGTTTGCGGGTGAGTTCCTCAACCTCTCCTTCCGGGGCGATGGCGAGACACCGCTCGCGTCGGACCTCTTCGCCGAACACGAGCGACAGCTCGCCGCGCCGCGCATGGCGGGCTCTGTATCGGAGAGAGGCGACGTGGCCTACAGCCTGCCCATCCCTCTCCCAGCTGCCCGCATCTCTCCGGAGCTTGCGCTCTCCTACTCGTCGGCGGGATCGGCGCACTCGTGGGTCTCTCGCGGTTGGGCTATCTCGGCTGGAATGCGCATAGAGCGAATTGTCGGTGTTCAGGCGTCCCAGGCGTATCGCTACGCGCCAAACGCGCATCGCATCCACGGCGGAGGGCTGGACGGGCTCATCGTTGAGGGGCCGTCGGGCTGGCAGTACGTCTCTACTAGCGGGGTCGCCGCCAAAGCGGAGCTTCGCAGCGATGGCAGCTGGCTCGTGCGGACGGGTGGACGGACCACGTTGCTCAAGCCGGATCAGGTCGCGCTCGGCGGAAGCTCGCCCGCACCCGTGAGCTGGCACACAGCACGAGTACGAGACGAGAGTGGCAACACCGTCGACTACTCGTGGACCGCGGGGCGCTTGGATAGCGTCGCGTTCGGCGGCACGTCTGTGAGCATCGACAGCTCGGGGACCTCCGCGCCTCACCTCTACGGCGTCGTGCTGAGCTACGCGGACACCGTGCTCGACGGGTACCGATCCGTAGAGGCTCGCGGGGGGCACGTTGAGGTCATCGACAAGCGCCTCACGTCGTTGTACATCCAGTCCTACGTGGGGACTGTCACGACGCCGCAGCGCGTGGCTTTGGACTACGTGCGACTCGACGACCGCGAGGTGCTGTCGGCGGTGCGGCAACAGGGCCGTGGTGGCGGGGGGCAGCCGTCGCTTCTCCTCGCGGAGTTCGATTATGCGGCGTATCCGACCGATACCCTCGATACGGCTGTGCTCTTCGATGGCATCGGCGAGTATCCCGACGACATCTCCAGCAACCAAACGGCGTCAAGCGTGCCGGGTGTGCCCGGCGAGTCCATCGTCACCACGTCCTTTGTCGACGTCACCGGCGACGGCCTCCCCGAGACGTTGACCGACAACTGGGGCGCACAGCGCTACGTCTGGGACGATCCAAACAACCCCGACCATGGAACGTGGCTTGGCTTAAGCTCTCTGAGTGGTAGCGTCGGGCCGCTAGCGCGATCGGTTTCGGCGCGGTGCGGCGATCGCGAAGCGGTGTCGCTCACCATGTCCCGGCTCGTGGACATCAACGGCGACGGCTTTCAGGACTTGTTGGAGACTACTGCGCCCGAGCCAGCCTCATCGTACTACCCGGTGGATGCGGCGGTGGCGTATCCCAACGACCCGCGGCGCTACGCCGCGCCCGTAGAGTGCGGCTTCGCTGACGCAGCAGGTACCACGAGGTGGTACGTTCGCTATGGCCACAGTAACGGATTCGGTATGCTTCATCCGATGTCGGCGACCGTCCAATATCCGCAGGTGAGCATTAATGCAGTGCGGAAGCCCCGCTTGGCAGAAGAGTACCACTCCTCCTGGTTCACGGAGCGCACTGAGGGCGCGGTCATCGACTTGCTCGACGTCGACGGCGACGGGTGGCAGGACATCGTGTTCTTTGAGCCTACGTACGGGGCGTGCGGTGGGTCTATCGGGTGCGCCCGCGTTCCGTACGTGTACTACCACACCGGAACCATCCAAGGAGGTTGGTCGCAGGTGAAGACGTGGCTGCCCATCGACAGTGAGTCGATGGCCTCGACACTGGAGACCCTCGTGGTGGACCAGCAAGAGGTGTTCGGCGGCCGATTCTTTCACGAGCGCGTTGACAGTGCGCAGCAGATCGCTGGCTTCCGAGACATCAACGGTGACGGGAACGTCGACTTCGTTGATGCTAGCAATTGGACAGTTCAAACACCGCAATGGCGCGTGAATTTCGGCACTGGCGCGCGCGGCGTACGGAGCTTCGCTGCTGCGGTGGCCTGGCCAGCGCCGCTGGGCTTCTTGAGTGACACGAAGGAGGGCCGTCCAGCAGCGTCGATCTGCGCGGGCTTAGGTCAACACCCTCACACCCGGGAAGAAGTAGCGCAAAAACTGAGCTCCGAGTTTGGGCCAGAGTCTAATTTATACGACACAGCGTTAACGTTGCTCTCTGATAATGAAGGATATCTGTTGCCCGGCCTTCGGTTCGACCCTGTTGACCTGCACTGCAGCCATACTGACGGAAGCGCCGAAATTCAGCGTGCGAGCCTTCTCGACATGGACGGAGACGGGCTCACCGACCTTGTAGATGCCTTTGGCGGCCAGTGGTGGCGCAACGTCGGCGATCGATTCTCTGATGTTCCTCAGCCTACGCCTTCGTGGTTCGCCGGTACTTTGAGCCTCGCAGTCAGTTCACAGACTGCTGGGGTCGGTAGCACCTACGATGGTAGCGCACCCCCGCCTGCGTACGGTGAAGACTCGCCGTACCCCAACACCCTCCATCGAACCGTCCTGTGGACGATCACGGACGTCGACCGCGATGGGCTCCCCGATCGCGTCCAGCGCCCTCGCCCGGACAACAGCGGGCGCACTGTCGCGGGGGTCACCTACCATCCTCGCGCGGCCACCAGCATCGACGGGAGCGCTCGCCCCGGGCTGCTCACTGCGGTGCGCACGACGTATGGCGCAGAGACCTCCTTCTCCTACGTGTCTTCGTCGACCATGTCGCCCTCGGGGCGAGTGGGCGCTGGCGCACAAAAGATGGCGACTCACCACGATGTAGTCGCGATCGCCAGGACGACGGACCCGGTCACTGGGAGCGCCGCTGAGCGCCGCTATGCCTTCGAGGATGGCGTATGCTCTCAAGGCGTGTGCCAGGGCTTCGGCTACACCCGCGTAGAAGACGCGTCCTTCGATCCCGAGGTCCACACGCCGGGCACCCCGGCGCAGCCCACGGCGCGCACGGAGACCAACTACCTGCTCGGGCGAGACTACGCGCTCCCCACGAACGCGTGGACGTCAACGGACCGCCTGCATCCGGTCCTGCAGTCATCGTACGGAACGCCGTCTTGGGCTGTGAGCTTGGAGCAGCGGTTTGTCTACGAGACGCGCTGGTTTTCTGCGTCCGGAGGTCGAACCGTTCAGACGCGCTGGCTGAGCGAGCGCCACAGCACGGAGTACGCTGACGATGGGTCCGGCGCTGCGCGCGATCGGAGCGTGTACTTAGAGCGCGATCCGTACGGAAACGTGCTGCTCGCGAGTCATCGGGTTGGCCGCGGCAGCACAGCCAACGAGGACATCGACGTCGAGTACAAATATGCGTCGAACTATGACTCTACGCTGTTCGCGCCCAGCGCGGTCAGGACCGCGCAGTGGGACTCCCAGGCGTTGGGGTGGAAGAAGGTCGAGCAGTTTGGGTTTGCGTACGACAACAGGGCGCCGGGAGCGGCGCTCACGGCCGGACTGCTCACCGCACAGACCGTCGCGTCCGGACCGGTGGATGCCATCGAAGCCGAGACGGAGACGTGGACCTTTGCGCGAACGCCGCGCGGCGCGGTGACGCGGGTTGACGCGCCGCATCGAGGCTCGTCCTTTACGATCTGGACAAACGGAGACGCGTTGCCCAAGTGGCAAGTGAACGCGCTTGGTCACGTCACCCAGTATAAGTATGACGCGCTTGGGCGACAGATCGCCGTGACCGATCCCAACGGCGTGACGAAGTCTGTGGACATCGACGCGCTCGGGCGTCCGGTGCGAGCCTACGTCCGAGCTGCGACTCGCCCGAATGCCAGCTGGTCTACGGCACCCCTCTTCCCAACGGAGGACTACCAATATAATGACACGCCCGGAGCCGCCTTCGTCACCGTAAAGCATCATCGCTACGACACCGCGCCCATGGCGTCGAGCTCCAACATCGTCTCGACGCCAAACGGCACGAGCACCGAGTACCAGGTGCGAGATGGCTTTGGCGACGTGGTGCAGTCGTGGACTCCCGCGGAGCACAATGGCAGGTGGCTTGTCACTGACACCGTTCGCGATGTCGCTGGCCAGGTGCTGCGCACTAGCTATCCACGGCGTCGAACGGTGTTTTCTCCGAACTTCGGCGCGACACGCCTGAAGCAGTACACGTCCTGGACGGACTACGACGCGTTCGGGCGCCCCCGCGTGACGTGGGAGGACTATCAGCAGGGCCTTGGGATGAGGCAGATGAGCTTTCCACGCCCGGGTGAGGCGCGCACCGTGGACGTGGATGACTACGAGCGCGTCGAGCACACGGACGCATATGGGCGCCTGTCCGCTGTCGATGAGGGCCGCGCTGGTACGCTGACGCGCACGGGGCGCTATCTCT
>Ga0210044_10005898_pt1 | contig 16356 bp, 18 predicted proteins | sample CryGey13umfilter_2_FD_183959 | JGI IMG/M metagenome (GOLD analysis project Ga0210044, IMG submission 183959) | Groundwater microbial communities from aquifer in Utah, USA - Crystal Geyser 4/9/14 3 um filter (SPAdes) (version 2) | ecosystem: Environmental > Aquatic > Deep subsurface >...
AAGCGCGGATGATGCATATCAGATTATACCAGATATTGAGTATCGTCTTTACGCCGCTTTATCAGTCGGACAGCACGTTCAAACCCTGGATCAGGGACATTGTAATCCACCATTTTGCGAGATTACCCATCATCCGCAGCCTCATCGCGAAAACGGTGTCCGGGACCCTAGCTTTATCGAGTGTATGAAAAGGCTCTAACTCGCGTCTTCCCGAATCCGTTCATGGTGCCTAATCACTTCATCAATGATGAAGCGTAGAAATTTCTCCGAAAATTCCGGGTCGAGATTGGCATCGCTGGCAAGCTGGCGCAACCGGGCGATCTGCTCTGTTTCGCGCGCATTGTCGGCAGGGGGCAGATTGTTTCGGGCCTTATATTCGCCAACCGCCTGGGTGACCTTGAAGCGTTCTGCCAGCATGAACACCAGCGCCGCATCGATATTGTTGATGCTTTCCCGATATTGCTTCAGCTTTTCGTCCATGATTTGTCGCCCGATTTCCGCCCGCTGACTATTTGCCCCACTTACGCGGAATGCAACCACAACAGGTCTTATTTCACTTGCCTTATCCCTAGTGACTTGCCACATCTGGTGCAACATGTCAGCAACGGTCCATCATCTCGGTCGCGACACCGCGCCTTCGCTTGAACCGATCATGTCACTGGTCGCCAGCGACATGAATCAGGTCAACAGCGTGATTCTGGACCGGATGCAATCGGAAATTCCTCTCATCCCGGAGCTCGCGGGACATCTGATCGCCGGTGGAGGCAAGCGGATGCGGCCGATGCTAACTCTGGCGGCGGCGAAGCTGATCGGCTACCCGGGCGATCGCCATTTCAAACTGGCGGCCGCAGTAGAGTTTATCCATACCGCGACCCTGCTGCATGACGATGTGGTCGATGGTTCGGATTTGCGGCGCGGAAAGACCGCTGCGAATCTCATATTCGGCAATCCGGCCACGGTTCTGGTCGGCGACTTTCTGTTTAGCCGTTCGTTTGAGTTGATGGTCGAGGATGGCTCCCTGAAGGTCTTGAAAATATTGTCCAATGCGTCCGCCGTGATCGCCGAGGGCGAGGTCAACCAGCTGACCGCGCAGCGCAAGATCGATACCAGCGAAGACCGCTATCTGAATATCATCGGGGCCAAGACAGCCGCGCTGTTTGCCGCCGCCAGCCGGATTTCCGCTGTGGTCGCGGAATGCGACGAGGAAATCGAACTGGCGCTGGACAGCTATGGCCGCAATCTGGGGATCGCATTCCAGCTGGTTGATGACGCAATCGACTATTCATCCGACCGCGAAACGATGGGCAAGGATGCCGGCGATGATTTCCGTGAAGGCAAGGTCACCCTTCCGGTCATTCTGGCCTATTCGCGCGGCAGCGAGGAAGACCGCAAATTCTGGAAAGATGCGATCATCGGTCACAAAAGCTCGGATGAAGATCTGGCCCGCGCAACCGGATTGATCCGGTCAACCGGAGCCATGACCGATACGATGTCGAGGGCTCGGCATTATGGCCAGCGGGCCATCGACGCGCTTGGAATTTTCGCATCCGGAAAAGCCAAGGATGCGATGACCGAAGCGGTTGAATTTGCAATCTCACGCGCTTATTGAAGCGGCTCCAGACGGGAACAGAATATGACCGCACGAATTTATCAAATCCCCAGAAATGCAATGCAGTCGGGCAGGGCGCTGACCGACAAATGGGTGCTGGAATTTGAACCGGCGGAAGCGCGCAAGCCCGATCCTTTGACCGGTTGGGCGGGGTCCGGCGATACGCAGCGGCAGGTCGAACTGCATTTTGACAGCTGCGATGCGGCGAAAGCCTATGCCGACAAGCATGCGATTGCCTATGCGGTGATTCCGACCCCGCACAAGAGCCTCAAAATCCAGGCCTACGCCGACAATTTTCGCTAGCAGTATTCCTGGGACGGCAGCAATTCATCTCCTGAACCTTTTACGGGTGCCTTATATTGGTAATGCGACCAAGTCGCGCCCCGAAAAACCTCGAGTCTTGGCGCTTTGATCCAATATCTGGAGCTGGACACCAACCTGCTTCGGTGAATAATTTCAACGCGGTTGCAAAAACAGCAGCAGCCTCACATCAATCCCGGCACCTTCACGGCGCTTTTGGTCGAGGAATTCGTTCAGTTCGGCAAGCGCCACCCGGTGGACGGTGATATTTTCTCCGTCTACTCCGCCACCCGCGCTGACCTTGCTTAGCCCGTCGGCCCTGAACAGCGAAAAGCTTTCCGAGACCATGCCGGGCGACGAATAATATTCGCCGCAATTTTCCATGGTCTCCGCCCGGTAGCCCGTTTCTTCTTCAAGCTCCCGAATCGCCGCCAGAGCGCTATCTTCATCGGCCTTATCATCATGATCGCCAACCAGCCCGGCCGGCAGTTCGATACAATTCTTGCCCAGTGGCACCCGATATTGTTCGACAAGCAGCACATGTCCTGCTTCGATCGCGAGAATGACTGCGGCTTTGATGCCGCGGCTGCGCGACACATATTCCCATTTGCCTTCACGTTTGGCGGTGATGAACCGGCCTTCCCACATGACCTCGATATTTTCCGACATTTCTATCCCGTTCGTGCTGAGCCTGTCGAAGCACGCCTGCCGCAAAAACCACCCTTCGACAAGCCCACGGTGAACGGGCTGTCAGAGCTCGATCAACCGGTCGGGCAGTTCGTTCGGGTTCTGATCGGTTTTCGGAAAATGTTCGGACAGGACGATACCCATCTGCCGCACCGCTTCGGCCATACCTTCTCCCGGCGCACCGATGCGCACCAGATCGATCATCGCAATCATCGCATCGCCCCATATCGCGGGCTCCACCTTTGCGACAATGGCTTCGTCGGCGACAATCTCCGCGCGATGTTCGCGCATCGACAGATAGAGCAATATGCCGGTGCGACCGACCGTCCGATGGTTCGTCGAAACCCGGAACAAGGATACCGCCCGCTTGCGGACACGCGCCTTTTTGATTGGCGGTGGGATCAGGATGAATAGCAGCGGCTTCCAGATCAGCACCAGCCTCGTGCCGAAAAATTTTATCGCGGTGAAGGCAAACAGCGCCCAATAGGGCAGGGCGTCTAACCCGCTCCAGCCGCCGGACAGCCAGTTGATGATATTCAGGTATATGTCTGGAAACAGGCTGATAACGAGCAACGCGGTAAGGGCAACCATGCCTGATATCGCCCACGCAACGTCGCCATAATGATCGGACTCGCCGGTGACGATGGTGACAATTTCACCGTCCGTCGACTTTTCGGCCAGCGAGACTGCCGACGTGACGATCCCGTGGTCGGCTGGGGTAAACTGGTTCACTTTTCCCATCACCAGCCCCCCGATGCGCCGCCGCCGCCAAAGCTGCCGCCGCCTCCGCCAAATCCGCCGCCGCCGAAACCGCCGCCTCCGCCAAAGCCGGAACTGCCGCCGAGGCCACCACCCCAGATCACGACTGGGCCAGCGCCACGGCGATAGCGTTTGCCGCCGCGGTTAGAGAACATCGGGATGATCACGAAAAAGATCAGAATGAAGCCCCAGAAGATCATGAGGCCGATATTCTCGCCGTCGCCCTTGCTGGATTGCTGCGCCGCATCGTTGGCGATCAGACGCGCTTCGTCTTCCGGGAGGGTCAGTTGCGTTGCTATGCGGTCCACACCGGCAATGATTCCGCCCGCCATATTGTCGTCCCGGAACTGGGGAAGGATATCATTCTGGATGATGATGCTCGAAAGCGCATCGGTCATGATCCCTTCAAGGCCATAGCCGACTTCGACGCGAACCTTGCGTTCATTGGGCGCGACCAGCAGGATCAGGCCGTTGTCCTTTTCTGTCTCGCCTTCGCCGTCCTGGCCGATACCCCAGGCCCGACCAAGCCGATAGCCATAGTCGGCGATATCATAGTCTTCGAGACTGTTGACGGTAGCAACGACAAGCTGGCGATTGGACTGGGCTTCCAGTTCAGCCAGCTTCGCCGTGAGCTCCGCCTCCTGTGCCGGATCAAGCAAATTCGCCTGATCGACCACGCGGCCGGTTAGCTCCGGGAAGCTTTGGGCAGAGGCCGGATTGACCACCGCCAGAAAGGCGACGGCCAAGCCAGCAAGGACCGTCTTAAACGTCAGAATAGACCTGAATGCAGTCACGCTTAAAAGCTGACTTCAGGTGCTTCGTCCGCGCCCTCGGTTGTTGCCTGAAACGGCTCCATCGGTTTTGCCCCATGAATTATCTTCGCGCCGATAATGTCGGGGAAGGTCCGGATCGTCGTATTATATTCGCGCACCGCTTCATTATAATCGCGGCGGGCGACATTGATCCGGTTTTCCGTACCTTCTAGCTGGCTTTGCAGCGCGAGGAAATTCTGGTTGGATTTGAGCTCGGGATAGGCTTCTACCGTTGCCAGCAGGCGTCCTAGACCTTGCGACAGTGCGCCTTGTGCTGCGGCATATTCCTGCACTTTGGCGGCGTCGCCCAGATCATCTGGGCTAACCTGAATTGAGGTCGCTTTCGCCCGTGCTTCGACCACTGCCGTTAACGTGTCCTGCTCTTGGGTAGCAAAACCCTTCACGGTTTCCACCAGATTCGGAATCAGATCGGCGCGGCGCTGATAGGTGCTTTCAACATCCGCCCATTTCGCCTTGGCGTTTTCTTCCGCCGTCGGCACGCTGTTGATCCCGCAGGCGCTTAGCGACAAGGCGACGGCCGGAACGACCAGAAATTTAATCCATTTATTCAGCATGTTTGAAAACCCTCCATCCAAACGGCGAGACGCCGATCCACATAGCAAAAGTAAGCGTCATTCGGTGCTTTTGCAACGCCTGCGCTCGACAATTTCGGAATATTCATTCATTTACGCGGCTTAAGAAATGTGAAGGGACCAAAATATGATAAACGAGTTTAAGGCCTTTATCCTGAAGGGAAATGTACTCGATCTAGCCGTTGCGGTCATTATCGGTGCAGCCTTTGCGACAATCACGACATCGCTAACCGAAGATGTGCTCATGCCAATCGTCAGTGCCATCATCGGCGCTCCGGATTTCTCGGGTCTTTTCCTGTTGCTGGGTTCGCCGCCAGCGGATTATGCGGGCTCAATGACCGATTATGCAGCGCTGAAGGATGCGGGCGTGCCAATGCTCGGCTGGGGACAGTTTTTGACCGTGGTGATCAACTTTGTCATTCTGGCCTTCATCATCTTCCTGATCGTCCGCTATGCCAACAAGCTTATCAAGAAAGAAGAGGCGGAAGCACCGCCAGCGGGCCCGAGCGAAATTGACCTGCTGATAGAAATCCGGGACAGTCTGAAAAAATAGCAGTTAGAATCGGCCCAAATCGCCCAATTTCAAGCCTGCTTTGCGCCCACAAACCATATATCGCAAAAGCGTTTATTTTCGCCGGAACAATGTCGAATTTTCTGGATGAGTAGCGTTCAAAAGCAGGCCAAATTCAAATAATAATCTCATTATTATAATGAGATAACTGAACCCGTTATTTTTTCAGATACATTCGAAATTTTCGATCCTATAGGCGCGTTTGGCTGGTTTGATTCTCAGCCATTTTGAACGACCTAATGGGGATTAATTATTATGCGTAAATTCGCTGTTTTGGCTGCATCAGCAGCCGTACTCGCTTTGAGTGCTTGCAATGCTCCAGCTGAAGATGCTGCGGTAACTGAAGAAGTTGCGACCGAAGAAGTTGCACCTGCTGAAGATGCCATGGTTACTGAAGAAGTAGCTCCTATGACTGACGAAGCAACCGCTGAAGCTGCTCCTGCAGACGAAGCTGCTGCTCCAGCAGAAGAAGCTGTTACCGAGTAAGAGCTTTCAATATCTGAAATTCCCTTTTGGGGAACTAGAGGAGGGTCAATCGGGAAACTGGTTGGCCCTTTTTTTATCTTCTCTGGAACCAATCTGTGACCGACTGGTAGAGATAGCTGAGGGGCCTTTTTTGCTTCTCCAAAATAATGAGGGATTAACATGCGTAAATTGATGATTTTGACCGCTACTACTGCTGCTCTGGCGTTGACCGCTTGTGCACAAGAAGACACCAGCGGCGCTGAAACCGCAACCGAAGTTGATGCTCAGCAAGCTGAGATGGAAGCTGATCGTCTCGACGAAGCTGCCGATAACGCAACGACGGAAGCTGGCGAAGAAATGCTGGAAGACAAAGCTGCGGCTATGGAAGACAAGGCTGACGTCTTGGAAGAAAAAGCCGACGCTGAAGAAGGCGCTCTCGCCCAGTAATACCGAATTCCCTTTTGGGGAACTAGAGGAGGGTCAACCGAGAGATCGGTTGGCCCTTTTTCTTGTCTGTGCACTGTTCATTCAGAATTATATCCCTATATAGGGTTCGTCCGTTTCGGCGGACTATGGTGATAAATGATGGCGTGTAATAGACACTACGGACCCGGGGGCAGTACCCGGCGGCTCCACCATTTCAGGCGATTTGCAGCAATGCGGGACGCCTTTGTTGATGGGGCCGAACTAGGATCGACGGGTGTTCAAAGGCGTTATTTTTGCCCGGCCTGAGTATGCCGTGATTGCTCAAAACCTATAAGTGCAAACGATAATGAAGCACTCGCTATCGCTGCCTAACCCATTGACCTCACGGTCATAAGTTAGAAAGCTACGCGCGGTTGAACCCACCGGGCAACAGAAGGGAATTCAGCGGTTTGGAAGGCACCGGGCAACAGAAGCCTTCCACTTTTCACGTTCATTTTCGGAGTGACAGCGGTCCGGTCAATATTCGGAGCTGTAAATGCGGTTCAGGTCGATCGCCTCGATCATCTTGGCGCCAGCCATGAACACCGCCCCGGTGACAGCCAGAAACAGCAATTTTCCGCCCCAGCCGGGATATTGCACAAGATAATGCTGGCCGCGAGCAACCGCGCCGGTGGCCAGCGCATAGGTAATGAGAAAAGCCTCGAACTTGGTCTTGATTACGAATAGCCGTCTGATTTTCTTCCACATGACATTTGATTAGCAAGCGTCGTGCCAAGTGCGGAAAACCGGCATTTCTGACAAAAAAACATGGTAAACTGTAAGTTAATTCGACAGTTGGAGAGAGCGATCAAGCTCCGTCAGGCCGCAGACCGCCAGAAGAGCCTCTCTCGCCCTGCCGATCGCATTAGCGAGTTGCGGATCCGACAGTTGATCAGGATTGATCGCTTTTGGCCACTGTTCGGTGACGACGGCGGAAATCGCGTCGAGCTTGGCCGGCGTTGCCAGAAAGCGTGGATCGACGGTCGCGGGATCCGCAACCACCCGCAAGCGCAGGCAGGCCGGGCCGCCGCCATTGGCCATGGATTGACGGACGTCGACCGGGCATAGCCGACGGATCGGTCCATTGCCTGCGACCAGATCCGTCAGATAACCCCAGACAGCCTCATTCTCGCGCGCCTCGCTGGGCAGGATCAGCGCCATGCCGGCTCCATCGGGCAGGGTCACCAGTTGCGCATTGAACAGATAGGATTTTATCGCGTCGGCCAGGCTGACCCGGCCGGCGGGAACGATGATGATTTCCGCTTCTGGCAGTTTGGCCCGGATCGCATCGTAAAGCGCATCGGGCTGTTCAAAGGCCTGTTCATGAGTGAACAACACTCGCTCGTTAGCCACGGCCACGACATCATTGTGAAATGCGCCCGCCGCGATCGCAATTTGTGCCTGCTGCGCAAATATTGCCCGGTCCGCGCCCAGACCATGTTTGCGGGCGACCGCTTTGCTGGCTTCGATATGCTGGCGAGCGGGAAACGGTCCACCACTTTTGCCATAGACAAATATCTCGACGCCAGGTGCGTCATGGCCGGGACAAAGCCGCATATGATTGGCAGCGCCCTCATCGCCGAATGGCGAAGGGACGGGCGCATGGATCGAAAAATGGTCGCGGTCCGCGAACGCCAGTTTCAGCAGTGCTAGCGTGCCCGGCCATTCGTGGCTGCGGTGCGGCATGGTTTGCAGATTGGCGACGGTGAGATGGCATTTGCCATCGGGAGCGTCCGGCGCAGGAGAGACGGTTGCGGCATTGGCGGCCCACATCGAAGAGGCGGAAAAGGCCGCCGCGCGCAAATGCGGCTCGGCGTCCGTCACGGTTGTCCCCAAACTTGTCAGCCAAGCTTCGTTCGGCCGATCCAGCGGCATGAAAAAGCCCTGCGCGAGACCAAGATCGAGATTGTGCCGCATCTTCGCGATGCCTTGCATTGCCGCTTCGCGCGGATAGGCCGTCTCTCCGGCGTTGGAAGAGGAGGCGATATTACCGAGGCTCAGCCCGGCATAATTATGGCTGGGTCCGATGATGCCGTCGAAATTGATTTCAACCAGCGCGCTCATCGCGGCACATGCCAAATCGTATCGCCGATGCTCAGTCCGATGTTTTCGGCAGCCTGCTGATCGATCGTTACTCCGTCGTCATATTCCGAGACCATTGCATAAGTCGCCTGGAATTTCTCCAGCGCACCACTCGATATGATCGATTTGATTTCGCCTTCCTTGATCGCCGTGATCACCGCCGATTTTGAATTGCGGACGCTGGTGACATCGTCGGTTTTCGCAATCATCGTCGGCCCGCCATCAAAAATATCGACATAGCCTTCATAGGAGAAATTTTCATTTTCCAGCATCCGCATCGCCGCCCGACCGCTGGTGTGCGGCACGCCAATCACGGTCCGCGCGGAATCGCTGAGCATGGCGGTATAGATCGGGTGTTTCGGCATCAGATCGGCGATGAATTGATTGCCGTGAATCGCGTTGAAATAATCGGCTTCCTGAAAGCTCATGCCGAAAAACCGGCCAGCAAGACCATCCCAGAACGGCGAGCCGCCGGCTTCATCGATAACGCCGCGCAATTCGGCAAAAATCTTGTCGCCGAAGCGGTCACGATGTTCCTTGATGAACAGGTAGCGGCTGCGGGCCAGCAACATCCCGAGACCACCGGCGCGTTCGCCCGGATGGAGAAACAGGCCGCCGACTTCGCTCGCGCCTTCCAGATCGGTGACCAGGCTGAGCATTTGGGCGCTGAACGTCCGGTCCAGTTCCTTGCTCGTCTGCGACAGGTTGCTCAGACGATAGGAATAGAAGGGCCAGGTCTGCCCAACCTTGGTGAATAGCTGTGAGGTACCGCGTACCGCTCCGGTCTCGACATTTTCCAGTACCATGATGAACAGGTCATCGCCTTGCTCCTCCGTATCGCGCTGATAGGCGCGTTCAGATCGCTCCAGCTTTGCCGTCAGTGACCCCCGATCGGCGGGCAGGTTGGTAAAACCGCCACCGGTCAGTTTCGCCATTTCATACAGATGCTGCAGATCATCGATCCGTGCCGCGCGTATCCGGAAACTCATAATCCTCCCTTTTCGGCGATCCGCATGATCGTCAGCGCCGATAATTGTGTCCGTTCGACCAGACTTTCCGTTATCAAAAATTCGTCGGAGCTGTGGATCGCTCCGCCTCTGACGCCCATAGTATCGACCACGGGAATACCGCAAGCCGCGATATTGTTGCCGTCACAGACACCGCCTGTGCCGCGCCAGTTGATATCGAGGCCCAATTCAGTACCGCATTGCTTGACCAGACCAAAAAGCTTCTGGGCCAGCGGGTCGATTGGTTTCGGCGGTCGCCCGAAACCGCCGTGGCAGTGGACGGCGAGGTCATGTTCCTTGGCGATTGTCTGCACCAATATATCGAGCGCCTGTTGCGCTTCACTTTGATCATTCAGCGATTTTGGCCGGAAATTTACCCGCAATATGGCATGATCGGGCACCGCGTTATTGGGCCCGCCGCCATCGATCTTCGCCGGGTTAACGCTCAGGCCTTCGCGGTGCAGCGCCTTCAATTGCAAAGCCATGTCCGCCGCCGCGATCAGCGCATTGCGCCCTTCATCGGGATTGCGCCCGGCATGGGCGCTCTTGCCGGTAAAGATGATCGAGAAATTGCCGCTACCGCCGCGCTCGCCAGCCAGTGTGCCGTCAGGCAGCGCGGGTTCGTAGGTCAGGGCAGCAGTTTTGCCTTGGGCCAACCGCTCGATCAGCGAAGCCGATGACCCCGATCCCACTTCCTCGTCGCTGTTGATCATCACATCATAGCCGATCCGGCTGGCATATCGGCTTTGCTCGAGCAATTGCAGCGCTCCGAGCATGACCGAAATTCCGCCTTTCATATCGGCAAGGCCGGGGCCATTCAGCACGCCGCTTTCCAGCTCTACGATCTGCTGAAACGAATGTTCGACCGGAAATACGGTATCCATATGACCGGTCAGCAAAATCTGGACAGGTGCGTCGGGGCGAACCGAAACAACCAGATGCTGGCCGCGCTCAACCTGATCCACACTGCCATCCGCGCGCACCGCTTCGACCGGTTCCGGCTCGATCAGATTGGTATCTCCCGGCAAACCCGAAAAGGCATCGGCTAACAATCCTGCAACGGTCTTCAGGCCGTCAAGGTTGGTGGTACCGCTATTGGTTTCTGCCCATTTGATCGTGCGGGGTAATAGCGGCAAGTCGGTCGCTCGTTCCAGCGTGTTTTGTTCGGGTAAGGAATCTGTTTTCATCTGTAACCGATAGCATCTGTCGTCTTCCCATGCCACCCGCTCTGTTTCCGCGAAAAGGCTGTCCTACATGGGCGCTGGCCGTTATGATATTCGTAATTGCGCCGTACCTTTTCCAATGGAGCATCATATGTACCTGAAAAAAATCCCAGCACAGGGCGCTATTGGCGAAACCAGAGATTCCAAGAAAAAGCCGCCTTATTTTCAGAGCCTTTTGGCCCATTCTTTACAATTCACCGGAGGAAAAGGAAAAATTTTCATAACACTGTAAAGTTTGTCAAGATCATCTCCGGGAACGTCCGCTGTTTCCCTCCCATTTACAGCGCGAACAAGAGCCGCCATAGACGGCTGCGATTCCTCCCCGGAAAATTTTGAAAACTTGCGATGCACTTCGCAAGCGCCAGATAAATAGATTTGAACGAGGAAATATTATGTCCGAATATGTCAGCCAGAATGGCATCCAGATTGCCAGGGAACTGTTTGATTTTGTCAATGACCGTGCCTTGCCGGGAACCGGCGTGGACGGCGCAAAATTCTGGCAGGGCTTTGCAGAGCTGCTCGGCACATTCGCTCCCCGAAATGCAGAGTTGTTGGCAAAGCGGGAGAAGCTGCAGGCGCAAATTGATGCCTGGCATATCGAGCGCAAGGGGCAGCCGATTGATCAGGCAGACTATCAGGCGTTTCTCAAGGACATCGGTTATCTGGTGGAAGAACCCGGTTCTTTTGCCATCACGACCGAGAATGTCGATCCGGAGATCGCGACCATGGCCGGCCCGCAACTGGTGGTGCCATCGCTCAACGACCGCTTCGTCCTTAATGCTGCCAATGCGCGCTGGGGCAGCCTTTACGACGCCTTTTACGGAACCGACGCTCTGGATGCGCCACCAGCGAAACCGGGCGGTTACGATCCGGAGCGCGGCAGCCATGTGATCAAGGCGGCAAAGGCGTTCCTCGACGAAGCGGTACCGCTCGCAGATGGCAAATGGGCTGACCTGACCGATGTGAAGGGAAAGGGGATTCCGCTCAAAAATCCGGCGCAATATGTGGGAAAGAGCGACAAGGGCTGCCTGTTCCGTCACAATGGCCTGCATATCGATGTGATCTTTGATGCCGACCATCCGATCGGTAAGGACGACCCAGCCAATATCGCCGACGTCGTGCTGGAATCCGCGCTGACCACGATCATCGACATGGAAGATTCGGTTGCTGCGGTCGATGCCGAGGACAAGACGCTCGCCTATAGCAACTGGCTCGGCCTGATGCGCGGCGATCTCGATGCCTCCTTCGAAAAGGGCGGCAAGACCGTCGAACGCAAGGCCAATCCTGATCGGGATTATGTCGACGCGGACGGCAAGCCCTTCACCTTGCCGGGTCGCAGCTTGATGTTTGTTCGCAATGTCGGCCATCTGATGACCAATCCCGCCGTTTTGCTGGCCGATGGATCGGAGGCACCGGAAGGCCTGCTCGACGGCGTGTTCACCAGCCTGATCGCGATGCATGATATCAAGGGGCTGGGCCAGCTGCGTAACAGCCGCGCCGGCTCCATCTATATCGTGAAGCCGAAAATGCACGGCCCCGAAGAATGCGCCTTCACCAATGACCTGTTCGATGCGGTCGAAGATCTGCTCGGTCTCGACCGCAACACCATCAAGGTCGGGGTGATGGACGAGGAACGCCGCACCTCGGCCAATCTCGCTGCCTGTATCCATGCCGTCAAGGACCGGGTGGTGTTCATCAACACCGGCTTCCTCGACCGCACCGGTGACGAGATTCACACCTCGATGCAGGCCGGGGCGATGCTGGCCAAGGGCGATATCAAGAAGAGCGACTGGATCACCGCCTATGAACAGCGCAATGTCGCCATCGGACTCGCCTGCGGCATGTCCGGCAAGGCGCAGATCGGCAAGGGCATGTGGGCGGCGCCCGACATGATGGCCGACATGATGGAACAGAAGATCGGCCATCCGATGACCGGTGCCAACACAGCCTGGGTACCCAGTCCGACAGCGGCGACGCTGCACGCAATTCATTATCACCGGGTCAATGTCTTCGACCGGCAGAAGGAAGTGGCGGGCGAGGGCATCGCGCCGCTCGAAAAGCTGCTGACCATTCCGCTCGCCGATGGCCACAACTGGTCCGACGAGGAAATAGAGCACGAGCTGGACAACAACGCTCAAGGCATATTGGGTTATGTGGTGCGCTGGATCGACCAGGGCATCGGCTGTTCCAAGGTCCCCGACATCAACGATGTCGGCCTGATGGAAGACCGCGCCACCCTGCGCATTTCATCGCAGCATATGGCCAACTGGATGCTGCACGGCGTCTGTTCGGCGGAGCAGGTCGATGCCGCCCTGCTGCGGATGGCGGCCAAGGTTGATGGCCAGAACGAGGGCGATCCGCTTTACCGGCCCATGGCACCAAACCCTGATGACAGCCTCGCATTTCAGGCGGCTCGCGATCTCGTGTTCAAGGGCGTCGAACAGCCCAGCGGCTATACCGAACCGCTGTTGCACGCTTATCGGCGGAAGCTGAAAGCGGCTGGCTAGAGAGCCGGCGAAAGCAGTCGGGCGATCGCCACAAATTCGTTCACGCTCACCGTTTCAGGCCGTCGGGCGCTGTCGATGCCAAGTGCTTCCAGGGCTTCCAACGCTCCGACCAGCCCCTTGAGACTCTGTCTGAGCATCTTGCGCCGCTGCCCGAAAGCAGCTTGGGTGAGATCGGCCAGAACCCTGGGGCTAACGCCCTCTGGCTGGGCCTTGGGCACCAGATGAACAATCGCCGACATCACCTTTGGCGGCGGCGTGAAAGCGGAGCGATGCACGGTCATCGCCAGCCTGGCGTTGCAGCGCCACTGGGCAAGGATCGACAGCCGGCCGTAGGCCTCGCTGGCCTCGCGGGCGACGATCCGGTCGGCCACCTCGCGCTGGAACATCAGGGTCAGCGACTGCCACCGGGGAGGCCACTGCGGTTCGGACAGCCATTTGATCAGCAAGGCCGAACCGACATTATAGGGCAGGTTGGAAACGATATGAAACGGGTCATCGAACAGGCCGGGCAGATCAATCTTCAGCGCATCATCATCAATGACGTCAAGCTGCCCCGGGAAATAGTCGCCCAGCTCCGCCAGCGCGGGCAGACAGCGGCTATCGCGTTCCACCGCAGTCACCCGCGCCCCGGCCTGCAACAGCGCCCGCGTCAAACCGCCCGGTCCGGGCCCCACTTCGAATACGCGCTGCCCGTCCATGTCGCCGGGTACTGCGGCAATCCGTTCCAGCAGCTGCATGTCGAACAGGAAATTCTGACCCAGCGCCTTGTTCGCGGACAGGCCATGTTTCTTGATCACCTCCCGTAGCGGGGGCAGGGTAACCGGCGGTTTCAATGGCCGTAAATCTGGCGGTTGCTGACGGCTGTGGCGGCCATCTGGATGGCGGCAATCATCGACCGCGGATCGGCAATATCTTGGCCGGCAATGTTGAACGCGGTGCCGTGGTCTGGCGACGTCCGAACAATCGGCAGGCCCAGCGTGATATTGACGCCGTCAAAAAAATGCAGCGTCTTCAACGGAATCAAGGCCTGATCATGATAGGGACACAGAGCAACATCAAATTTGATCCGTGCTTCTTCGTGGAACATGGTGTCGGCGGGAAGCGGATCGGTTATATCCATCCCCTGCTGACGCAGTTGATCAATCGCGGGCTGCATGATCCGCTGTTCTTCGTGCCCGAGATTGCCAGATTCGCCAGCGTGCGGATTCAGTCCGGCAACCGCGATCCGGGGTTTCTCAATGCCAAAATTCCGGGTCATCGCTTTCTGGGCGGCGCGCGCGCAGGCAATCACCAGCCGCTCGGTCAAATAGTCCGGAACATCCTTCAGCGCGATATGGGTTGTCATCGGAACCACGCGCAACGTCGGTCCCGCCAACATCATCACCGCATTTTCCCTTGCTATACCGCAGCGTTCTGACACGAATTCGGTCTGACCAGGATAACGAAACCCAATTTTGTAGAGCTGCGTTTTGGATACCGGCGCGGTGACGACGGCTCCAGCATCTCCAGAACGGGCCAGCCCGCAGGCAATTTCAAGGGCGTGCAGCGAACATTGCGCACTGTCCATGGTCGCTTCGCCCGGGCGTGCGGCCGCCGCCTCATGGATATGGAGCACCGGCAATGCTCGGTCGAACGCGTCGGAGGCGTCGACCGGCTGGTCAATTTTCTGGACCGGAACGCCAGAAAGATTCTCAAAGTCGGCAAAATTCCCGATGGCAAAAAACGGCTTCAGCCCTGCTTCAATCCGTTGCTTCCAGCTCTTTCCGATGATTTCCGGCCCGACGCCAGCGGGGTCCCCGCAAGAAATGGCGAAGGGCTTGGCGTTCCAGTCAGCCATTAATTATATTCGATGATGGCGTCGCGTCTCAGATCGCGCAGATATATTTGCGCTCGTTTGTTGACCCGGTCGTTTTCCAGGCGAGACATGATCGCGTCAAAGGACGGTGCCGCAGCGGTCTGCGGGTCGTCTCGTCCGCAAAGGATTAGTACGCGCACGCCATCTTCGACCGAACCAAATGGCTGGCTCGCCTGACCGATTTGCAGCTCTGCGATCGCGCCCTGCAGGGCGGCAGGAAGGTCCCGCAGCTTGACCTGATCGTTGTCGACGACACTGGCTCCAAGCCGAGCGGCCACTTCATTGGCAGCGCCACAACCTTTGATGCCCTGAGTTGCTGTAGCGAATTTTTCCGCTTGCGCGGCAGCTTGGGCTTCGGTGATGCCTTCAGGAAAACCTATTGCCAGTTGCTTGAGGCTGAGCAGCGCATTGCGAGGGTCTGCTGTAAGCACCTGCCGTGAATCAATCAGATACAGAATGGAGAAGCCGCCGGGCACTTCGACGGGACCGACGACCTGTCCGACCTGCATCTGCTCTGCTGCATCCGCAAGGGATTGCGGCAATTGAGCGGGACGAACCCAACCCAGGTCGCCGCCGGTCGCCGCCGTAGACGCTTCTGAAAACTGCCGGGCATAGGCAACAAACGAACCGCCGGCCCGGATCTGCTCCAATATCTTGCGCATATTTTCAGCAACTTGCGGTGCGGTTTCCTGAGAAGCCGACATATAGATCTCGCCGATGCGAAATTCGCTGGTGCCTTTGGAGGCGTTTAAACGTTCGATGATGGCGTTAACTTCTTCGTCGCCGACATTGATGAAAGGCTGGATATTCCGGCGGAGCAGGCGGCTCCATGCCAACTCCCCTCGGATCTGGCGTTTCAGCGTGTCGGTGGAGGAGCCTTGAGTACGTAGATATTGATCGAACGCATCGAGATCCTGTTTGAAATTCTGCTCGGCTACTTGGCGAAAAGTGGCTTCAACTTCTTCGTCTGTAATATTGATTTCGTTGGCGGCCGCTTCCTGAATTTGCAGTGTTTCATCGATCAGATTTCGCAAGACCTGAAGCCGCAGACGTTGTCTCTCCTCTTCGTCAACTTCGCCGCCGTTCGCGGCCACTATCAGCGCGAGGCGTTGGCCGACATCAGTTCCGGTAATGATATCCCCGTTAACAATCGCTGTCGCACGGCGAACGTTGGGATCATTCTTTCCAAATATGGTCAATTCGTCAGGAATATCCAGTCCGGTTTGGGGCAACGAGGCATCCGCGACCGTTTGGCTGACGGATGGCGTCGCGGCTGCAATAGCAAACGCCGCGGTCAACATTGCCTTGGTTTTGAAACCTTGGATTTTCATACTGAATAAATTCATTTCTTGTTTCTTCTCAACTACAAAGAGTAAATCTGATGCAGCAGATAGCAAATATCTGCTGAACCCAATATGAGC
>Ga0210044_10005899_pt1 | contig 16355 bp, 14 predicted proteins | sample CryGey13umfilter_2_FD_183959 | JGI IMG/M metagenome (GOLD analysis project Ga0210044, IMG submission 183959) | Groundwater microbial communities from aquifer in Utah, USA - Crystal Geyser 4/9/14 3 um filter (SPAdes) (version 2) | ecosystem: Environmental > Aquatic > Deep subsurface >...
GTTAACTTCGTTTGGGTCATCTGGATCACAAACGCTTTCTATTTCGCCATTTGCTTTATGAATTAATGGAATAGGTTCACCCCAATATCTTTGTCGGGAAAACACCCAGTCCCTTATTTTGTACGTGGTAGTAAAATTAGCTGCTCCCTGTAGTTTTAAGTCGGTAACGATTTTCGATATCGCTTCTTTAGAAGCAAGCCCATTGTATCTGCCGGAATTAATTAGCGTGCCGTAATCCACTGTGGGCAGGTAAGAAGACGGATCGTTCTTGTCACTATCAATCACCTGCACAATTTTTATGCCAAACTTCTTGGCAAACTCAAAATCCCGCCGGTCATGCGCAGGAACACCCATAATCGCACCTTTACCATAGTCCATTACAACGTAGTCCGCTAAATAAACCGGTATTTTCTCACGCGTATTTGCCGGGTTAGTAGCGTAAATCCCGTCAAGCAAGACGCCGGTTTTTTCTCGTGACGCTGTTCTTTCAAGGTCCGATTGATTTTTCGTTTTGATTATGTAGTTTTCTACTTCGGGTTTGTTTTGAACTAGATCAAGCAACGAGTCAACTAAAGGATGTTCCGGAGCTAAAGCCAAGAAAGTAACACCAAAGATAGTGTCAGCGCGAGTTGTGAAAACCTCTAAATCAAAATCGACTATTTTAAATTTGACGATCTCTCCTTCACTTTTTCCAACCCAGTTTCTTTGAGCGGTTTTTATCGACTCGGGGTATTCAACTGTGTCTAATCCTTCTAAAAGCTTATCCGCGTATTTTTTAATATCCAAAATCCACTGCTTAAACATTTTGCGCACCACCGGCTGCTCACCACGTTCGGATATCTTGTTGCCTTTTTTATCTGTAAGAACTTCTTCGTCTGATAAAACCGTTTTCAAATTCTCGCACCACCAGATAGGCATTTGCCTGTATTTTGCAAGTCCGGCCTTAAAAAACTTTAGAAATATCCACTGCGTCCACTTGTAGTATTTAGGGTCAGAAGTGTCGATTACCCGTTTCCAATCCACTCCGTAACCGATTCTTCTGATAGATTCTTTATAATGTACCACCGTATCGGAGATTAGCTTTGCAGGATGCGTACCTGTTTTTATGGCATAATTTTCTGCAGGTAAGCCGAACGAGTCCCAGCCTATTGGAAATAATACGTTGTAACCCTTCATTCTAAGGTATCTTGAATAAATGTCCGGGACGGTAAATCTTATCATGTGGCCCGCGTGGAGTGCTTTACCCGAGGGGTAAGGTAGTTCCGCCAGGATATACTTCTTAGGCCTGTTGTCGAAGTCAACAGCCTCGTAAACGTTGAACTTATACCAAAGTTCGTTCCATTTAGATTCAATTGTTTTCGGTTCGTATCTGGTCATAAAAGGGTTGAAAACTAGTTGATTTTATTATATATTGTCCACCATGGCAAAGAAAAAGGGAAATCGAGTTTTAATAGGTCTTGAATGTACCGAAACAGGTATGCGAAGCTACATTACTGTTAAAAACAGGGTAAACACTACAGAAAAGCTTTCGCTGATGAAGTACAGCTCGAAACTTAAAAAACATACTCTACACAAGGAAGTTCAGAAATTAAAATAAATCTCCACTAGCTTTCGGTTTGTTATCCGGCATTAATTTTGCGGTAAACTCTAAAATTTCGACCAGCAATTTTTTCTCGAAGATCGGCCACCCTCCGTAGGCGTAGCCGTCAAAACCTATGTCAACTAATTTTTGCGCGCATTTTCTGCGTAGATCTGCGTAGCCTCCTCCTTGGATTATGGCAAAAATGAGAGGCTTTTGTTTGTCAGAAAAACCTTTGGTTTGTTCATCAAAACGGTTTTTGCACCTAAGAGCCCGGGCATTGGTTTTATAATTCGAGCGTAAAACTACCAGCGTTAATTGGTAGATATAAGCCGTATCGAGCTCGCGAAGCGAGAATTACAGCAAACCACCTGCGTAAGCTGGTGGTTGTTGATCAACGGATTTAATCTGCGCGGCTTCGGGCTCTGCCGGATCTGTGCAATCGTCCAGTACCATTACTATATCCGTACCTAAATCAAGTTGCGCGTCAATGCATGTCTCCGGAGTCAGTAAAAAAGTTTTCCCGTTTCTAAAGTTTTTAAAAAATATTCCCTTGTCGACGATTTTTCCCCTTTATGACAAGTTCCATATAGATGTTAGAATACTAGATGGGCAATTTTTACAACCGTTATTAATGACACAGGGTATTTTATACATAGTATCAACGCCCATAGGTAACCTCAAAGATATCACACTAAGGGCATTAGAGGTTCTAAAGGAAGTGGATTATATACTTTCGGAAGATACGCGTGAGACAGCCAAGTTTCTCAAAGCTTACAGCATAGAAAAGTCTCAAATCTCGTATAGAGAACAAAACCACAATAAAGTCATCGACAAAATCGTCAATGACTTAAAGTCCGGACAAAACCTGGCTCTGGTGTCAGACAGCGGAACACCGCTTATTTCTGATCCCGGGTTTAAACTAGTGGAACGGGTGACAGTTGAAAATATCATTGTAGCGAGTATTCCGGGGCCGGTTGCTGCGGTTTCAGCTCTTTCGATCTCGGGTTTGCCTACAGATAAATTTTGTTTTGTTGGTTTTTTGCCCAGAACTTTGTCTCATCGAAGAAACATCTTGGCTTCCTACGGATCACTTGAAGCAACGTTGATTATCTACGAATCTCCGTTTCGAGTAGTCAAACTATTAGAAGAGATACTGGGGACATTAGGTAATAGAACAATAAGCATTGTTTCCGAGGTTACTAAAGTTAACGAAAAAGCCCGCAAAGGTGCGGCAAAAGATATGTTGAAATCTTACGAAAACACACGTATAAAGGGAGAATTTGTAGTATTGATTGCAAAAGAAGGTTATTAAATGGACGATCGCGAGAAGACAGCTGAAGAAACACATCTTAAAAAAATGGTTAACCTTGTTAAAAAAGGTAAAAAAGAGTTGCAGGAAAAGCTTTCCGCCGTGGGTCAGGAAAATCTTTCAAGGTTAAATGATCTTCGCTCGGACCCCGAGACCGGCACCGACTTCGAAATGTTTTTAGAACAACTTCACGACAAAAATCAAGCTTTTAACTTTAAAGACAAATTTCAGCGCCTAGAAGAGATGGAGTATTTGTCAAACAATCCCTACTTTGCACGAATAGATCTTACGGATCCCAAAAGCAATGGTATGGACAGTATTTATATTAGCAAATTCGGCTACTCGACAAGCAAACCGCTTGTTACTGACTGGAGGTCTCCAATTGCCTCAGTTTATTACAGATATCGCTACCCCCAAAAAGGTGTGGAGTTTAATACGGTAACAGGCGCACAAAAGAGAGACCTACTATTAAAACGGACCTTTGATATTTACGCAGGTCAGCTAATTAAATATTTTAATAATGATATACAATTTGACGAGTCAGACATTGTAGTCGGAAAGATCAGACAGCGCACCGGAGGAGTACTAGAGGATATCGTAGAAACTATTCAAAAGGACCAGATGGATATTATCGAGGCTGACCCAAGAGAGATAAGTATCGTTCAGGGTTGCGTGGGAAGTGGAAAAAGTACTGTTGCCATCCATAAACTTGCGCACATATTTTTTAACTACCCCGGGTATATCAGATCACACAAGTCTATTCTTGTAGCAAAAAGTCAAATCTTGGTCTCGTATCTATCCACCCTTTTTCCTAAACTCGGCATTTTTGATATCAACTACAAGACGTTAAGAGATTTACTAATAAACGTGATTTTTAGGGAAGCAATGCCCATAGCTGTAGATTTAGATCAAGAACAGGATACTTCGCGATACACCCTGGAAACGATAAAGGAAACGTATGCAGGCCTTGACTCTTTGCATGAAATGTACGAAGGCAAAATTAAGGAAGTTTTTGCTGCACCTGACCTTGAATCCTACGGCGGCTATAAATACTCAAAGGAATTGACTGCTTACGAAAACTTAAATGAAATATTTGATGATCTAAGTGAAGAGCTGGAGTCACAGGTAGGAGGTTTGAAAGAAAATCCCGGTTCTATGAGGGCGTTGGTTTTTAGAGAAAATATAAAAAATATCAAGCGTGCGACCAGAAAGATTAATGATTTGAAGTATAATCTTAAACACGCGTCTTTGCCCGATATCCTGGATTCATACGGCATTAATACTGCGGAAAAACTTACTTACACCCAAACGCTTTTTTACGTCTTCGTGTACTCGAAAGTTATAGGGTTTTCTAAGTTCCAGCCATACGAATACTGTGTTGTAGATGAGGCACAGGACTTTGGGGCTTTGGAGTATGCCGTGTTGGGGCAATTCGTCTTGAGGAACCGCTTCGGTCTTTTTGGTGATCTGAACCAGCAAATGACTGTTAGTGGTATACATGGGTGGGAACAGATAGACAAACTTTTACCAAGCGCGAAATCAGTCAAAATGTACAAATTAACAACTAATTATCGCAGTACCGCACCCATCATAAAATACGCCAATAAGATTCTTTCTCCTTTTGTGTCGGAGTATTTACCGAATTCCATCAACCGAAAAGGCAGCGACCCCCTGGAATTAGTTTGTGCAAATAACAAAGTGCTTGTAGATACGCTTAAGAGTCACTTAGCAGAAGATTTTCGGGTTTTTGATAAAAGCATAGGTATTGTTTGCTTTGGCCACAAACTGTTTACGGAAATTGACAAGGAAATAGCCGCATTAAACGACGTAAATCATAGAGTAGTAAGCCTATCTCAATCAAACGCAATTAATTATCTTCCCCGCGCTGTATACATAATGAGTGTTGAGGACTGTAAAGGGCTGGAGTTTTCTAAAGTCTATGTACTTGGTTGTGATCCGAAAAAGATAAATAATATAGAGGAAGCTAAAAAATTCTTTGTTGCGGTTACCCGCGCCATGAACGAACTTACAATAATGTCATGCAATTAGAAGTATTTAAAATAGGTAAACCTAAAAACGTGGATTTGGGGATGTTATCTATCTTGTTTGTTGCCTTTATCCTAAGGTTTATTAATTTGGGTTACTCAGACTTCCAGGGAGACGAAATTAAGGCGCTTTTTTTGACGCCCCAGGGAGTGAGTATCGGCGAATTCTTACTGTCACAACGCAAGGGGCCCGTGCAGTTTTTGATTACCTTTTTAATAAAATTTATGGACCCTTACTATACCAACCAGTTTTTGCTCCGGCTTCCTTTTGCGGTTGCAGGGTTTTTGTCCGTATACGTATTTTACAAATTAATCGATCTTCATTTTGGTAAAAAAATCGCCTGCTACTCCTCTATATTTCTTGCTACCAATGGTTTTTTTGTAGCTTTTTCTCGGATCGCGCAGTACCAATCGTTTGTAATTTTATTTGGCTTTATGGCGCTGTACTACCTAAGCCTAGCTGCCTCAAGCGAACGTTACAAGGTACGAGGAATATATTTAGGGTTTGTCTGTTGGGCGGTTTCTATCTTGTCGCATTACGACGGAGTATTTATATTTCCTGTTGTTTTATATCTTTTATACTTGTGGCGGATTAAAAATGCCTCCCAACCCAACCGTTGGTTTTTCAAAACCTTGACGGGAGCAGGCGTCGGGTTAGTTTTACCCTTAGCCGCATTTTATATCCCGTTTGTACTGTATATTTCTAAGGAAACTTTGAGTTATTGGACAGGAAGACTTACTGGCGAGGTTTCTGACAAACTTTCCGGTAGTTACTATCTTTTTACGGTTTATCAGCCGATATATGTGATTCACGTCTACCTTTTACTTTTTTCTGCAAGTCTTTTAGGGCTGCTTGTTGCGCTGATGCCTACCGTACTTAAAAAAGCTCTGGCTAGAGTTAAACCTATCAAAACAGTTGTTATCGCCACCGAAGAAGTCTACAAAGAGCAAATAGGTTTACAAAAGTTTTTTGTACTTTTATTTTGGTTTTGTATACCGTTTCTGTTTTGGGAGTTGGTGGTTTACATCCCGGGAACACACATTTATACCTATTTGATTTCAGCGTTTGTACTGGTGGCAATAGGGTTAAGCTGGATCGAAGAAATATTTTTGGGGCTTACGCGCTTTTTTAGAGTATTTAACTCTCGTTTAATGGTAAACGCCTTGTTAGTAATGTTGTTTACTTTTATCTCCATTCAATCGTATATGGTATTTGTAGATCACTTCAAGGAATACCCTTGGCAAGAGGAAAAGTTTTTTCTTTGGACTTTTCCGATGCCTACACCCATATACCACTTGTCCATGTTTGGCTTTCCGTATTTTAGAGACTGGGAAGGCATCTCCAACTACATCTCGTCCCATTCTGCTGCTACGGCTTATTCAACAAATGAGAGGAAATCTATCAGCAGACATTACATAGCTCTGGAAAAAGATACGGATTTAGCAGGTTTTTATGTCTATATCAGACACCCCCAAAGTTTTACTAATGAGATTACAAACGAAAAGGTTTTGTACTGGACAAGCAAACAACCTCCTGTGTATACCATGTCAAAAGGCGGTACTGATTTAGTAAATATTTATCTAATGCCGGGGGGTACGCTGGCTGAGATAAAAAGCAGAGGATTTTAAGTGGCAGGGGTTTTTGTGCAACAAATGCATTTTATAAGCAACATAGGTGACAAAACTTTCTTGTTACCGATATTCGGAGCAGCTTCGGTGATTTACGTCTACTTTTTAGGGTATAAAAAACATGCGTTTCTGCTTGCCTTATCCGGGCTCGCTGTAGTTTTTGCTTACTTTTTAAAGCTCGTTTTTAAACAACCACGTCCGGTTACCTTTACCTCAGTTATCAGCATCCCACTCGATGTATACTCGTTTCCAAGTAGCCACACCCTTACGTATACGGTGTTTTTCGGCTATCTTATTTTTTTGTTCTTAAAATTGCCCGAAATACCCGGCATATGCAGAATTATAGGTGTACTCGTGTCCGCCTACTTTATAGCGTTTGTGGGGGTTTCCAGAGTGTACTTGGGACAACACTACGTATGGGATGTGGCCGCTGGTTATGTTTTTGGGACGTTGTACTTGGTCGGAATTTTCTTGCTAGAAAAACACCTATAGAATTCTATTACCGAAAATTAAGATTACTATAAGCAATGCAGTTATCGCGGTGACCAAAACAAAGCCGGCCGCCAGGTCTTTGATGATTTTCACTCCGACGGATTCTTCCTTAATCAGATGGTCCATAAATTCCTCAACTACTGTGTTTAGCATCTCAGCCGATAGAAGTGTGCCCATTACGACAATTAGTATGGCCCACTCAACATTGGATATATTGTAATGAAACCCCAAAAAGGTTGAAACAGCAACGATAATCAACTGAAGTCTAAAATTCGGCTCGTTTAAAAGGGCGTGAAAAATACCCTCGAAAGCATATTTAAAGCTTTTTACGTGTCTTATAGGATGGTGGGATTTAAAAGCTATGGCCACATAATAAATATACAACTTCAAAGTCTGAACGGCTACTGTTATAATGAATATCGCATGAAAGCAGCGTTAAAAAAAGTAAAACCATTAATTTTTATTTTTGCTATTATCGCGGTATTTTTTATAGGCCGCGGTGCTCAAACCTCAAAAATTAAATCTCTAGCAGCAAAAAAAGTATCGATTGAAAATCGCTTGGTAGCAAAGACCGTCTCCGTCACTGGAAAAGTGGAATCTCCGAAATTCGCGGCACTTTCTTTCCCTATCACCCAGCGTGTAGCCGGCGTTTATGTCAAAAGAAATGATAAGGTAGCTAAGGGACAGCTGCTTATTTCACTGAACAGCGCGGCTTTGGCCAACACAGTTCAGTCCTATAAGGACGCAAGAGATGTGGTAGCCAATCAGAAAGAGCTTTTTGAAAAGAACATGGAAAGCAATAAAGATTCCCTGGGAGGAGAAAAACAATATCAAATAAAACTGCGTGAATACGAGGAACAGCTAAACCAGACAGAGGCACTGTACAAAGCGCAGCTCGCTGGGCTAAACAACGCTTTTATGTATGCTCCTTACGACGGAACGGTTGTAGAACTAACAACAGAGGTCGGCGAGACGGCGGCCGCAGGAGAGACTTTAATAAGGATCGCCGATATTACGGATGTAGAATTTAAAGTACAAATAGACCAGGAAGATTTTGGTGCGTTACAGGTGACTATGCCGGCAGAGATCGAGCTGGATGCTTATCCTAACGAAATCTTTAAGGCCACGCTAGACGAGCTTTCGGATTTTGCTAACGGGCTTGACGGTTCCAGTTTTGAAGGAACACTTACTTTCGAAGGCGCTCAGGATAAAAAAATATTGATTGGAATGACGGGCGAGGCAAAGGTTTTTGTAAAGTCAACAGAAGTTCAAGTACCCTCACTTTATTACGACGAAATCTTTACCGACGAGGAAAATAAACCCTATGTTTGGATAGACGACGGCGGTTACATTAAAAAACTAAACGTTGAGGTGGGCTTGGAGGGAGATATCTACACGGAATTAAAAACAACGCCCACACAAGATGTCATAGTGCCTTTCAACTCAGATATAGAATTTAAAACAGGTTACAAAGCGAAAATAATGAAATGAACTCTCCCTTGATCGAGGCTATCGATGTTGTTAAAGAATACAAAATAGGCGACAACGATATTTGGGCACTAAAAGGCGTATCGTTGGCAATTAATGAAGGAGAATTTGTTGCCATAACGGGTAAATCAGGATCCGGAAAATCTACCCTAATGCATATTTTGGGATTACTGGACACATCAACTAGCGGTAAAGTAATCCTTAAAGGTTCAAATATAACAACGTACACAGAAAAGCAGTTGGCAAAAGTTCGCAATAAAGAAATAGGCTTTGTTTTTCAATTCTTTAACTTATTGCCACGGGCAACCTCGTACGAAAATGTTCAATTACCACTAAAATATAGCACAGCCCCAAAAAGCGAATGGCACGCGCGTACCATGGAAATCTTGGAACTGGTGGGTTTGTCTGACCGGATTAAAAACAAATCAAACGAGTTATCCGGAGGTCAAAAACAACGAGTTGCCATCGCCAGAGCATTGGTCAACCAACCCTCAATCATCTTTGCTGACGAACCAACCGGAAATTTAGACACAAAGACCGGCGAGGAAATAACTCAACTTTTTATTAAACTTAACGAACAAGGCAAAACCGTCATACTAGTCACCCACGATGAGGATCTTGCCAAAATAGCAAAAAGACAGATTGTGCTTCGGGACGGGTACATTATTTAAACCTGCTATGTCCAACCAGGAGATTGTTACAACCGCAATAAAATCCCTAAGGGTAAATGTCATAAGAAGTTTACTTACCATGCTGGGTATAATCGTAGGGGTGTACTCAGTAGTAACTTTGGTAGCCCTTGTTCAGGGTGTGAAAAACTTTGTTAGTGATCAATTTAACTCTTTGGGATCAAATCTAATTTTAGTTGCCCCAGGTCGCATTGGTTTTGACAAAGATCCGACCATAACCTTTTCGAACAACAAACTAACTGTTTCCGACGCAGATAATATAAATAGTAAGCTGCAAAAGTATATTGTGGGTGCTTCTCCAAACATTAGGTTAACAAAAACAGTTAGTTATAAGAAAAATAAATTTTTAGCAAACATTGTGGGTGCCAACTACAGATTTTTAGACATTACTAATTTCGAGATTGACAAAGGGCGTGCATTTACAAAACTTGAGCAGCAAGCAAACTCAGAAGTTGCGGTGGTGGGTCCGGCGGTGGCCAAAGAGCTTTTTGGTAGTACTCAGGCCGTAGGTAAAAAGCTGAAAATTGGAGAACACAGCTTTGAAATAGTCGGAACATTTAAATCTAAGGGTATTAATTCTGACGAAAGGATAGTAATACCTTTTACAACACTGCAAAAATCACTTGGGATCAAGAAATTAAGTGGCATAACAATAAAAGCTCGTGCTGGTGTAAACATAGACGAGGCTATATTTAACATCCGTTTAGTAATGCTATCAAATCACAAAAAAGATGAGTTTGATGTGGTTTCTCAAAAAGACATAGTAAAATCTGTTGACAGCATTTTAAAAACTTTAAGTTTGGCATTGGGAGCTGTGGCCGGAATATCGTTGGTGGTTGGTGGCATAGGAATTATGAACATTATGTTGGTTTCAATTAACGAACGCATTAATGAAATAGGGTTACGAAAAGCGCTGGGGGCCACCTCAAGTGACATTGGTAAACAGTTTTTGCTCGAGTCCGTTTTCTTAAGTTTAGCCGGAGGTTTGTTAGGATTGGGACTAGGAGTACTTACAACTTTAGCCGTGAGATCAGTACTACGGGCGGAAGTAACGGGGTGGTCAGTTGCGCTTGCGATAGTTTTTTCTCTAGTCGTGGGGGTGGCCTTTGGAACATTCCCTGCTATCAGCGCCAGTAAAAAAGACGCAATCGAAGCATTAAGGTTTGAACTATGAGATTTGAGTATACTTTACAAAACGCTGTAACGGCACTAAAAACCAATAAAGTACGGACGTTTTTAACAATGCTTGGAATTATTATAGGTGTGTTTTCCGTCGTACTTTTGGTTTCCTTGGTAAGAGGTGTAGAAAATTACATTACGGATCAATTTAATTCCATAGGATCTAATTTAGTATTTATCGCGCCAGGAAGGGCCGGTATTAGTAAAGATCCTGCGTCGTCATTTACCGACAACAAATTGGATGAAAGCCACGTGAGTTTGTTACATAAAAACGGAATAGATTTTATCAAAAACATTACACCGCTTTTGACTGCAGGAAAAACTATAGAGTACAAGGACAAAAAATATTTCAGCATGGTGAACGGTAGTTATGCGAACTACAAGGAAATTTTTAATATCGAACTGGATAAAGGGGGGTTTTACAACGACACACAAAGCAGGGCAGTAGACAAGATAGTAGTTCTGGGTAGCGTTGTAAGTAAAGATCTGTTTGGGGAACAAAACCCGGTGGGTAAAGTTGTTAGCATTGATAGGCAGCCTTTTGTCGTTGTGGGCACGCTTAAATCCAAGGGGCAGGATTTTGACGATCGAGTTGTCGTGCCGTACGAAACAGCTTCCAAAATACTAAAGATTGAGACCATGTCCTATATTACCGTACAGTTGGAAAGTGACGCTGATTACGATCTAGCTATAAGAAAGATTGGCTCAATTTTAAGACGCGTGCTGGCCGAGGACGATTTCACAATCATGACTCAGAAAGATCTGTTAAGTTCGATACAAAGTATTTTGCAGATACTATCGTTTGGAATTGGCGCAGTTGCAGCGATTTCTTTGCTGGTAGGAGGCATAGGAATTATGAACATTATGCTTGTTGCCGTCACAGAGAGAATCAGGGAAATTGGGCTAAGAAAGGCCTTAGGTGCAACAAGATTTAATATTGCTCTTCAATTTTTGATGGAGTCAGTCATGCTAAGCATTATGGGGGGAGTCGTAGGTTTAATTTCTGGATTTATCGGCTCACTGTACGCACGAAGATTTGTTAGAACAGAAACTCCTCTTTGGGTGGTATTTCTATCCATTGGGTTTTCTATATTGATAGGTGTGGTATTTGGAACTTACCCCGCCATTAAAGCCAGCAAGAAGGACGCGATAGAGGCGTTGCGATATGAGTAAGTTTGCTTGAATTACTCGACAGCAACTTGCTTCAGAGTATAGACCGCGCCGTTTAGCAGGTTTTTTGTACGCATTTCATTCGTCACAATTTTATCGTTTTCAAACAGTTCCCATTTTAAATTTTTAGGCGGGACAACATTATCGACCAGAATCTCGATCTTGTCAGTATATTCCGCAAGCTCGTAGTAAACAAAACCGGCCAAGCGCGCACTATCCAACAAATCATTTGGTGAATTGTTAGCATCTAACTTTACGGAAAACGTCTGCGTATCTTTTTGGGTTACAAAAAGAAGTTGACTTTTAAAAACCTCCGGAGCTTTTTTCGCGGGTTCGTCCTCGTAAATAGGCCTCACGATAACATCTTTTCTTAATAACACGCCTCTAACATAAAAAATTCCTCCTATTAAAAGCAGCACGTACACAATCGCGCAATATTTGAGAATTTTCTGTCTCATAGAGTAATCATAGCAATTTTAGTATAATGATCAATTATACAAGCTTGTGAGAGTTTGCCTCCATAGCTCAGTGGATTAGAGCACTTCGCTTCGGACGAAGGGGTCGGGGGTTCGAATCCCTCTGGGGGCACCAATTATCGCGCCGCTGACGACATCCGCCTGAATATTTGCTGTGTTTTACAGCAACACCCCCAATTGGGTTAGTTCAAACACACCCAGTTTGACACGGATAAATATGGGGTATAGTATTTTGCAATTATCCAACCAAGGAATAGGAGATTACCATGGATACTACTGACCGGCACAACCCGTTTGTTGAGTTTACAGGGGGAGCACGGGTATATATCTACGACTACATCAGGGAAGAAGGTGACACCGGCGCGGGACTACGAGAACTGCACCAGGCCATCGCTGCAGAAGGAACGAGACTTGCCGCAGCGGTTTGGCAAGGGACATTCACAGGTGGCGATCCGAGCAACATTGAAATCTGGCGCAAGTGTGACTGCGGCGATGACCGGAAAGTTGGATCCGTAAACCTTAATCAGGCGCTTCAACAGGGGATTTTCGAACGGCATAACGCCAGACGAAAAGCCTTGGGTGCCGTTGAGGTTACCGTGAAACAGCTCCAGGTAACCTTTGGAAATACCATCGCCGGTCACGTTTTAAGTAATATGTTAGGCCCGAGTCCCATAGGTTTGCTACAACTGCTCGTAGATGCGCTCAGTGAAAGTGCGGAGCGGCAGCAAAATGCAGCTGGAACGATCGGCAGAGGGCACTACCGAGAGAACTGACCAGGACAGTCCCTTCCCCTACATATTGCAAAATGTGCGGGAGGGGATGTTTTTATAACAAGTGCGCTTCCATTCAGGTTTAGATTTTGATTCTTGATGCTTCTTCCCTGGATTTTTTTAGCAAAAAATATTTTAAGCCTAATAATCTAATAGTACCTTGCGCGGAGATTGCTATCAGGACCAACCATCTCAAGACAGGTGGGTACCGCGCTGCTAAATGCTTCTTGAAGAATATTCTCATCGCGTCGCCTTGGCATTTCTTACAAAATGTGTAAAATTCAGGCTTTGTCAACTCCCGTCCTCTTACGATCACAGTTCCCTTGGTCGAAATTTTATCACTTGTTTCTTTTCTTCCAACAAGAACACCTTTCCAGTGTTCCGCTTTCAAGTAACCGATGTAAACAAGTTTTATGCCCGCCTGTGCAATTCTATAACAGTAATCAATGTCCTCACCATAAACAAAAAATGACTCATCCCACCGGCCGATAGCATCAGAAGCAGACTTTCTAACAAATAAAAAGTGCGTAATAGTAGCCCCTATTTGGTGCGCAGTTTCGAGATCTAAGTAAGTCATGTAATACCCCGCAAATAGGTTTGAGTGTGGGAACAGCTTATCGAGCCGTAGGAAATGTGTTAAAGATACCCAAGGCGTAGGTATTCCGCGGTGGCAATCCATATCCATCTTTCCTTCGCGTGTCAGTAATTTCGCCGTTGCAGCTCCAACATCTGAATGCATCTCCATATACTCAATTAGCCCCTTTAAGGTGCTGTCTTTTTCCGGAAAACTGTCGTTACCTAAATATAATAGATAGTCACCCGATGCCTGCGCCCGCCCCAGATTTAAACCTGCTGCCAAACCATTGTTCCCCGATCTGATTAACGTGACCCATGGGTATGTTTCCTTTACCATATCTGCTGCGCCGTCAGTCGAGCCGTTGTCTACCACAATCACTTCTAAGTTGGGATATGAGTCTTTTAAATTGTTGAGACAGCGAGATAAAATCTCTTTTCCGTTTATATTTACTATGATTATGGAGATCCGCTTTGTATAAGAAACTGTCACATTTTCATTATACCTCAACGCAGGTATAATACGTGCTGTAACCATTGGGGGCGTAGCTCAGCGGTAGAGCAGCTGGCTCTTAACCAGTTTGTCCCGGGTCCGAATCCCGGCGCCCTCACCATTGGTACCGTAACATTTTGGGAATGAGGAACTTTGACCGGCCGAAGACGATTGGCAACATAAATTTTTCTTGAGGCTTATTTTCAAACCAAAAGCTAAGAAATTTCAAATCTAAAAGTTTTCTTTCTTTAACAATTGGTGACCGTTTGTTTTTATTGGCGTTGCCGTGCACACGCGCTATCGCGGAGAAAAAGTCTCATTATTAGTACCGGCATGATTATTGCCGCTGTAGTGGGTGCAAGACTTTTTCACATCATCACCAACCTATCACTTTATCAAAAATATTCGATTCAAATATTTACGTTGGATGCAAATGGGTTTTCAGTTTATGGAGCTATACTGTTGGTAGGTATACTAGGATTTATTACTGCACGCATCACGACTTTTCCCATGTGGAAAGTGTTTGATGAAATGGTACCGTATATCGGCATAAGTATTCTTACTGCCCGTATCGGATGGTTTTTGCCATGTGGGTACACAAGAAGAAAAAAGTGAATGGAGCAGGAATACTCGTGTTTGTTTTTGCTGTTACAGAATCGCGCGCGTAGAAAATGAGCGGAGATGGTGCGCAGAACGCGAGTAGCGGCGAAGCTAAGCTCCGCCACAGCGATGCTATCCCCCCAGCACCACTTTTACGTGTACCCAACTTTTAAGGTAAAATAGCATTAGCATGAATATCTATATAGCCTATAAATACAGGCTCGTTAGCGATAAAGGCGCTTTAAAAAGCGAGTTGCAGGCTTTGTCGGAGTATCTATTACAAAAGGGGCACAAGCCCTTTATTTTGGGCCGTGACGTTCAAAAGTGGCAGGAACATGGTTACTCAAAAGTGAAGACTTTTGTAGATATCGTAAAGCATATAGGCAAAAACCAGGTTTTACTGGTTTACATAAACAGCGACGCTCGTAGCAACGGCATACCTGTGGAATTTGCTTTATCCCGCCTGCTAGGTTTAAAAACAATAGTGGCCAGACACGCGAAGCTACACAAGTCGCACCTAGAAAACTTTGCTCACCGTACAATTATATTTACAGACTTACCGGAGCTTTATAAATCGCTAGAAGACTGTAAAATACTTTAAAGATTAGCCAGAGTGGCGAAATGGCAGACGCGCAGTCTTCAGAAGGCTGTATCCGTAAGGGTGTGAGGGTTCGACTCCCTCCTCTGGCACCATTTGGAAAACGGCGAAATCGTCGGGCGAGGCACCGGTTAAAGACGATTAAGTAAGGATAATTCTTATCTAACTCTCTTTCTCTAAAACATCTTCAAGGTAGACAAATACCCCCTCAAGCGATAATGTTATGTGGGGCTTAGGAACTTATGAAAAAACAAAGGATATCAGTTTGGATTTTAGCGTTAGTTTTCATTATCGGAATATTTAGTGTGGGGCTTGGAGTGTTTAAAAAAAAGAAAGTAATAGATCTCAAAAGATGCGAGAATGATTTGTCTAGTATTGTAATCCCGAAAGAATTTGCTAACTCGATCGATAAGGGCTATTTTATAAGATTTGAAAACGAGGATTATCTCATATATAAAACACAAAATAACATCGAGAGAAGGATTAAAATGAGCAAAAACTATCTTCTTACAGATGACAACAAGAAAATTCAAAAAGAAAACTTTAGTAGCGGCGACATTATTTCAATTCGCATAATAGAGACGTTTGTTAATGTTCCCGAAGCAGCAATTATTCAAAATCGTTGTGTAAGATGATAATAATGTTTTAATCTGGACCGCAACAGAAACAGTGAGAGGAAGGGTATACAGCAAATAAAAATGGGAGCGATCGACACTCAGGGTCGTTAGTCCCAAATTTTCATTTCGGGGTTGATTTTTTTCGTATATAATAACAACGCATGGGCGGGTGGCGAAACGGCAGACGCGCAACGTTGAGGTCGTTGTGGGAGTTAAATCCCTTGCAGGTTCAAGTCCTGTCCCGCCCACCAAAAATCATATGCGCACACTAAAAACACTGCTTGCCCTAATATTTGCGATAACGATTGTCGGCGGTACTAAAGCCGTAGGCTACACTTCGATTGAGGAAAACATTAAAAGTTTTAACACCGACGTTAGAATAAATACAAATGGCACCATAGAAATTACCGAACAAATTATCTATGACTTTGGACCCAACGAACGCCACGGTATTTTTCGAAACATCCCCTTAATAAAAACCAATACAGACGGTAAACGCTTTAGACTAAAAATTTCCGACGTTAGGGTTGACGGTGATAAATTTTCAACAAGTTACACCAATAGTCACCTGGAAATAAAAATCGGAGATCCTTACAAAACCATCACCGGGGTAAAAGCTTACGTTATAGAGTACGTGGTTTCGGG
>Ga0210044_10005901_pt1 | contig 16353 bp, 12 predicted proteins | sample CryGey13umfilter_2_FD_183959 | JGI IMG/M metagenome (GOLD analysis project Ga0210044, IMG submission 183959) | Groundwater microbial communities from aquifer in Utah, USA - Crystal Geyser 4/9/14 3 um filter (SPAdes) (version 2) | ecosystem: Environmental > Aquatic > Deep subsurface >...
CCGGACCCGCGACGCCGAGGAGCGGCGTCTGATCCAGCTCAGCCTGCAGGCGATCGAGACCGCGCCTCAGCCCCCGCCCCAGTCGGCGCCCAGCGCCGTGGAGTCGGGCAAACGAGGCGACTCCGGCGCGGGAACCATCCACAGACCATGATCCGACTGCATCGGCTGCGCAAGACCTACGCCGGTGCGGTGGCGCTGGAGTCGCTCAGCCTCGAGGTGGAGCGCGGCGAGGTGATGGGGCTGCTGGGGCCCAACGGTGCGGGCAAGACCACCTGCCTCCGCGTCCTGACCTGCTTTGTTCCGCCCACGTCGGGAGAGGCGTGGGTCGACGGGCTCGAGGTTCGGCGCCACAGCCAGGCCATCCGGCAGCGGCTGGGCTACCTGCCGGAGGGCGTCCCGCTGTATCCGGAGCTGCGGGTCACGGAGCTCCTGCGGTTTTCGGCGGGGCTGCGGGGGTTGGGCTCGCGCCAGACGCGACGGGAGATCGATCGGGTGACCGGCCTGTGCGGCCTGGGCGAGGTCCGACGGCAGGTGGTGGGCACGCTCTCCCGGGGCTACCGCCAGCGGCTGGGGCTGGCAACGGCGCTCGTCGGAGATCCGCCGCTGGTGGTGCTGGACGAACCCACCGTGGGACTGGATCCGAACCAGATCCGTGAGGTGCGGCAGCTGATCCGGGATCTGGGAGGCAGCCACACGGTGCTGCTCTCGACGCATGTCCTGACCGAGGTGGAGGCGGTCTGCAGCCGTGCCGCGATTATCCACCGCGGGCGGCTCGTGGAGTGCGGCCCGGTGGACCAGCTCAGGGGAGGGACACACACCATCGTCGTCGGTCTGCGCGGTGAGGCCGGGCGGGCGGAGGCGGTGCTGGCGGGCGTGACCGGTGTGCAGCGGGTGGAGCCGCTGCCCTCGGCCGCGCTCGGCGCAGCAGGTGACGCGGGAGAGCCGGTGGTGTGGCTGCGGCTGCACGGGGAGCTGGACGCCGGGCACTGCGAGGCCGTGGCGGTGGCCGTGCTGGGCGCAGGCATGGGGTTGCAGCAGCTGCGCCTGGACTGCTCCACGCTGGAGGAAGCCTTCGCCCGCGCCACCGCGGGGTCACGGGTCGAGACGTGATCGGGCTGCGTCGGATGTGGGTGCTCACGCGGCGTGAGCTCGCCGGCTACTTCTTCTCGCCCCTGGCCTGGGTCGTGCTGACCCTGTTCCTGCTGGTCCAGGGCTACTCGTTCTACATCTACGTCGAGCTCGTGAATCGACCCGACGCGCCGCGCGGCACCGTGATGCAGTTCTTCTTCGGCGGCACGTTCCTCTACTGGCTGTTCGTGATCTTCATCGTCTCGGTGATCACCATGCGGCTCGTGGCGGAGGAGCGCCGCAGCGGCACCGTCGAGCTGTTGTTGACCGCGCCGGTGACCGAGGCCCAGGTTGTGCTGGGCAAGTACATCGCCGCGGTGCTGTTCTACGCCTTCCTCTGGCTGCCCACCGTGGCCTACGCCGGCGTGATGGCATCGGTGGCGTTGAGCCCACTGGCCTGGGGCCCGGTGGCGGCGGCCTATCTGGGCACGCTGACGGTGGGCGCTGCCTGCATCGCGGTGGGGCTGCTGTGCTCGGTGCTGTGTCGGAACCAGATCGTGGCAGCGGTGCTGACCTTCACCAGCCTCTCGCTGCTGCTGCTGTTCGGTGCGCTGGAGGCGGTGGTCTCGCGCCCCGGGCTGCGCCGCGTGGTGGAGTACCTCAACCTGTTCGCGCAGATGGAGGAGTTCGCCAGCGGCATTGTGGACACGCGCCGCCTGGTGTTCCATTTCACGCTGGTGCTGCTGTGTCTCACGGCCGCGGCCCGTGCGCTGGAGCGCAGAAAATGGCGTTGATCCGGCGCGCGCAATCGGGGAGCCAGTCTGGAGTGCGGAGTGGAGCACGCCCGTGGGCGCGCGTGCTGCAGAGCGGCAGGTTGCGTCTCGCGGCGGGGTTCGCCCTGCTGGGAGTCAACCTCCTGCTGCTGAACGTGATCGCGGCCCGGCACCACGTGCGCTCGGACTGGACCGCGAGCAAGGTCCACAGCCTGTCGGAGCGGACGGTGGGGCTGGTGCGCGCGCTGAAGCGGCGGGTGGCAATCACGGTCTTCATGGTCCCGCCCGATCGGCTGCCCGAGTCGTTGCTGCCCGAGACCCGGGAGCTGGTGCGCCGCATCGCGGGGCTATCCTCGCGGGTCACCGTGCAGTACGTCGACCCCGATCTGGATCCGACCCGCGCCGAGATGCTGGCCGACCGTCTGGGAGTCAACCGTCGCGACCTCAAGCTGGGCGGGGTGGTGGTCTCCGCCGATCATCGGAACAGGTTCGTCTCGACGGCGTCCATGGCCGAGCTGCGCCTGGAGCGTGGCCGACGTGTGACCGCCTTCTGTGGCGAGGGCGTGGTGCTGGAGGCGCTGATCAGCGTCACGCGCCGGGAGCAGACGGTGGTGTGCTTCAGCCAGGACCACGGCGAGGCCCCGATCGAGAGCTATGCCGATGCGGGGTACGGTTACATCGCGGACGAGGTGCGGCGGGATGGGTACCAGGTCCGACGCCTGGACGGCGCCGGTCTCGCGGGTGGTGTGGCGGCCTGTCGCGTGGTGCTGATCGGGGGGCCGCAGCAGGCGTTCCTCCCGCCGGAGACCGATGGTCTACAGCGCTTCCTGCGGCGTGGAGGTCGGCTGATGCTGCTGCTGGGACCGGTGCTGGATCGCAAGGCGACGCGGTACGCACATCTCGGTCTGGAGCGACTGCTCACCGAGTGGGGGATCCAGGTGCTGGACAACGTCGTGGTGGATCCGGTGTCTGTCTCGGGCGAGCAGCCGCTGATGACGTGGGCCACCCGCGACGGATACGTCGGGGACCACCCCATCGCCCGGGCGATGAACGGACGGATCACGATCTGGCCCCTGGTGCGCGAGGTGCGGGTGGTCGCATCTGGCGCGCTCCGCTTCAGGGGTGTGAGCAGCGTGACGCTGGTGCAGACCAGCGACGAGGGGTGGGGTGAGACGGATCTGACGTCGCTCCACGGTGAGCGTCCGCTGCGGATGGATCCATCGGTGGACACGCGGGGGCCGGTGTCGGTGGCCGTGGCGGCAACCGCCGCTGCAGGTGCCCGGATCGTCGTGTTCGGCACCGAGCGCGGCGTGATCAATCGTCGGATGGCGAGCCTCGTGGTGCGTGATCACAACCGGGATCTGTTTCTGGCCGCCCTCGGCTGGCTGGACGGGAGCTCGGAGCGTGTCGCCGTCGGCCCCAAGGTTTCCGAACAGCTCCGGCTGACCCTGGATCCGGGTCAGTTGACCCGCGTGTTTCTGATCAGCGTGGTGGCCTTGCCCTCGGTCAGCCTGCTGGTGGGGTTGCTGGTGTGGTGGAGACGTCGCCGATGACCGATCCTCGAGCAGCACGGGAGGCTTCCCCCCTCGAGGGCCAGGGGACAGGTCCGCCGGTTCCCCAGGGCTTCCCCGGGAGCACCCGGTCGCTGGTGGCGTTGGCGCTGGGTGCCCTGGCGCTGTGGGGCTATCTGTGGTTCGACGAGGATCGCACGCTGGACGACCTGCAGGCGGAGCGCCGGATCCTGCCGGGGTTCGGGCAGTGGACGCTGTCCCGAATCCGGCTGACGCGGCACCAGAGGCCTCCGCTGGAGCTGGTGCACGGCGCGGCCGGGTGGGAGCTGGGTCCGGGGCGTGGTGTTGCGGCGGACGAGGAGGGGGTGCAGCGCGTCCTGGCCACGCTGGAGTTTGCACAGCAGATGCGTTCGGTGCCGGAGCGCAGCAATCCGCGCCAGCTCGGACTTGCGCCGCCGCAGGGCGCCATCGAGCTGTTGGTGGGGAGCAAGCGTGTGGCGCGGATCGAGCTCGGCCGCGAGGACCCATCCGGACGCGGGGTCTACATCCGATACCGGGGCCGGGTGCTGGTGGCGGAGCGCGAGCTGGGTGCGCTGCTGGATCTGGAGCCAGGGGCCCTGCGCGATCGCGACCTGGTGCGTCCGGGATCCGGCGCGATCCGCCGCATCGCGATCGAGGCCAAGGGCCAGCCCGGTTTGACGCTGTCCCTGGCGTCGGGGCGCTATCTGGTGCGCGGCGCGGAGCAGGGGCTGACGCTGCGCGCCGCACCGGACGCGGCGCTGCGTCTGTTCAACGCCGTGGCCGGACTCCGGGCCAGCCGGTTTCTGCCGGCCCGGCCGCCGGGAGGGACCCATGTGCTGCGGATCCAGATCGCCAGCGCCAGGGGGCAGCAGCTGCTGCAGGTGGGGCCTCCCTGTCCGGGGCATCCGGATGAGCGCGTGGTGCTGGCGCGGGACAGCGTCAGCTGCGTGGCGTACGCCGATCTGCAACTGCTGGAGCAGGCACGGCTCGAATCGCTGTGGGATCGGCAGCTGGTCCGACTGCAGGAGTCCGTGCTGAAGCGCATCGAGTTTCCGACGCTGCAGCTGCGCCGCGAGGCAGGGCGCTGGCGGTTCAAGGACGGTCAGGCTGCTGATACGGAGGTGATCCGGGAGTGGATCGGATCCCTGAGCGGGATCCTCGCCACGCGCACAGGGCCGACGCCGGGGGACTGGCGTCCCACCGGGCGCCTGAGCCTGATGCCAGAGGAGGGAGACGCGGATCGGATCGATCTCGGTGCGGTGGTGGGGACCGAGATCCCGGTCAAACGATCTGGAGAGACCGGGGTGGTGTGGATCGACCCGGGGGGCGCCGACCTGGTCCGGGCGGATCGATTGATGCTCAGAGACCGGACTCTGCTGCGGCTGTCTGCGCATCTGGTGACCCGACTGGTGACGCTCCGGGGTGTGGAGCGGGAGGTCCTGCAGCGCGGTGAGGATGGTGCCTGGAAGGTGGTGCAGCCGTTTGCCGCGCCGGCGGACCAGGGACAGGTGGAGCAGCTGGTTCGTCTGCTGTCGCGGCTACGGGCGCGGCGCTTCCTCAAGGACGCTCCCGACGCCCGGCGACTGCTGAGCGTCGACGTGACCCTGACCCGGGAGGCGCTGGACGCGACGGACGCCGGTGTGCAGCGCCAGACGTTCGGTGTACGGATCCGACAGGCGGGGAGCTGCCAGGGGCAGCTGGCGGGACGAAGCGCGGATCCGTGGTTCGAGCTGGAGCCTTCGGAGTGTCAGCTGTTGAGGCAGCGACACATGGATCCCCGGCTTCTGCGGCTGGACCGGGTGGGGCAGGTGCACCTGACGCTGACCAACGGCCCGAGACGGGTGGCGGTCAAGCGCGGACCGACCTGGATCGACGGCGACGGCAGGCAGCTTCCCAGCACCACGGTGGCTGACCTGTTGCGGCTGCTGAAGGATCTGAAGGGCGAGATCCTGAGCTATGGCGGGCCGGCGATCCAGCCCTGGCTCGTGGTCGAGGCGGGGCCCTCCGGTGGTCAGCAACACCGGTGCGTGATCGACAGGCAGGGCAGGGCGCGCGGGGTGAAAGGCGCCACACACCAGCTCGGACCCGGGGTCGTGGCCGAACTGGAGCGTCTGGTCGCGATGCTGAAGTCTACTCCGGCGCGCTGACCGGCTTGGCGCTGGAGTACACAACCAGCCCATCCGACGATGAGAACCCGGTACCGGAGGTCTTGGCGAAGGTCCCGGTCACGAAGTACTGGACGCCGACCTCGAACTTGAGCTTCTTGTGCGTCTCCGGGTCCTCTTTCGGGTAGTCCACCACCATCAGCGCCTGATCCTTGGCTCCGGTGGCGCGGTCGGAGAGGTAGAAATGCGGCTTGCGGCAGGCCGGGCACTCCGTCCCCTTGGGGCAGTCCGGGCACTCGTAGATCTCGAGCATGAAACCCTTGACCCGGGCTGGCTTGTTCAGCGTATCCTTCGAGTTCTTTCGCAACCCGTAGATCGAGTAGCTGCCATCGGGATAGGTCTCCGGCGCGTGGTCCTTCTGGAACGAAGGCGGAGGAGGCAGATTGACCTTGATGTTTGGTAGGGTGCCCTGACCCGAGGACTCTTCTCCGATGACGGTCCCGGATTCCTTGGATTGACAACCCATCGCCAGCAGCGTTGTAACGAGAAGGAGTGAACCGAACCGCGACCTGGCGCTCATGCTGAACACCTCCGAGTGGAAAAAAAGGATGGCAGCTGACACAGTTATCATAGCCGCTCTGCTGGCGCAAGTTTGCCTGTGGTCGCCAGGGTGTACGAGAGGGCGGTCGAAACCCGTCGCGGCTGCCGACGCACGGCCTGCTCCACGCCCGCCACCCCGACCGGTGCGGCCCGCGGACACGGTCAGACTTCAAGTGAACTATCTCCCCTCCAGTCTCAACCCGTTGTTGTCGCAGGATTTCTTGGTTAAACTTGTGGCCTTCCGCACGATCTTCGAACCCCTGGTGGTGGTGAGCGCCAACGGGGACTACCAGCCGTTCCTCGCAGCCAGTCTCGAACCGCTGGATCATGGCCGACGGTTTCATATCACCCTGCGCAGCAACGTGCGGTTTCACGACGGTCGACCGCTGACCAGTGGTGACGTCAAGTACACGATGGACGAGGTCCTCAAGCGGGCGCGCAAGAACCGCGGATCGCTCTCCCTGCTGTATGCCGAGCTGGAGCAGGTGGTGGATCTGCACGTGGTGAACGATCTCGAGCTGGATCTGGTTCTGCGACGCCGCAACTACCTCTTCCCCTCCGTCCTCGCCGAGGTGCCGATCCTGCCGGCGCACCTGTACCACTGTCGCGGGCTGGGCAACCCCCAGCTCAACCGCGCACCGGTGGGGACCGGCCCGTTCAAGCTGGCCCCGAGCCCCGCGGTGTCGCAGGCCGAGCACCCGGGCCAGCCAGCAGCAGTGGGATCAGCCGCCGGGCCCGAGGATCGGAGACAGCTGACGCTGGTGCGCAATCCGGACTACTGGGGTCAACGGCCGCGACTCGCGAGCCTGGTCTTCGATGCGGTCTCGGATCCGGCGCGTGCGCTGGCGCGGCTGCGAAACGGCGAGCTGGACCTCATCCCCCAGCTGCACCCCAGCTACTACCCGGACCAGGTCAAGGGCGAGCGCATGACCCGCCGTTTCCGTCTGCTGCGGATTCACCCCTACCGCATGCGGGTGATGCTGTACAACCTGCGCTCTGGAATGGTCAAGGATCGCCGGATTCGGCTGGCGCTGGCACACCTGACCGATCGCGGACGTCTGGTGCGGGAGATGCGCAATACCCTGGGTCAGGTGATCAGCACGCCGGTCTGGCCGCTCAGCTCATGGTTCGACAGCTCCGTCCCTCATCCTTACCCGTATGACCGTGCCGTGGCCGCGCGGTTGCTCGATGCAGCCGGCTGGCTGAAGCAGCCGGGCAAGCTGCGTCAGAAGCAGGGACATCCGTTGCGGATGCGCCTGCTCGTGGCTCGGGAGGCGCCCCGGATGGCCCAGGTGGCCGCAATGCTCAAGACCGAGCTGCTGCTGGCGGGGATCCGCCTGGAGGTCAAGACCGGCGATTTCGGCTTCGTGAAGAGCCAGCTGCAGCGGGGCAACTTCGATCTGGCCCTGGTGGGGCTCGCTCCCCGACCCGAGTCGGATCTGTCGCCGCTGCTGCACAGCAAGGGGCGGTTGAACCTGGGACACTACGATTTCCCCGCCGTGGACCGCCTGCTGGACGCGATCCGCGCCATCGGGCCTCAGGGCAACCGCTTGCGCCTGCTGCGCCAGCTGTATCGCGTGATCCACGGAGAACCGCCGTTCCTCATCCTGTATGCCCCGATCGAGCTGATCCTGGTGGATCGCGAGGTGAGCGGCCTGGCGAACAACGGACGGTGGCCGCTCCTGCCTGCGCTGGCCCGGTGACCGCGCGCACCTGCGCCGGGGAGCCTATTGGGGTTCGACCCCGAACCACGCTACTATCCGGCCATCATGTGCAGGCGGTCCGGTTCAGTTTCGATGCTCCTCGCCCTGGTGACGCTGGCCTCGGCCTGTCCCGACCGAAGCCAGCGGTCACGACCGCCGCGGGCGCTCAGGATCCACGTCGAGTCGGAGCCGGCACACCTGGTGAGCATGATCCAGCCCGACGCCTGGGCCCACCGCATCACGTCGCACAACCTGTTCGAGTCCCTGGTGCGCCTCGATCCCCGGACCTACAAGGTGATACCGGAGCTGGCATCCACCTGGACCGTGAGCAAGGACCACCTGACCTATCGGTTTTACCTGCGGCATGGTGTCCGGTGGCACGACGGCAAGCCGATGACCGGAGAGGACGTCAAGTTCACCTTCGATCGCGTGATGGATCCGGCGGTGCGGGCCGTGAGCGCCCGGTCCTCGCTGGAGCCGTTCATCGCCAGCTACCGGCTGGTGCAGCCCGATCAGTTCGAGATCCGGTGCAAGACCCCCTCCCCGTGGTTCCTCGTCTCGATCGCGGATCTCTCCATTCTGCCGGCGCACCTCATGCGGGACGGCGACCTCAACACCCACCCCCTGCTGCGCCGGCCGGTCGGGACCGGACCCTTCCGCTTCGTGCGCTGGGACACGGGGCAGAAGATCGTGCTGGACCGCTTCACCGACTACTGGGGCAAGAAGCCCGGTATCCCGCGGCTGGTATACCGCATCATCACCAACTCCCAGACCGCGATGCAGCTGGCCCGCCGTCAGGAGCTGGACTTCATCTCGCGGGTCCGCATCGAGCAGTGGACATCGACCGTGCTCTCGGATCCGTTGATCCGCGACGCGTTCATCACGGTGCGACACGCATCCCCGGGAACTTCGTATATCCTGATCAACCACCAGCGGCCGTTGTTTCAGGACGTTCGCGTGCGCCTGGCCCTGGCCAAGCTGCTGGACCTGCGCCTGATCGCGAACAAGATCTTCCAGGGTATGGCCCGGCCGGTGGGAGCGCTCTACTGGTACAAGGATCCGGACTACGACGGCGCGCTGAAGCCCGTGGAGTTCGACCCTGCCGGTGCGGCTCGCCTGCTCCGGGAGGCGGGGTTCGCGGACAGCGACAACAACGGCGTGCTGGACCGCAACGGGCAGCCGTTGCGCTTCGTGTTCCTGCTGGTGGCCGCATCCCAGACCAATCGACGCTGGCTCACGATCTACCAGCAGAATCTGCGCAAGGCGGGGATCGTGATGGAGATCAGCCCCATCGACTGGGCCGCCTATCTCGATCGGATCCGAAGACACGACTTCGACGCTGGGCCGCTGGGGATGGTGCAGGTCGGGCCGTTCTCCGATCTGTACCAGCAGTTCCACTCGAGCCAGATCGACGACGGGCAGAACTACGGCGCCTATCGTGATCCCAAGCTGGACCGGCTGCTGGAGCAGGTCCGTGTGGAGATGGATCCGGCGAACCGACGGGCGCTGAGCCTGAAGGTCCAGGCCATCCTGCGCCGGGAAATGGCCGTCATCCCGCTGTTCGCCTACGAGGATCCGGGCATCGTCTCAAGGAGGGCACACGGGGTCTACAGCTCCGCCCTGTGGTACCAGGTGAGGGACTGGTGGATCGACTGAGGTGGGGTGGATTCGTTCTGCGCCGGCTGGTCTGGGCCATACCCACGCTGTTCGGGATCAGCATCATCACCTTCGCCATGATCCACCTGGCCCCCGGCGACCCGGTGCAGGCCCAGGGCGGTGCGGTCGGGAGGTCGGCGTCGCTGCAGGAGTTGACCTCCACCCGTCGGCTGTTCTTCCTCGACCTGCCGCTGTTCTTCAACCTCTCGCCGCGCGGGCTCGAGGGCCGGGTGGTGCGGGAGTCGACGGACTATCTGGCTCGCGGGCGGATGGATGGGTTGCGCCGCTGCGGCACGGTCTGTCTGCCCGAGCTCGCGCGGCGCGCGGCCGCCGACCCGAGGCTGGTGCCGGTGCTGGATCGGATCCGGCTCGACCATCCGCGGCTCGGCCCGTCCACGGCGCGCGGGATGGCGTGGGCCAGCGCGGTCCTGCCGCTGATCCGACCCGAGGCCCTGGAGCGCACGGCCGCGGACATGGGACGGGATCCGCGGGCGATCCAGCGCCTGACCGAGCTGGGTAGCGCCGCGCTCCCGGTGGCGATGGACGCGCTGCTCTCGCGACACGGGGACGCGCACGGGTGCCGGGAGCCACTCCGGAGTGCGGAGTGGAGCACGCCCGTGGGCGCGCGCATCGCGGCCAGCGCCGTGGTCCGGGCCCTCACCGGAATCGATGGACGTCTTCGCGCCACGGACAGCGCGGTGCGTCGTCGTCGAGCCCTCGAGGGCTGGCAGGAGTGGTGGTTTCAGCACGAGCGCGATCACGTGAGGTTCTCGTGGTGGCGACGGATCCACGGTCGGATCACGGAGACGCAGTTCGCCAAGTGGCTGGGCCGGGTGGTCACCCTGCAGTTCGGCTACTCCACCCGGGACGGGATGCCGGTGACCGAGAAGCTGGGGGAGGCGCTGCCCGTCACGTTGCTGCTCAGCCTGCTCTCCATGGCCCTGGCCTACCTGCTGGGGGTGCCGCTGGGGATCCACTCCGCGGTGCACGACGGGCGATGGTCGGAGCGCGCGGTGACCGTGGTGTTGTTCGTGCTCTATTCGCTCCCTGCGTTCTGGGTGGCGATGATGCTGATCCTGCTGTTTGGCGGAGTCGGACACTGGGACTGGTTCCCGATCCACGGCCTGAGCAGCGAGGGGCTCGAGGACGCGGGCGGATGGGTCTGGTTCGTTGATCGACTGCACCATCTGGTGCTCCCGGTGGCCTGCCTGACCTACGGCTCGCTGGCGGTGGTCTCGCGCTACCAGCGAACGGCGATGCTCGAGGTGATCCGCCAGGACTTCATTCGCACCGCGCGAGCCAAGGGTCTGTCCGATCGCGCGGTGATCTTCCGCCATGCCCTGCCCAACGCGGTGCTGCCCGTGATCACGCTGATGGGCCTGCAGTTCCCCTACCTCATCAGCGGAAGCGTGATCGTCGAGCGTATATTCAATATCCCGGGCATGGGGATGTTGACCTTCGACGCCTTCCTCAACCGCGACTATCCGGTGATCATGGCGGTGTCGGTGATCTCGGCGGCGATGACGCTGCTGGGCCTGATCCTGGCGGACCTGTGCTATGCCATCGTCGATCCACGGATCCGGCCGGGGGCGATCCGATGAGCGGCCCCCCCGTGCGCCCGGGCGTGGTTGCGTTTCGCGGCCTGTGGCGGCAGATCCTTCGCCGTCGGCTGAGCCGGCTGGCCGCGGGTGTCCTGGTGGCGCTGGCGTTGACGGCGCTCCTGGCGGACTGCATCGCCAGCGATCTTCCCGTGATGCTCCGGTACCAGGGCCAGACCTACCTGCTGCCCAACCTGCGCCGTCCGGCGGCGCTTCGAGCGCTGGACAACCAGCAACTGCGCCGGGAGCTCGCGCACGACGAGGGGTGGGCCTGGATGCCGCTGTGTGAGTTTGGCCCGGAGCAGCAGCCCGCGATCCTGGATCCGCCGCCGGCCCCGCCGGGGCACGGCCACTGGCTGGGGACCGACGATCGAGGGCGCGACCTGTTCGCGCGGCTGGTCCACGGCTCACGGGTCTCACTCATGGTGGGGCTGGTCTCGGTCTCGCTGTACGTGTTGATCGGCCTGTGCCTCGGGCTGGTGGGCGGCTATTTCGGCGGCCGTGTGGACTGGGTGGTGTCGCGGCTGATCGAGATCGGCCTGACCTTCCCCACGTTCTTTCTGATCCTGATCATCATGGCGCTGCTGGAGCGGACATCGATCCTGACGATCATGGTCGTGCTGGGCCTGACGCGCTGGACTGACGTGGCGCGGCTGGCGCGGGCGGAGGTGCTGCGGCTGCGGGAGATGGACTTCGTCCTGGCCGCCAGGGCCTGTGGGGCGGGGCCGCTGTGGATCATGTGGCGTCACCTGATCCCCAACGCCATGGGCCCGGTGGTGGTGAACGCCACGTTCGGCGTCGCGGGGGCGATCCTCGTCGAGGCGGCCCTGACGTTCCTCGGCTTCGGCACACCGCCGCCCACGGCGAGCTGGGGCGAGGTGCTGAGCCAGGCCTACGAGCACCCGGGGCAGTGGTGGATCACGGTGTGCCCCGGGCTGCTGCTGTTCGTGACCATCACCTCGCTGAACCTGCTGGGCGAGGCGCTGCGCGACGGCATCGACCCCCGGATGCGGGAGTAGCGGGAGTAGCCAACCCTGTCGACACCTCCGGGAAATTTGTATATTGTAAGAGCCATGGCGGAGGATCGACACGACCAGGATCCCGACTGGGTGGAGGAGGAGACCAAGATGGTCCAGTTTGCCGCACAGGGTGAAGCCAGCCCGCGCGGTGACGAGGCCTACCTCATCGTCCTGGCCGGAAGCAGAGTGGGCAACATGGTCAAGGTCACCGACGGGTTGACCATTGGCCGGGGCAGTCGGGCGGGGTTCCAGACGCTGGACGAGGGGGTGTCCCGCAGCCACGTGCGCATCATGGAGGACGACAGCGGTACCCTGTACGCCGACGATCTCGGCAGCCGCAACGGGACCTTCGTCAACAACGAGCGCATCACCCGTGCCCCGCTCAAGGACGGTGACAAGATCCAGATCGGATCAACGACGATCCTCAAGTTCTCCTACGCCGACCGGCTGGAGGAGTCGTTTCAGAAGCAGATGTACGACGCGGCGCTGCGCGACCCGCTGACCCAGATCTACAACCGCAGACACTTCGACGAGCAGTTCGACGCGGAGTTCAGTTACTCCGTGCGTCACATGGTGCCGTTGAGCCTGGTGATGATGGATCTGGATCACTTCAAGCAGGTCAACGACGTCCACGGCCACCCGGTGGGGGACGCCGTGCTCAAGGCCGTGGCCGCGATCCTGATCAAGAGCACGCGCAAGGAAGACCTGTTCTCGCGCTACGGCGGGGAGGAGTTTGCCCTGCTGTGCCGGGACACGACGAACCTCAAGGCCTACTCGGTGGCGAACCGCATTCGTCACAACATCGGCAAGGCGCTGCTGGTTCCCGAACTGCCGGAGCTGAAGGTCACGGTCAGCGCGGGCGTGGCGGGGGTGCCGGACAGCTCGATCAGCACCGCCCAGGAGCTGCTGGAGGCCGCGGACCGGGCGCTGTACAAGGCCAAGGCGCTGGGGCGGAACCGGGTCTTCCTCTACGACCCGGACATCGATCCCGAAGAAGCGGACCCGTCGGAGTCAGAGGATTTCCGCGAGGACACCTCCCGCATCTCCACGGACAAGCTGCGCGAGCAATAGCGGGTTGAATCGGGTGAATTGACGGAGGCGTGAAGGCGGCGCGGAGCCCAAACGGGGGCGGCTGAATACCGCAGGGAGCTCGGGAAAGCAAACCGGGTGTGCTTGACGCAGGGGCCCCCATGCCGCGCCGCTCGAGACGCCCGGGCCGAGAGCGCTTGGGAAGGCGGCTTGGCGGCTCCCTGCAGTGTTCAGGCGGTGCAATCGTCTGCGAGTGAAGGCGGTGCGGAGCAGACAAGCCGTCCCGAACGCGTGCAATGGCCGGACGTCTCTTGCGGCGCGTCAGGGGGCCGCCAACGCACATACCACCCGGTTTCTGGCTTTATTGGGCTCCGTGCCGCCTTCACTCGCCTCCGTTGGATCCTGAACTCCCTTTTCCCGGGTCACTTGCACATGCAGCGACCCCCCACGCAGCTGCAGCTGTAGGGTGCGGTCTGCGCGCAGGCCGGATCACCTGGCGCCGGGTTCATCGAGCACGGGAATCCAGGCTGGATCGTGGGCAGCGGGATCGATCCACCCGAGGCGGTGAAGAACCCGGCCAGGACCCAGGGCGGGCCTCCGCCGTACTGCGAGACCTCCACCACGTGGATCCCGGGGGTGGGCGGGGTGAAGGTCGCCGCGATGGTGCACGGCTTGCTCGCCGCCTCCTCCATCTTCTCCAGGCTGCCCATGCGCACCTTGTAGAACAGGGCCCCGACGTAGAACGGCGCGCCCTCGATGATGAAGGTCACGGCCTGTCCCGCCACGCCGGACACGGGCGACATGCGCAGCGGGCCGTAGATCGGCCCCGTGCCGGTCTGTTTGACGCAGGCCGGCACCGCGGCGGCGCACATGCAGCAGGTCGACGCGGCCCACGGGTCGCAGGTCTCACCCGCCGGGCAGGGCTGGGGCAGCGTCGGATCGCACCCCGGGCCGCAGCCCAGCTCGAGGGTGGGGACGCAGGCGCCCCGCAACCAGACCTGGTTCGAGGGGCAGTAGCAGGCGTCCATGTCGGCAGGCGTCGCATCCCGGGGCCGCATGTCCGGCGGATCGATCCGCGCATCGAACCTCCTGCTGTCGAGGCGGGCGTCCGCGGTCCATGGTGCGTCGGATGCGCCGTCGGGAGACACCGTGCGGCTGTCACAGCTGCACAGCACCAGGGTCCATCCCGCGAGCCATCGGTAGCGCATCGGTTCCTCCGGTTGGGTTGTCAGAACACCTGCTTGAACGACAGCGAGAGCCATGTCGATGGTGCGCCGCGATCCGAGGTCAGCGGCACCGCGAAGTCCACGCGCAGCGACTCCTTGTCAAACTGGGGGAAGTGGCCCCTGAAGCCGATGCCGACGCTGTGGTGGTAGCGGAACTGCAGCTCGCGCTGGGTGTCCAGCGGATCGGGGCCGCCGAACACGCCGCCGCCGTCATAGAACAGCACCAGCCCCATGTGCAGCGTCCACAGATTCAGCGGGTGCGTGCGGTACTCCACGTTGAGCGCCATCAGACCGTCACCCTCGAACTGGTCCGCGGGGTACCCGCGGAGCGCGGGGAGGTAACGCCGAAAGCCGGTCTCGGTGGCGTCGTGGCCGACGTTGCCGCCCAGCAGCAGCCGGCGCCGGTCCAGATCGTTGTGTCGTGCCCGCAGCATCAGCCGGGCGTGCAGCCGTCCGATCCACAGCGGCGGCGAGACGTTGCGCAGGCCCAGTGACAGCTCCGTGTTGGCCCACGGCCCGTTGTAGTCGCCGGCGACGCCCTGCATCTGCGCGATCTCCCGCTGGCCGGGCTGCAGCCGACTGGAGGCCGCGACCCAGACCTGCAGCAGGTCGCGCAGGAAGTACCAGGTGTACTGGGAGGAGAGGTCCGCGGCGAAGTAGCTCTGGGCCGCCTCGTCGACGTTGGCCGCAAGGCGCAGCTCGAGGCTCACGTCGTGACCCAGCACGAAGTCCTCGCTCAGGGCGAAGCCCTGGATGTCCAGCAGACGGATGTACCGCGGGGAGTAGGCCCGTCCCCGGACGAAGAGGTAGGTTGCGTCCTCGTTGCGGGGCAGGTAGTTCGCCGCGTGCCAGCTCAGCACGGCCTCGGGGAACGGGAAGTCGTCCGGGTGGCGATACCGCCGCACGTAGAACCCGGCGCCCCCGGTGAGGTCCTTCTTCGACCTGCGCCCGAAGGATCGGGTGTAGCTCGCGGCGCCAGCGAACCTGCGCGCGTCGTACACCCGGGGCACCGTCGGCTCACCGGCGAACCCGCTGAAGGTGTCGGTGCGCAGCGAGATGCCCGGTCGCTCCCCACGGGGCGCCGTCTCGGAGTTGTAGCGGTAGCTCCGCACCTGCCTCACGTCGGCCTCGAACCAGGTCTGGAACCCCCAGCGCGTGTCGATGGCGTAGAGCGGCCGTTGCAGCAGCAGCAGGCCGTATGCGCCCTCGACGTCGCCGGCACCTCGATTGTGGCACCAGATCCCATCGGTCCCCCCCAGCGCGCCGCCGCAGGGGACATCACCCGCCAGGCGCAGGTCGAACCACTCCTGCAGGCTGAGCCGGCTCCCCAGCAGGCGCGGGTCGACGTACAGCTGCCCCAGCAGCCAGCCGTCCCGGATCGTGCCCTCCGTGAGGTCGAACTGGCTCAGGCGGAAGTGCAGGCTCAACCGTTTGTTGCGCCCGAGGAAGTTGTGCTCGGTGGGGAACGACTCGAAGGCCTGCACCGCGCTCCCCACCTGGCTGAAGACCATGTTGATGCGCAGGCTCCACAGATCCTTGGTCACCACCAGCAGCACCATCCGGCCGGGCTTGCTGGATCGGCAGGGCACGGTGCGCACCACGGCGAGGATGAACAGCTGGCGCAGGTTGCGCGCGCTCTCCTGCACCAGCTGCGCGTCGTACACCTGCCCCGGCTTGACCAGCATCTCTTGACGCGCGACATGGTCCCGGGACTTGACGTGGACCCAGTTGAAGAAGTTGGGCCAGGGGTCGGACTCGGCGATGATGTCCTCGCGCACGATCTCGATGCGGTCGATGATCTTGCCCGTTGGATCGGGGTCGCGTTCCAGGCCGGTCTGCTTCAGGGCCCAGACGATGAGCTCCTCCTCGTACTTCTTCGCCAGGTCGAGCTTGGCCGCGCTGGTTTGTGGAATCAGCACAGCGAGCAGTGCGAGGCCCGCGCCGCGGATCATCGGTCCTCGTCGAGCTGCAGGGTGAGGCGGGCGGCGAAGATCCAGCCGAGATCCATGCCGCCACTGTACCCTCGCCGGCCGTCGGCGCGCAA
>Ga0210044_10005902_pt1 | contig 16350 bp, 16 predicted proteins | sample CryGey13umfilter_2_FD_183959 | JGI IMG/M metagenome (GOLD analysis project Ga0210044, IMG submission 183959) | Groundwater microbial communities from aquifer in Utah, USA - Crystal Geyser 4/9/14 3 um filter (SPAdes) (version 2) | ecosystem: Environmental > Aquatic > Deep subsurface >...
AGTTCTTTCCAGAATTAATAAAAGAAGGCCATCTATATATTTTGCAAACGCCGTTGTTTAGGGTTCGAAATAAAAAAGAAACTATTTATTGCTATTCTGAGCAAGAACGTAAAGATGCTATTGAAAAGTTAACACCAAAACCTGAAATTACCAGATTTAAAGGTTTAGGAGAAATTTCTCCAGATGAATTTAAAAACTTTATAGGGGAAAGTATTCGTTTAGATCCTGTCATGTTAGACAAAGATTTATCTATTGAAGAATTACTAGAATTTTACATGGGTAAAAACACACCAGATAGACAGAAGTTTATAATTAACAATCTTAAAGTTGAGTTAGATATTGTTGAAGAAACTTAATTACTATAGTCATGTTATATCAAGAAATTAAAATCAAAAAGAAAATTCATTCTAAAACAGTCTTAGACTATCACAAAAGAACAAAATTAAAAAAGGAAACAACCAAACATTCGCTTTATAACAAGAGAAAAGACGATTAATGATTGAAGAAAACGACGATTTGTTAAATCCGCAAGGCGATAATCAAGATTCCATTACCAGAATTACTGGAATGTATAAAGATTGGTTTTTAGACTATGCCTCGTATGTTATTTTAGAACGAGCTGTACCCGCTATTGAAGATGGTTTTAAACCAGTTCAGCGGCGTATTATGCACTCCATGAAAGATCTAGACGATGGTCGTTATAACAAAGTAGCCAATATTGTTGGGCATACCATGCAATATCATCCGCATGGAGACGCAAGTATTGCAGATGCTATGGTTCAAATTGGTCAAAAAGATTTGCTCATTGATACGCAAGGAAACTGGGGAAATATTTTAACGGGCGATAGTGCCGCAGCTTCCAGATATATAGAAGCTCGACTATCAAAGTTTGCCTTGGATGTTGTTTACAATCCTAAAATTACAGAATGGCAAGCATCTTATGATGGACGAAGAAAAGAACCCGTTAATTTGCCCGTTATGTTTCCGTTGCTTTTAGCGCAAGGCGGCGAAGGTATTGCCGTTGGATTATCTACTAAAATATTACCACATAACTTTATTGAACTCATTGATGCTTCTGTTAAGCATTTAAAAGGAAAGAGTTTTATCTTATTTCCAGATTTTCCAACCGCTGGAATTATTGATGTAAGCGATTACAAAGATGGGTTACGTGGAGGAAGAATTAGAGTTAGAGCAAGAATATCCCAACTGGACAAAAGCACTTTAGTCATCACCGAAATCCCTTTTGGAACGAATACAACCTTGCTGATAGATTCTATTTTAAAAGCCAATGACAAAGGTAAAATCAAGATTAAGAAAATAGAAGATAATACCGCCGCAGAGGTTGAAATTTTAGTGCATTTACCTTCGGGAATTTCTCCAGACAAAACCATAGATGCGCTTTATGCCTTTACAAGTTGCGAAAGTTCTATTTCGCCTTTAGGTTGTGTTATTGAGGATAATAAACCGCTTTTTGTTGGGGTAACTGAGATGTTAAAACGCTCAACAGATAATACGGTTCAACTTCTTAAAAGCGACCTGGAAATAAAGTTAGATGAGTTTGAAGAACAATGGCATTTTGCATCGTTAGAACGCATCTTTATTGAGAATAGAATTTATCGCGACATTGAAGAAGAAGAAACCTGGGAAGGTGTTATCCATGCCATTGACAATGGATTAAAACCTCACATCAAACATTTAAAACGCGCTATTACGCATGAAGATATAGAGCGTTTAACCGAGATACGAATTAAACGGATATCAAAATTTGATATAGACAAAGCGCAACAAAAAATAGAAGCTTTAGAAGATCAAATCGCAGGCGTAAAACATCATTTAGAACATTTAATAGACTATGCCATAGCTTATTTTACCAGATTAAAAAAAGATTATGGTAAAGGAAGAGAGCGTAAAACGGAAATCAGGGCTTTTGATGATGTAGATGCTACAAAAGTAGCCATTCGTAATACCAAACTTTATGTGAATAAAGAAGAAGGTTTTATTGGTACTTCACTCAAAAAAGACGAATATGTTTGCGATTGTAGCGATATTGATGATATTATTGTGTTTACCAAAGACGGTAAAATGATGATAACCAAAGTAGATTCTAAAACATTTATTGGCAAAGATATTATCCACTTAGAAGTTTTTGATAAAAAAGACAATCGTACTATTTATAACATGATTTACAGAGATGGCACCAAAGGACCATCATACATCAAAAGATTTGCCGTTACTAGCATTACCAGAGATAAGGAGTATGATTTAACCAATGGAAGTAAAGGCTCAACCATCTTGTATTTTTCTGCCAATCCTAATGGAGAGGCCGAAGTTGTTACCATTCTTTTAAGACAAGTAGGCAGTATTAAAAAACTTAAATGGGACTTGGATTTTGCTGATATCATCATTAAAGGAAGGAACTCAAAAGGGAATTTGGTAACCAAATATTCCATTAAAAAAGTTGAATTAAAAGAAAAAGGCATTTCAACTTTAAAACCCAGAAAAATTTGGTTTGATGATTCTGTTCAACGCTTAAATGTGGATGGAAGAGGCGAGTTGATAGGCGAGTTTAGGGGCGAAGATAGATTGCTTATCATCACACAATCTGGAACCATAAAAACTATTTTGCCAGAACTTACCACACATTTTGATAATGATATGATTGTGCTTGAAAAATGGCTTCCAAAAAAGCCAATTTCAGCCATTTATTATGATGGAGAAAAAGAACGATATTTTGTAAAACGATTCTTAATTGAAAATGAAAATAAAGAAGAAATTTTTATTTCTGAACATCAAAAATCGCAATTAGAAATTGTTTCAACCGATTGGATTCCAAGAGCCGAAGTTGTTTTTTCTAAAGAACGAGGTAAAGACCCAAAAGATAATTTAGAGATAAGCCTAAACGAATTTATTGCTATAAAAGGCATTAAAGCACAAGGAAACCAATTAACTACCGATAAAGTAAAACAAATTAATTTGCTCGATGCTTTACCTTATGAAGCGCCAGAAGAAATTCATGCGGATGAACTTGAAGTGATTGATGAAGAAACCGTGACTACTAATGATGATGAAAAGGCGGTTACAAAAGATTTGGATATAGATGATTCTGAAATTGATGATAAAGGTCAAATTACGCTATTTTAGTTTTTTGAAGACATCCATTTATCCAAAGTTTCTATGTAGTTGGAATGCAACTTAGACCAATACGGAAAATCACTTTCGTCAACATTATTCATAGCATGTGAAGCGCCTTTAAGAAAATGTACTTCAAAATTATTATTATTTGCTTTTTTAAGTGCTTCAGCTATTATTTCAGAACTTTCTATAGGAATAATGTTATCTTTTGTGCCTTGTACTATTAGTATAGGTTGTTTAACTTTTTTAAAATAAGGAATAGGAGAGTAAAATAATTTCTTATCAATTTTTACTTCATCTAAATTCGGTATCCAAATATTTTTAAACCAAACTTTATCTTGTTTACTTTTAATTAGTTTTTCTAAATCGGTTTTTGAAAGTGTACCAGCGATAAATCTAAAAACGTCACCTTGCAATTTAACTGCTTCATCTATTTTATCACCAATGTCATGAGAATTTGAATTTTTCCAGTAATTTAAATCACTTTCTAATAAAGTAACGCCAGGACAGCTTACTACAATTCCATAATTAAGTTCAGGTAGTTTATTTAAAATATATGGAACTTTTGAAGCCCCTTGACTGCTGCCTTTAATCCCAATTTTTGAAATAGGAATATGTGTTTTATTTGAAAAATAATTGATGGCATAAATATCATCAAATGATAATTCTTCAATAGTTGATGAGGTCCAATCTCCTTCAGAATTTCCCGTGCCACGTTTATCATAATGAAATGTTGTGTAGCCTTTTTGTGCAAAAAGAATGGCTTCTGCTCTTGATGAGCTTCTATCTGCATTTCCAGAAGATGTTACTATAACTAGAGCATTTCCATTACTTTTTTGTGGATACCAAATAGTGCCATTTATACTAAAGTTATTTGATTTGAAAACGATGTCTTCATTTTTAAGAGTTTGCTCATTTTTTAATTCCTTCTCTAAAGAATAATTAACAGTAATTGTATCAACAGTTAAAGAACCTTGTAGTTTTTCATTATTTTCAACCCATTTGTTTTTAAAGGTATAGGTATAATAATCACTTTGAAGTTTAAAGTTTATTGAATCTTCAACCACACTTATTTGTTGCAATGGAATTCTATTGGCATTTTGTTCTAAGCTGGTGAAAAATACTTGATAATTAGAAGAATCTCTTTCAACTTCAAAAATAATATTATCAGTAAAATTTCCGTAAGAAAAAGTTCCTATATAATGGCCTTCTTTGCTTGTATTTATTGGTTGGTTCGCTTGCTTGCAAGACGCCAACATAAGTATTAACACTATGGAAAATAGTAAGTTTAGTGTATGTTTCATAATTATTCTTATTTTAATTATTCAAAAAACACCGAATATAAATAGCGTCCTGGAGCAAAGGTAAATCCACCAGCAATAATAATAGCGCCAAAATAAAGCAATATCATTTTTCTTTTATGAGCTTTAACATTTTTATTTTTTATGGCTAAATAGGCTGTCGGAACTGTATAAATGGTCAAAAAACTAAAGAGATGAATCCATCCAAAATGATTCCATAAGGTAGGGCCAACTTTGGCAGACATAAATAAAGTTACAAAAGCAGTAAATAACATCAATACCATGTATATTCTACCAATCACAACATGAACAGGTGTTCCTTTTCTTAAAATTAAACTCACTGTTCCTAGTATAAATGCAGGAAATACGGTAGCAAGATGTACAAACATTAAAGTTTCATAGGTCATTGTTATTCTGCTTTCTTTTTATTAATTCTAAAGCTTAAAAACTCCACGAACAAGGAGAATGCAATGGCAAAATATAAATAGCCTTTAGGTATGGCACCAACTTCATTTCCAAATAGTTTGGTATGTGATAAATGCGCGGCTTCTGTAATAAGCATAAATCCAATAAGTATTAAAAAAGACAAACCCAATAACTGCATACTAGGATGCTCATCAATAAACTTGCGAATAGGATTTGCAAACCCAATCATAATGCCTATTGAAATTACAACGGCTATTATCATTAACAGCAAATTGTAATTATGATTTTCATGTAAACCATTGGTCATTCCTACAGCCGTTAAAATGGAATCTATAGAGAAAATAAAATCAATAATTAAAATTTGAACAATGGCTTGTGATAATGATTTTATCTTTTTTCCTTTCAGTTCCTTTTCATCATGTTTGGGTGATTCTACTTTTTCATGAATTTCAGAGGTGCTTTTGTAAATTAAAAATAAGCCACCACCAAATAAAATAATAGCTTGCCAACTTATTGCCATGTGTAGCCAAGAAGTCTCAAACGTGTAAAATGGATCTTTTAAACTTACTAAAAATGATACAAAAAACAATAAAATAATACGTTGAACCATAGCAAGCAATAAGCCAATGTTGGTAACTTTGTTCCGTTGAAATTCAGGTAGCTTATTGGCAGCAATGGATATAAAAACAATGTTATCAATACCTAAAATAATCTCTAAAAAAGTCAGTGTAAGAAGCGCCATAATGGCATCACTGGTAAATAAAAATTCTAACATGGAAATATTAAAAAGTTAAGCATCAAAATTAAATAAAATTGGTTCAGTAAAATAATTTGAGATGAGGTATTTATTATGTAATCTTTTTATTTATTTCTGAAATTATTTGATTTACCGGAGTTAAATAATCAAACCATTGGATGCTTTTATCTTTTTTAAACCAAGTTAATTGGCGTTTTGCAAACCGTCGCGTGTTTTTTTTTATTTCAGAAACGGCGAAATTTAGCGTCCAATTACCTTCAAAATAGTTGAACAATTCTTTATAACCAACAGTATTTAAGGCATTAAGTAATCGGTATTGATATAAGTTTCTGGCTTCATCCAATAATCCTGCTTGTAACATCATATCAACCCGTTGGTTAATTCTATGGTAAATAAGAGTTCTGTCGGCGTCCAGACCAATATTTATGGTTTTAAAGGTTCGCTTTGTTTTAATATGATTCAAAAAAGAGGAGTAAGGTTTGCTAGTGCCAATACAAATTTCTAAGGCACGAATGACTCGATGAGGATTTTCAATAGCCATGGTTTTATAGCTTTGAGGATCTAATGATTTTAACTGATCTTGTAGAAATGCCAGTCCTTTGGTTTGTAAATCATCATTCAACTGACTTCTAATGCTACTTTTAATATCAGGAAAATCATCCAGTCCTTTTGTAACAGCATCTATATACAGCCCAGAACCACCAACCATAATCACAATGTCTTTGGTTTTAAAAAGTGATTCCAAGGTTTGCAAGGCATCTTTTTCGAATGCACCCACATTATAAGGGTCATGGATGGATTTATGATTAATAAAATGGTGTTTTACCACTTTTAAGTCTTCTTGAGTAGGCGCAGCGGTTCCAATAGACATTTCCTTAAAAAATTGTCTGGAATCAGCCGAAATAATCTGAGTGTTAAAATGTTGGGCAAGTTTTATACTTAAAGCTGTTTTGCCGATAGCCGTAGGACCAACTATTGAAATGAGGTGTTTAGCCATGATTTAATGGATGACCACATTTGTAGCAAAACTCAGCATTATCTTTATGCTTTTCAGCAGAACAATTGGGACAAGCTTGTGTATTAAGATTTACAGTGTTTTTTGTTGAATCTAATGATGATTTTGGTCTATTTGTAAATTCGGCAGTTACAATGCCCGTTGGAACGGCTATAATACCGTATCCCAAAATCATGACAATGGAGGCAATAAGTTGGCCTATGGGTGTTTGGGGTGTTATGTCTCCAAAACCAACAGTGGTGAGTGTAACGATACACCAATAAATACTTTGTGGAATGTTAGAAAATCCATGATCTTTGCCTTCCACTAAATACATCACCGTTCCTAAAATAACTGCTAAAATTACTACAACAAATAAAAACACTAATATTTTTGCACGACTTGCTTTTAATGCAAGTAACAAATTGTTTGAAGCTCCTATGTACCTTCCCAATTTTAAAATTCTAAACACTCTAAGTAATCGTAATGCCCGTAAAGCAGCTAAGGCATGAACGCCCCCAAAAATTAAAGAGATATATTTAGGAATGGTAGACAATAAATCTACGATACCATAAAAACTGGTAATATATTTTATTGGTTTTTTAACGGTGATTATTCTGGCTATGTATTCAAAGCTAAAAAGCATGGTAATGATCCATTCGGAAATATTTAAGAACGCATGATATTTTTTATCATAACTATCTACACTTTCTAGCATAACCAAAAGAATACTTGCAATAATGGTAACAAGTAATATAATATCAAATAATTTTCCTGCAGGCGTATCTGCTTCATAAATGATTTCATGAAGTTTGGTTTTCCAGGTTTTTTTAGTAGTCTTAGACATAGATTCAAAAATAGGAAAGATTTAAAACTTATCGTTCATTATTAAATTGAATAATTTTTAACCGTTTATTCCTTCTCAAATAACTTTGAATGATGTGTTGAGTGTCTCTATTATTTTCCATGGGCGTAATAATTGATTGTAGCAGCTCTAAGTTGTTGATTTGATAATTTAAATTAAAGAACCCTATGCCTTTAAAAACGCCGTTTTCAATATAAATGGCACTGCGTTCATCAATATCCCGACCTTTATCAACAATAACCATATTCGTGTTTTTATAGCTGTTTTTTTTAATGAAGGCTTCGGCGCGCTTGTTATAATCTTCATAATGTTCCTTACCTATACAAGCGCCATGACAGGTTTTAATATCATAATTAAAACAACTGGTTTTTGTTTTGTAAATACCCGTTAGTTTTTGACATAATTGGTACTCTTCAATGGCATGGATTATAAAACTTTTGGCACTATCCCTGTTACTAAAGGTTGTGATGGGTTTTTTTCTGCCATCAACCTTGTCAATTTTAAAATTGATGTAATGATGGTCATCGACAAAACTGTATAGCGCATGGGTAAAAACAGTTCTGCGTAAGGCTCTGTTGTAAAGAGGTTTATTGCGTTTAATTTCTTCACTTTCTTTGAGTAAAGCAACTAATTCACTTCCGGTAGTTTCATAAGTTACTGCAACAGCTTGAATTTGAATTTTTTTTGACTTGTGATTGGTATTTGTAAAATGCTGATTGATGCGTTTTTTTATATTATTGCTTTTGCCTATATAAATAATGTCGCCATCTGCTTTGTGAATATAGTAAACGCCTGTAGCTGATGGCAATTGCTCAATGATATCAATATGCCTTGGTTCTAACTGTAGTTTTGGGTTTTTTCTAATGGATTCCTGAATTATTTTTTTTGAAGAATCTTTATCCATGAGCATTTTAAACAATTTTACCGTAGCAATGGCATCGCCAGAAGCACGGTGTCTGTCTGTTACCGGAATTCCTAAAGACCTTACCAATTTTCCTAAACTGTATGATGTTTGGTTAGGTATTAAATGCTTTGACAATTCTACAGTACACAAGGTTTCACGAATAAAATCAAACCCCAGACGTTTAAATTCTGTGACTAAAATACGGTAATCAAATTGGGCATTATGGGCAACCAAAATACAGTCTTCCGTAATTTCAACAATGCGTTTAGCAACTTCATAAAACTTTGGAGCGTTGCGTAACATGTTGCTGTTAATTCCTGTTAGGTTTACCACAAAGGGCTGTATGTCTCGTTCTGGATTGATAAGGCTAACAAACTGATCGGTTATTTGATGGCCATCGTATTGGTAGACAGCAATTTCAGTAATGCCTTCTTCATTATACTTTCCTCCAGTGGTTTCTATGTCTAATATTGCGTACAAAAAATGTTGATGCGTTTATTTGTTTTTGTTATTTCAAAACTAATTTTATATTGAATCTATTAAATTTATTTCAAATGATTTCTGAATTTAACTATAATTTCTGTTTCCAAATATACTACTTCCAATTCGTATCATAGTACTTCCACAGGTTATGGCTAATGGGTAGTCGCCACTCATGCCCATACTTAAAATTTTGAATTCTGAATTTTGAATTTTAAATTTATCAAAAACGGTTTTTAGATAGGTGAATTCTGCTTTAATTTGATTTTCGTATTCAGTAAATGTGGCCATTCCCATAAGACCAGTAATTCTAATATTTTTTAATTTAGAAAATTCATCCGACTGCAACAAACTGGTAGCATCTGATGGTGTCATTCCAAATTTTGAATCTTCAGTAGCTATTTTAATTTGAATCAAACAATCAATCGTTCTATGATTATTTTGTGCTTGTTTATTAATTTCTTCTAATAATTTAAAGTTATCAACACCATGAATTAAAGACACAAAAGGTGCCATATATTTTACTTTGTTTTTTTGGACATGGCCTATCATATGCCATTGAATATCTTTTGGCATGGTTTCGTATTTGCTCACCATTTCCTGAATTTTGTTCTCTCCAAAAATGCGTTGCCCTGCTTGGTAAGCTTCTAATAAATCCTCAACTGGTTTGGTTTTTGAAACGGCTACTAAAGTAACATGTTCAGGTAATAAAGCTTTAATATGATGGATGTTTTCTTTTATTGACATGACGTTTTTAAAATTCATAAATGGTTATTCCACTTCGAAGCTTTGGCAATATGTAGGTGCTTTTAGGAGGCATTTTTAGGCCGTCATCTGCAATTTGTTTCATTTGCTTTATGGTGGTTGCACACATGCCAAACCCAACATTATACTCGCCACTATCAACACTGCCTTTTATGTTTACCATTTCTTTGTTGCCATAAGTATGTGAATAAGAAATACGATTGTCGTTACGTAAATCATCAATCCCTAAAATAGGTTTTAAAATAGTTTTATATAAAATGTGAGCATCTAAAGCATCCAATGATGTTTTAAAATCATAGGTGGTTTTTCTCAAATATAACGAATAAAAATCGCCATCCAAATACATACTGAAATGATGTGGTTGTGTTGGTGTATATGGAGTATTGCCTCTATTTTGTATTCTGAAATCGGCATCTAACTTTACTAAAAATTCTTCTTTACTTAATCCGTTGAGGTCTTTAACCAATCTGTTAAATTCGTGTATAACCAATTCTGATTCTGGTATTAAATAAGACATGAAGAAATTATAGGATTCGGTTCCGTTATGATTTGGATTTGCCGCTTTTTCTTCTTGGTACAATAGATAAGATGATGCAGATCTATGATGGCCATCGGCTATGTAGATAGTGTTCATGTTTTTAAACTCATCCTGTATGGCTTTAATAGTGGATTCATCATCCACTTTCCATAAGTAATGTGTGTCTTTATAAGTCATGGTAAACTCATATTCGGCATGCTTTTTTTGAGTGTCTTTTATTATGGAGTCGATATTACTGTTGTCTGGATAAGTAAGTAAAACAGGTTCTGCATTAAAACCAACAGTTTTTAAATAGCTTTTAAAGGTTTCTTCACGCAACTCAATAGTATCTTCATGTTTTTTAATGATGTCTTTTTCATAATCTTCGGCACTTGCAGCTGCGATAATGCCGTTAAAGGTTTGATGGTGACGATTCACAATTTTATAAACGTAAAAAGAGGGCTTATCATCTTGAAAAAACACATGGTCTTCCTTAAATTCTAAATATCGATTTTTTACTAATTTGTAACGGTCTTCACCAGTGATAACTTGGTCGTATTTATATCCAGGATTTACAATATGCAGAAAGGTGTATGGATTATATGCCATTCTGGATTCCCGTTCATCAATCGTGTAACTTTGATATGAGCGTGAGGCAACCAATCCAACCATGGCTCTGGTTGGTCTTACTGCTTTAAATGGAATTATTTTGGCCATGGGTTTGGTTTTTGTGTTTCAGGTTTTAAGTTTAACTAACAACTGATTACTACTTACTAAACTGTTTTGCGGTTTTTTCAGCTTTTTTGTTTTGAGAGTAGTCATAAAAACCTTCACCAGATTTTACACCTAATTTTCCCGCACGAACCATATTAACTAGCAACGGACAAGAAGCATATTTAGGATTTTTAAAGCCTTCATACATCACATTTAAAATAGATAAACAAACATCTAGTCCAATAAAATCTGCTAATTGAAGTGGTCCCATAGGATGTGCCATACCAAGCTTCATAACCGTGTCAATTTCATAAACGCCAGCAACACCATGATAGAGCGTTTCAATAGATTCGTTTATCATGGGCATTAATATTCTGTTGGCAACAAAACCTGGATAATCATTTACTTCAACAGGAATTTTACCTAAACTTTTAGAGATATCCATGATGGTATTGGTAACGTCATCGCTAGTATTATAGCCTCTAATAATTTCGACCAATTTCATAATAGGTACCGGATTCATAAAATGCATTCCTATAACATGGTCTGGTCTGGAAGTTACCGAAGCTATTTGCGTAATGGATATGGATGACGTATTGGTTGCAAGAATGGTTCCTTCTGGACAATGTTCATCCAATTGTTTGAAGATGTTTAATTTTAAGTCAATATTTTCAGTAGCTGCTTCTACCACTAAACCTGCATATTCAACACCTTCTGTAACACTTGCAAATGTTGTGATATTTGATAAGGTGTCTGTTTTTTTTTCTTCAGTAATGGTTTCTTTACTTACCATTCTGTTTAAATTATTGGTAATGGTATCCATCCCTTTTTTTAAAGCGATGTCACTTACATCAATAAGTTGAACTCTAAATCCGTTTTGTGCAAAGGCGTGTGCAATACCATTACCCATGGTTCCTGCGCCAATAACTGCGACATTTTTTATCATGAAAAATTTATTTAAAACAATGTATTATTTGTGTTGCAACACGTAAGGCTTCTGTGCCATCATGAAGTGTTACAATGGGTTTTGTGTTATTATTAATGGCATCTGCAAAGGTTTCTAACTCATCTAAAATAGCATTGTTATTAGCAATGTTTGGATTATCAAAATAGATTTGTTTTTTAATACCTTCAGCATTTTGAAGAATCATATCAAAGTCTCCAACCTGTTCTGGAGCATCTTTCATTTTAACCACTTCGCACTTTTTCTCAAGAAAATCAACCGAGATGTAAGCATCTTTCTGAAAAAAACGTGTTTTACGCATATTTTTTAATGAGATTCTGCTCGCTGTTAAATTAGCCACACAACCATTTTCAAACTCAATTCGGGCATTGGCAATATCGGGTGTATCACTAATGACTGAAACGCCACTGGCAGAAATATGCTTGACTTTAGAATTAACTACACTTAAAATAATGTCAATATCATGGATCATTAAGTCTAAAACTACGGGTACATCGGTACCTCTTGGATTAAATTCCGCCAGTCTATGTGTTTCAATAAACATAGGCTCATGAATATCATTTTTAACGGCAATAAAAGCTGGATTAAATCGCTCTACATGTCCTACTTGTCCTTTTACATGGTTTTCGGCTAATAAAGTCCTGATTTTTTCAGCTTCTTCAACGGTTTTAGATATTGGTTTTTCAATAAAAATATGTTTCCCTTTGGTAATGGCCTTTAAGGCACAATCATAGTGTGAAAGTGTAGGCGTAACAATATCTACAACATCTACAACATCAATTAAATCTTCAATAGAATGAAAGAATTTATACCCAAATTCGGCTTCAACTTTTTTACCGTTTTCAGAATCAGCATCATAAAAACCAATAAGGTTATATTTTTTAGATTGATTGAGTAGTCTTAAATGAATTTTCCCAAGGTGACCAGCACCAAGAACACCAACTTTTAGCATTTTTATCAAGGTTTTCAACAAAAATAGCATAATTAAAGCATGAAATTTATAATAATCTACTAATTTTTTATGGATTATTTACGAAAAATTAATGTCCAATAAATTGTTTTTAGCTAAAATGTTTGACTAATTTTAGACTTGAAAAGACGACGAACATTGAAAGACACATTTAAGCATAAAGGATTACGGCAGCAGTTGGTTAAAGTGATAAAAACCAAGGGCATAAAAGATGAAAACGTTTTAAAAGCTATTGGAGAAGTGCCTAGACATTTATTTATGGATTCAGGATTTTTAGACCATGCTTATCAAGATAAAGCATTTCCAATTGCGGCCGACCAAACCATTTCCCAACCTTATACAGTGGCCTTTCAAACGGAATTATTGCAAGTTAAAAAAGGTAATAAAATTCTTGAAATAGGAACGGGTAGTGGGTATCAAACCGCTGTTTTATGTCAGTTGGGAGCCAAAGTGTACAGTATTGAACGACAATTAGAACTGTTTAAAAAAGCCAGTTTGTTTTTGCCAAAGTTGGGATATAGAGCTAAAAAATTGATTTTTGGCGATGGTTACAAAGGATTACCAGAAGAAGCCCCTTTTGATAGCATTATAGTTACTGCTGGCGCACCATTTGTGCCAAAACCTTTGTTAAACCAATTAAAAATAGGAGGAAGGTTAGTGATTCCTGTTGGTGAAACCATTCAAATTATGACGTTATTTATAAGAACAGAAGAAAGAGAATTTGAACAACATGAATTTGGAGAATTTAGATTTGTGCCTTTGCTTGAAGATAAGAATTAGAGGTATTTTTCACATATTTATTTTATAACAAAACCTTAATTTTTATCTAAATATTTCTTCGGAATGGGATGTTCATCACTTTCCTGAGCCCAGTAGATATTTATAATCCACCAGCGTTTCCCGTCATTTAATAATTGAATGCTGTTAATTCCTCTCATAAAAGGCTTTTCATCACGTCCGCTAGTAAAAGATTCGTAAGTGCTAAAAACGTGTGAGATGTTTGCAAAGGTATGCACCGTTCTATATATTTCTTTTTCAAAAAAACCATTTTTAACAAGCCATTCCCCTGAGCTTTCAATATAGTCCTCTGGGGTCATATAACGAACTTTATAGGTGTTGTCTTGACTTTTTCCCGATGGAATTAATTTTGCTCCTGGTTTAAATAGATATTTAAATTGCTTCCAGTTTCTTTCCTCACCTTTTTCACCTGAAATGACAGCATATAATGTTTTTATGGTATTGTCTAAAGTTTTTACGCTTGAACTGTCAATACTTTGAACTTGCGTTGAATCTTTTTGAGAGGTAACATCTTTATCTTGTCCATTTAAATTAAAGGAGAGTAAGATAAATAGAAGTATGGTAGCCAGAGATTTCATTTAAATTTCCATTGGATTATTTATAGATTTTTTTAACGCGATCTAAATCACGTTTATTATCTCGGTCTTTAATAGTTTCACGCTTATCGTATAATTTTTTTCCTTTAGCTAAGGCTACATCAAGCTTAGCATAGCCTTTATCGTTGATAAATAATTTAAGGGGAATTATGGTAAGACCAGTATTTTGAACTTCTTTTTGAAGTTTTTTTAATTCTTTTTTATTCAAGAGCAGTTTTCGTTCTGCTTTGGGTTTATGATTGTAATAGGTGCCATATAAATACTCTTCTATGTTCATGTTAATTACAAAGAGTTCACCTTGTTCATTAAATTCGCAAAAACTTTCGGCAATAGAAGCTTTACTGCTTCTAATAGATTTTATTTCGGTGCCCGTTAATACAATACCAGCGGTGTACTTATCTAGTATTTCGTAGAGAAAGCGAGCTTTTTTGTTTTGTATGTTGATGTTTTTTTGCATGATGGCAAAATTACATAATTTTAGCTTGTCACCTTTTTAAAAGCATTAGTTTTTATGGATTCAAAGGAAAACACATGCTAGTTATAAAAAATTGTTTTTTATGGTTGTCCCATAAAACATTTGTATTTTTGTTTTTATTTTTTAATTTATAACACCACAAATATTATATGAATTTATACGATGTAGCCGTAATTGGTTCAGGACCTGGAGGATATGTTGCAGCCATACGTTGCGCACAATTAGGCATGAAAACTGCCATTATTGAAAAGTACACTACCCTAGGTGGTACTTGTTTAAATGTAGGTTGTATTCCAAGTAAGGCTCTTTTAGATTCTTCACACCATTATGAAGATGCAATCAAACATTTTGAAGAACATGGCATTGATATACCTGGCGATATTAAGGTGAATTTAAAACAAATGATTGCAAGAAAGCAAGCCGTTGTTGATCAAACTACTGGCGGAATTGATTTCTTGATGAAGAAAAATAATATTGATGTGTACCAAGGGTTAGGAAGTTTTAAAGATTCGACCCATATTACCATTACTGGAAAAGAAACCTTAGAAATTGAAGCTAAAACTACCATCATTGCTACAGGAAGTAAACCATCTAGTTTACCTTTTATTTCCATTGATAAAGAACGGATTATCACATCTACTGAAGCTTTAAAACTAACAGAAATTCCAAAGCATTTAATAGTCATTGGTGGTGGCGTTATTGGCTTGGAACTTGGACAAGTGTACAAACGTTTAGGTTCAGAAGTAACCGTTATTGAATATATGGACAGAATTATTCCAACCATGGATTCTGGCTTATCTAAAGAACTTAACAAAGTCCTTAAAAAACAAAAATTTAAGATTGAAACGTCTCATAAAGTCAAATCTGTAGAAAGAAAAGGTAATGAAGTTATTGTAAAAGCCGATAATAAAAAAGGAGAAGAAGTTGTTTTTAAAGGCGATTACTGCTTGGTATCTGTAGGCAGAAAGCCTTACACAGATGGCTTGAATACAGAAGCGGCAGGTGTTAAGCTAACAGATAAAGGTCAAATAGAAGTGAATGATCATTTGCAAACATCTGCTAAAAATATTTATGCCATTGGTGATGTGGTTAAAGGTGCTATGTTAGCTCATAAAGCTGAAGAAGAAGGCGTTTTTGTTGCAGAAACCATTGCAGGACAAAAACCACATATCAATTATAATTTAATTCCTGGGGTTGTTTATACATGGCCAGAAGTTGCTAGTGTTGGTAAAACAGAAGAGCAACTTAAAGAAGCAGGAATAGACTATAAAACGGGTTCTTTTCCAATGCGTGCATTAGGAAGAAGTAGAGCAAGTATGGATTTAGATGGGTTTGTAAAAATTTTAGCAGATAAAAAAACGGATGAAATTTTAGGTGTTCATATGATTGGTGCTCGTGCAGCCGATATGATTGCAGAAGCTGTAGTTGCTATGGAATTTAGAGCCAGTGCCGAAGATGTTTCAAGAATGTCTCATGCGCATCCTACCTTTACAGAAGCTATTAAAGAAGCGGCATTAGCAGCCACTGAAAATAGAGCTTTGCATATTTAAAGCGTAATTTCAGAAAAAAAATAGATTTGTTTAAAGCAATAAAGTTTAAAGGTAATTTAAACTTTATTGCTTTTTTATTAAATGTTTAAGGGTAGTATTGACGGTACTAAGTAAGCATTGGCATTGAAATGGCACTTTATCA
>Ga0210044_10005906_pt1 | contig 16345 bp, 16 predicted proteins | sample CryGey13umfilter_2_FD_183959 | JGI IMG/M metagenome (GOLD analysis project Ga0210044, IMG submission 183959) | Groundwater microbial communities from aquifer in Utah, USA - Crystal Geyser 4/9/14 3 um filter (SPAdes) (version 2) | ecosystem: Environmental > Aquatic > Deep subsurface >...
CACCTTCGTCGTCTCGACCAACCACGAGGACGGCGTCCACTTCAGCTACCAGCGCTACGTGGTGAACCAGATCCGCGAGCGCTTCGGCTTCGAAGGCACACCCGTACGCGTGCGCTACCGCGGCAAGCCCAAGCGCGACCCCGCGGGCAAGACCCAGAGCCAGAGCTAGCGCGATCGGCGCAGCTCGACGTTGCCGAGCTGACCGCAGGCGGCCATGACGTCGCGGCCCTTGGTGATGCGGCGACGCACGGGCAGTCCGTCTTCGCGCAGCCAGCCGATGAAGCGCTCGATCTCTTCTTCCTCGGGGGCGCGCGTCAACGGCGCGTTGCCGGGGTTGTAGGGGATGAGCTGCACCAGCACGCGGCCGAGTCCGTCGCAGAAGCGCGCGACATCGCGGGCGTCTTCGCGTGCGTCGTTCAGGCCGGGCATCAGGCAGTAGTGCACACCGAGGGCGAAGTTGCGGCGCGGGCGATAGGCGACGAGCGCGTCGTGCAGGTCGGCCAGGGGCGTGCGGCGGTTCACGGGCATGAGCTGGCTGCGCAGCGTGTCGTTGGCCGCGTTCAGGCTGATGGAGAGGTTGAGGCGTTTGTAACCGGCGTCGCCCAGCCGCCCGATGCCGTCCACGCGCCCGACGGTGCACACGGTCAGGTGCTCCTGGTTGATGGCGAGGCCGCCCGGATCGTTCAGCACCGCGAGCGCGCCCAGCAATCCGTCGACGTTGTCGAGGGGCTCGCCCATGCCCATGAAGACCACGTTCTTCACGCTGAGCCCGAGGCGGTGACGCACGACCAGGAGCTGCGACACGATCTCGGTGGCGCTGAGCTGACGCAACAGGCCCATCCGCCCGGTCTCGCAGAAGGTGCAGCCCATCTTGCATCCGACCTGGGTGGATACGCAGAGGGAGAAGCGCTCGCGCCCCATGGGGATGCGCACGCACTCGATCTCGAGGCCATCCGCGAGGCGCAGCGAGAGCTTGCTGGTGCGCCCGCGCTTTCCGTCGGACTCGAGCACATGCACGATCTCTGGCAGCGGAAGATCGAACTGCTCGCGATAGGCGCGGCAAGCCTCGGGACCGAGTCCGACGCGCTCGGGATCGAAGACGCCCTCGAGCATGGCGCCGCGATAGACGTCGCGGGCCGCGCCGGCGCCTCGGAAGCCGCGCGCCTTGCACAACGCGGCGAAGGCGGTCGAGCTCAGACCTTGGAGAGCCAGCGGGGCTATGGCGATGGGCGCGGCGGCCGCGGGCTCAGTCACGGTGCAGCTCCTCAGGCGACACCAAGAGCAGGTGCACGGTGGCAGCGGCCACGGGGTGCGCCTCGTCGTCCTGAAACGCTACCGCGCGCACGGTGGCCACGCGGCGGCTGCGCTGGATCAGCTCGGCGCGCGAGAACATGTCCTTGGCGCGCGCCGTCCTCAGATACTCGATGCTGATGTTGATGACCTTGGGCAAGGTCGCCGTGTCGCTGCGGTAGAGCAGCTCGAACACAGCCACGGATTCGAGGAAGGCGCCGGTGGCGCCGCCGTGCAGCGCCGGGATGGAGTAGTTGCCGATGTTCGATTCCAAGAAGGGCAGCGTGCCCACTAGCCGGTCGCCCTCCACGTGCATCTCGAGGCCGAGGAAGCTCGAATAGGGCACGACGCGGACCAGCTCCTCGAGATCGCCGGACGCGCGCGCGCGCTGCAGGAGCGGCATGAAATCGTGCACGTCGCTCACGACTCGCCCTCCTCGACCGGACTGAGGACGTCCATCTTGATCGTCTGACCGGCGAAGATCATGAAGCTGCCCGTGGCGGAGGCGATGGGATCGTTCGCGTCGCCCACGTCGGCCGTGGCGCGGGCGAAGGCCACGGAGCGCGTGCGCTTGTAGCAGACGGCGTGGCAGCGCACGGCGCGCCCGGGCGTGGCCGGCTTCAGGTAGTCGATGCGCAGATCCAAAGTGGCGATGCGCACGGGCTCGCCCATGGCGAGGAAGATGGCCGCGCCGCAGGTGGCGTCGATCAGGGCCGTGATGGCGCCTCCGTGCAGCACGCCCGTGTCGGGGTTGCCCACGAGCTTCGCGTCGTAGGGCAGCTCGGCGACGCAGCCCGTGGCGTCGAGGTCGACGATGCGCAGGCCGAGGGCGAGGTTGTGCGGCACGGTCTTGGCGAAGCCCTGATCCAGGCGCTTCAGCAGCGCGGCTTTCGCCTCGGGGTCGAGGGCGTCGATGTCGACTTTGGACACCGAGGCTTCGTAAACCGGCTCGAGCCGGCTGGCTACTCGAAGCGCGCTTGCAGGCTCTGGAGCCGAGCGCCCCCGAAGACGGCCAGCGCGGCGAGGGCGAAGCCGTAGCTGGTGATCGCCAGGCCGGCGGAGATGGGGCCCAGGGCCGCGATCGACAGGCCACCGAGCACGAGGCCGGCGCTGGCGTAGAAGGGGGCGCGGGCGGGATCGATGCGCGGCTGTTGCCGAATGGGCCTGCGCTCGAGGCGCTCGATCAGGCGATCCACGGCGGGCTCGGCTGGGACGGGCGGCGCGTCATGGCCGCTGGCGGAGTCCCAAAGCGGAAGCTCGCAGCGAACGCAGGCGCCGTGCAGCTCGAAGCTGTCGTGACAGCGCGGACAGCAGTAGCGCCCGCGCGGGGTGACGACGGGCTGGGGCGTAGCCGCAGGAGTCGGCGCCCGGGGCACCGGCGGACCCGAGCGCAGAAGCTCGTAGGCGGCGATGACGCGCATCAGCCGGCGAGTTGCGTGAGGGTCGTTCGGGTTCCGGTCGGGGTGGGTGGCGAGCACGCGCCGCCGAAAGCCCGCCCGTAGCTCGAATTTGCTCGCTCCGACGGGAACGCCGAGCAGTCGCCTCGCCTCGTGCACTGTGATCACGAGGGAAGGACACATCCGAGGCGCAGAGGTTCCGAAGAATCGGCAGGGCCGAACGGAATCACTCCGTGGGCGTCGCCGTCGCTGCGGACGGCGGTGTGGGCGCGGCGGAGGAGCCGACCACGGTGGCGGCGTCGCGGGCCACGCTCACGCCGACCGACGCGGGCACCTCGACCCAGGTGCCCGTGGCCTCGGAGCGGGCGAAGAAGTGTTCGGGCGTGCCCTCCACCAGGACGAGCTCCATGTGGCCGAGCTCGTGGCCCTCGGCGTCGACGTAGCGCAGGCGCGCGATGGGCTGAGGTGTGCTCGGCGTGGCCGCGCGTGGTTCCGCGCCAGGCTCGACGCCCTCGTCCAGGTAGCGCTCGGCGCGCAGGCGATCGACGTCGCGCAGCCAGTTGCCGAAGAGCTCGTTCACGTGCCCCGCGTCGTCGTTCGCGACCCAGCTCGCCATGCGTGGGTTCTGGCGACCGCGCTGCAGCAAGGTGCGCGCTTGGCCGTAGGCCGTGACGTCCACCTTGGCGACCTCCGTGCTCTCGAAGCCGTGGAGATCGCGCTGCATCAGGCGCCCATCGGCCATACCCAGGGCGCGGAAGGGATCCGCCGACACCAGGTAGACGTGACCTCCCTCGGCGCGCCGCAGGTAGCGCATGCCACTGCCGTAGGCGCTCTTGCCCACGGCGAAGACCTGCGTCCGCGCGCCGCAGGTGAGGGTGAGCTGCGCCGCCTCGTGGTCCAGGCCGAGCTCGCCGAGCTGCGTGTCCGCAACGTCGCCGAGATCACGCGTGGCCCCGAGCGGCGCGAGCTGGCCGAGCAGCTCCGTCACCGCCGTCAGACCGCGGAAGTGCTTCACCACGCGCTCGCCCTCGGGCGGCTCGGTCGTGTGCGTGACGCGGTAGCCGGTCGCGCCTTCGCCGCTGGCGGGGACGATCTCGACGCTCTCGTGCGGCGGATGCCACTCCAGGCGCGTGACGTGGTCGGGCGCACACGCGAAGAGGCGCTCTCCGGGGGCCGCGCTGCTCTCCTCGGTGGGGCGGGACGCTTGCCACGCCAGGCCGAGACCCAGGAGCGCCAGGACGCCGTGAAAGACGACACGCTTCATGGGGACTCCTGCTCGTCGTCGTCCGCGTCGGCCGACTCGTCGTCGGACTCGTCGGGGTCAGACTCGTCAGGCTCGGGCTCCTCCGTAGGCGTCGGCGGGTCCTCGCCCTTCTCGCTCGGCTTGGGCTCCTTCTGCGGGCGTCGCCGACGACCGACGGCGACCCAGATGCCGAAGGCGAGGATCGGCAGCGGCAGCCCGAAGCTGGTGGCGTAGAACCACACGGCGTCCTCGCGCGACGTGTGCTCGATGGGCACGTCCTCCTCGCTGGAGGTGTCGGCGACGACCTGCTCTTCTCCGAGCATCCACTGCATGACGTCCGAGAGCACGAGCCCGTTGCCCGGATTTCGGATCACGTCGTCGTTGGTGAAGTCACCGTCGGCGATCACCACGGCGCGGCCCTCTTCGCCGCTAGCGTTCGCGACCGTGACGGCGGCCATGGGACGCGCCTCGACCTCGACCTCGCGCTCGCCCTTCTCGAAGTCTCCGTCGACGTCGAGCCAGACGTGGGGACCGAAGTGCACGGGGAAGGTCACGCGCACGCCGTCGGGCGTCTCCGCGCTCTGCTCCAGATCGCCTGCGCCGACGAAGACGGTCGCGAGCTCGCTCTGGTGGCGGTTGACCAGCGTCACCGTGGGATGGGCGCTGTACAGGCTGGTGTAGGTGAGCGCGCGATCGGCCTTGGTGTGCGTGCGCTGGAGGTGCTCCGACGCCGAGCAGAGCACGCCCTCGCTGAGCGTCAGGCCCAAGCCGGCGAGCAGGGGTCGAAGCCCCGAGTCGGCGTCTGGATCGACGAAGACCACGAGCCGGCCGCCGCCGTGCACGTAGCGCAGAAGCGAGTCGACCTCGTCGGGCAAGAACGGGCTGCGCGGCCCGAGCACGACCACGGCGGGGGTGTCGGCCGGGACGTCGTGGGCGAGTCCCTGCGCCATGCCCAGGTGACCCACGGCGAGGTTGCTTCGCCTCAGCGCGGCGGTGAGTTCGCCCGTGCGCGCGCCCACTTCGTCGCCGGGTTGGCCTGCGGCCGTGTGCTCGCTGTGCCCGGTGGTGAAGGAGAGCTCGCGGCGTCGATGGAGCAGGCGCGAGAAGGTCTGCTGGAAGCTCCCGTCGAGGGTGCGCAGATGACCGCGCGCAGTGTCGAGCTCCAGGCCGACCTCGAAGTTCTCGCCTTGCGCGGTGTCGCCGTCGCCACGAATGACCGCGACGTAGCCGTTGCCCTGGATGCGATGGCGACGCGCGAGCTCGGGCGCCAGAGCGTGATCCACGATCTGCAACGTGAGGTGTGGCGAGCTCGCGGCGACGCGGCGGAAGTAGGGCTCGATGCGCCCGAGCACGGGGTTCACGCGTGGGTAGAAGAGCACGATGCGCGTGTCCTCGGTCACGGCGGCGGCCATGCGCAGCGTGCCCTGGCTGGGCACCGTGGTCTTGCGATACGAGAGATCCCATTGGGAGCCGCGCGCCGAAGCCGAGTAGTCGAGGCTAACGACGAAGACGACGGCGAAAGCCAGGGAGAGGCCCGAGGCCAGGGCGCGATTCAGTCGACGTCGACCGCCCAGGTCGAGCGAGCGCAAGGTCGAGAGCGCCGCCTCGAGGAACGCCAGGCTGGTCACGGCGATCACCAGACACGCGGGCCAGGCGACGCCGAGGGCGGCCTGCACCGAGTCCGAACCGAGGGCGCCATGCTCCCCGAGCAGCCCTGGCGCGGCGGCCCGCACGGAGCTCTCCGTGAGCGCGTAGACGAGGGGCCCGAGCAGGAGCGAGAGGTAGGCGAGGAGCAGCACGAGGCGCGCACCGGGCGCAGCTTCACCTCGCAGTTCGTCACCCGCGAGGCGCCACGCGGGCGCGGCCAAGAGCGCGACCACGCCCAGCAGATCCGCCAGGTTGCGGCCCCAACCCTCGCCCACCACGCGCTCTCCGATCAGCAGCGCGCACAAACCAGCGAAGGCCAGACCGAGCGACACGAGGCTGCGGCGACTCATCGTCGACGCGCTCCCGCCAGCACGCGCATGGAAGCGAGCAGGCCGAGGTAGGTCAGCGTGAGGAAGAAGGCGAGATCGCCCAGGTCGAGCAAACCACGGCGGAAGCTCTGGTAGTGCTGCCAGACCGGCGCGAGGCTGGCGACGAAGCTGCCCGTGCTGCCCTGGGTGATCTGTCCGACGAAGTAGCAGAGCTCCATGGAGCCGACGAGGGCGGCGGTGCCGAGCACGGCCACGAAGGGTCGCGGCGAGAGCGCGGAGACGAACATGCCGATGGAGAGCACGCTCGCGGCGACCAGCAACATGCCCAGATAGCCCGCGGCGATGTGACCGAAGGAGACCTTGCCGTGCACGAAGATGAGCATGGGCAGGTAGAGGCTCGAGAGCGTGATCACCGCCAGCAGAGTGAAGGCCGCCAAAAAGCGCCCGATCACGATCGACGCCTCGTTCAGCGGCGAGGTGAAGAGCAGGAGCTGTGCGCCGGTGGCGCGCTCCTCGGCCAACAGACGCATGGAGAGCACGACGGCCGCGGCCTCGACCACGAAGGCGGCGTTGAAGAGGTAGATCTGGAGCACGTCGGTCGAGAGGCGACGCCCCTCGCCGATGGCCACGGCGTTGAAGAGCAGGGCGTCGATGAGCAGCGAGATGGCCCAGATCAGGTAGCCGCTGGGCGTGCGAAAATAGGCGCGCAGATCACGCCAGAACACCAGGGCGCAGCTGCGCAGAGCAGAGGTGCGCAGCGCGGGAGGCGCGGCGGACGCGGGAGGCGCGGCGGACGCGGGAGGCGCGGCGGACGCGGGAGACGCGGCGGACGCGGGAGGCGCGGCGGACGCGGGAGACGCGGCGCTCATGGTCTGGCCTCGGTCGCGGGCTCGGGCTGCACGGGCGTGCTCGACGCGGACTTCTCCTCGGGCTTGGAGTCGCCACGGCTGACCTGGATGAAGATCTCCTCCAGATCCGAGCTCCTGGGTTCGAGCCGCACGAGCTCGAGGCCCTCCTCGATCAGACGACGCGCGAGCTTCGGATGCAGCGCCGTGTCCCCTTCCAGATCGAGCACGCGGGCGTTCTTCTCCGTGAAGGGGTGGAGCGTGAAGCCGAGCTCCTTGGCCAGGCGCAGCGCCGACGCGCGGGAGGCTTCACCGCCGCCCACTTCGACGCGCACGAAGCCGAGACCGCCGAGTCGCTTGGACAGCTCCTGCTCCGTGCCCTCGGCGGCGATGCGGCCGTCGTGCAGCATGAAGATGCGATCGCAGGTCTGCTCGATCTCCGTGAGGATGTGCGTGCTGAGCAGGATGGTGTGCGCACCGCGCAGACGCCGAATCATCTCGCGCATCTCCACGATCTGGACCGGGTCGAGGCCGTTGATCGGCTCGTCGAGGATCAAGATCGCGGGCTCATGGATCACGGCCTGGGCGATGCCCACGCGCTGGCGATAGCCGTGGGAGAGCGTCTGGATGCGCTGCTCGGCCACGCCCTCGAGGCCGGTCTGATCGAGCACCTCGGGCAGGCGCTTCTTCACGCGCGCGCTGTCCATGCCTCGCAGGCGTCCGGCGAAGCGCAGGTACTCGGCCACGCCCATCTCGTCGTACAGCGGCGGTGTGTCGGGCAGGTAGCCGAGCTGGGCGCGCACTTGCTCCGGGTGCTCCTCCACGTCGACGCCGTTGATGCGGATCGTCCCCGCGCTGGGCAGGAGCAGGCAGGCGAGCATGCGCAGGGTCGTCGTCTTGCCGGCGCCGTTCTCGCCCAGCAGGCCCACGCACTCGCCCTTCTCGATCGAGAGGTCGAGATCGCGGATGACCTCGCGATCTCCATATTGCTTGAAGACGTGTTCGGTGACGATCATGACGTGCTGCGGGGGGGTAGTCGGCGCTGGCGGCCTCGTCAACGCCCGAAGTGCGAGACTATTTCGGCGCGCGCGTGTGGGCGCGCAGGCTCGCCGCCGCTGGGGTCAGCCGGGATTCTGCCAGCTCACGTCGATGCGACAGAAGCTGTCTTCCCCACAGCCGTCGAGCACGTCGACGACGACGTCGAGGGCGCCGCTAAGCTCCAGGCTCGCGGTGATGCCGCCGAAGATGTCGGACCAGATGCGCTGATCGAAGCCCTCGCAGCCCGCCAGATCCACGCGCGCGTGGGAGCGTGAGATGCGCTGGATGGTGAGCTGGGCGCCTTCCCAGTAGGTGCCGAAGATGGGCGCGGCGCGGGCGATCAGGCTGTGCGGCGAGAGGAAGTAGCAGAGCACGCGGTAGATGCCCGAGAGATCCGAGGTCATGGCCGCGTGGCCGATGCGGCGCGCGAGATCGGGCTCCGTCGGCAGCGTCTCGGCCGCCGCAGTGTGGAGCGCGCGGTAGGGCGCGACGGGATACCAGCTCCCCGCCTTCAGCCGTCCGTCCCGGAAGAGCTCGCGCCCTTCGTCGCCCGCGGCGTCGAGCACGCGCTGCCAGGTGTCCTCGCCGAAGACGGTGCGGATGGCTTCACGGAATCCAACGAAGTTGGATCCCTTTGCGCGGATGCCTCCCCCACGAACTGCTGTGGGCTCCACCTGGGCACCATGCCAGACCCTCCCGAGATGTGCGAGCGTCGAAGCCACAAGCCCGTTCATGGGCCAAATCAGGACCCGCCCGAGAGGCGCGCGAGCAAGGCCTCGGTCATGGCCGCGACCTCGTCGTGACTCATCGCCTCCTCGCCCTCGTGGCGGTACTCCACGTAGGCGTCCTGGGGCATGCCCTCGAGGAAGCGGCTCGGCACCAAGGGCACGACGCGACCACGGGTGGTGCGCTGCGCCGGCACGACCAGATAGAGCCTGTCTCGCGCGCGCGTCACGCCGACGTAGAAGAGACGGCGCTCTTCCTCCACGTCCGTCGGCAGCGCCTCCGTGACCTTGGGATCGAGACTGCGGCTGTGGGGCAGCTGACCCTCGACCAGGCCCAGGAAGAAGACGGTGCCGAACTCGAGGCCCTTGCTCGAGTGCAGGGACGAGAGCGTGACGCGATCGCCGGCCTCGATCTCCTCCGTGGGGCTGTCGATGGAGATCTGCGTCAGGAAGGTGGCCAGGGAGGTCGAGCGCTGCCGCTCCTCGAAGCGCTTCAGGCTGCGCCCCAGGAAATCGAGGTTCGCCAGGCGACGCTGGCCGACGGGTCCGGCCTCGGCCCCGAGCTCGGCGACGAGACCCGCGCTCTGAAAGAGCCGCGTGGCCACGTCGGAGGGCCCCGCACCGCCCTCGAGCTGTCGACGTGCGTCCGCGAGCGCTTCGCCGAGTTGATGCAGCCCACGCAGCGCCGACTGGGCCACGCCCTCGATCTCGCTCGCGCGCGTGATGGCCTCGCCGAAGGGGATGCGTCGCTCTCGTGCGAACTCGCCGATGCGCTTGATGCTGGTCGAGCCCACACCGCGCGCCGGGTAGTTCACGATGCGCCGCAGCGAGAGTTCGTCGCGTGGGTTCACGACCGCGCGCAGGTAGGCGATGGCGTCCTTGACCTCCTTCTTGTCGAAGACCTGACTACCGCCGTACACGCGATAGGGGATGTCGCCGACGCGCAGCTCTTCCTCGAGCACGCGCGCCGTGAGGTTGGAGCGATAGAGCACGGCCATGTCGCCGCGGCGCGCGCCGTCCTTCAGCAAGCGACGGATCTCGCGCACGACCAGCTTCGCCTGCGCCTCCGCGTCTGGCACGCGGGCGAGGCATACGGGCTCTCCGTCTCCGCGCACGGCCCGCAACGTCTTGCCGTGACGCTTCCCGCGGCTCTGGGCGATCGCGGCGTTGGCGACGTCGAGGATCTGGCGGTGGGAGCGGTAGTTCTCCTCGAGCTTCACGATCTTGGCGCCGGGGTAATAGCGCTCGAAGTCGAGAATGTTGCCCACCTCGGCGCCACGCCAGGAGTAGATGCTCTGGTCGTCGTCGCCGACCACGCACACGTTGCGGGCGTCGTTGGTCAACAAGCGCACGAGCTCGAGCTGGCTCTTGTTCGTGTCCTGGAACTCGTCGACCAAGAGGTGCTCGAAGCGAGCGCTCCAGCGCGTGCGGATGGCGGCGTCACGACGCAGCACGCGCACGGGCTCGCTGACCAGATCGTCGAAGTCGACGGCGTGCATGCTGCGCAGCGCGTCCTGGTAGTGCGGGTAGGCTTCGCGCGCGATGGCGTCGTACTCGAAGTCGCTCTCGGGTACGTCCTCGGGCGCGAGGAAGGCGTTCTTGTACAGCGAGATGCGCGTCAGGATGGCCGAGGTGTCGAGCTTCAGATCGGCGCCGAGCTCGCGCCGCAGGATCTCGCGCAGCAGCCCCATGGCGTCGCCCTGATCGAAGATCACGTAGCGCGAGCCGTAGCCGAGGGCCGCAGACTCCTCGCGCAGGAAGCGCACGCCGAAGCTGTGGAACGTGCTGAGCCAGAGCTGCTGCGCCACGTCCACGCCGACCATGGGCGCGAGGCGCTCGACCATCTCGGCCGCGGCCTTGTTGGTGAAGGTGACGCCGAGCAGGCGATCGGGACGCACGCCCGCGCGCACGAGACGCGCGATGCGCTCGGTGATGACGCGCGTCTTGCCGCTGCCGGCTCCAGCGAGCACGAGCATCGGTCCTTCGCCGTGTTCGACGGCGGCGCGCTGCGCGGGGTTCAGGCCAGCCATGGGGGCGCGTGCTTAACCCGCGAAGACTTGGCTGTCGACCACGTCAGATGGGAATGGTGCCCGGAGCGGGCGTGGGCGTCGTCGGCGCGGGGGGCGCGGGCGCCGTCGGAGCGGTCGGCTGTCGACGGGCGAGGAGTTGGTCCACGCGAGCGCGATCGAAGCCCTCGAGGATCGTGCCGTCGATGTCCACGACGGGGATACCGCTCGGGTTCACGCCCGCCGCGCGCGCCTTCCGCTGCATCTCCTCACGCGCTCCGGCGTCGCGCTCGATGTCCTTGTCGACGTGGGCCACGCCGATCGAGTCGAGGTAGGCCTCGAGGGAGTGACAGGCGCCACACCAGGACGCGCCGTAGATGATCACGGGATCGCCCGCGGCGACGACCTGATCGTCGTCGTGACCCGTCGCCTGATCGACCCAGGCGTCGAAGCTGTCGCGGGGCACGCTGCGCACGACGTACTTCCCATCCGCGCCGGGTTGCCGCAGGTCCGCGATGTAGACCGAGTCCTCGTCGAGGCGATCCTCGGGCGCGAGCCGGGGCGACTCCACGCGCACGCGGTCGCGGCGGGCCTCGGGCACGTCCGCGCGATGCTCCACGGCGTGAACGCCCTGCTCGTCGATGTAGTAGAGGAAGAGCCCGTCGCAGTTGCCCGTGACGGCGAAGGGCGGCGTGACTACCTCGCCCTCGGTTGCCGCCACCGCGGTCGCGGCGGCCTGCTCGCCAGGCGCGCGATCCCCGCCACTGCAGGCGGAACCGAGAACGAGCCCCAGCGCGAGGCCCGATCCAAGAGCGAAGCGAAATACGTCCACGGACCCAATCCTACCCGAGACGCACGCGGAGGCCAGCGGAGCGCCGGACGCGGAGGCCAGCGGAGCGCCAGACGCGGAAACCAGCGGAGCGCCAGACGCGGAAACCCGTGGAGCGCCAGACGCGCGGCAGACGAGCCGATTTTCGGGCGGTCAGGGGCGGCGGATGGCGAAGCGCGTACGCAGCGCGGCGGCGCCGTCCATGCACGGGCCGCGCTCGTCGCGCGCCGTCTCGAGGGCGGCGTTGGAGCGATCGAGGGCGGCCTCGAGCGCGTGGGCGGCGGCGGGTGCGGGCGCGTGCATGCCACCCTCGCTGGCCTCGGCCAGGGCACCACGGACGCCGGCCGAGGTCTCCTCCGCCGTGAGCAGCGCGCGGTGCAGGCGCACGCAATGGTCGCGGATGGCGGCGACCTCGGGCGTGGCGATGGGCAGGTGGGAGAGCGCCTCGATGCGCTCGGAGCGATCCTGATCGCTGGGCGTGTCGAGCTGGTCGAGGCGATCGACGAGGAGCACGGCGTCGTTGCGTTCGCGGTCGCCGCTGCAGCCACAGCCCGCCATGGAGACGAGCAGCACGAGCATCAGGCCTGAGGTGCGTAGGTGAGTCATCGGTTGGCGGCCGCGAGGATGCCACCGGCAGCCTGGATGCGCACGAGGGGATCGGCGTCCGAGAGCAGGCCGAGGATCTCGTGAGGGCGCCCGGCGTCCACGGCCAAGAGGCGCGCGGCGACGCGACGACGCAGGCCGTCCTCGTCGGTCAGCGCCGCGCGGAGTCGCTCGATGGCGGCCTCTTCGCCTCGCGCGGCGAGCAACGCGGCGGCCTGGATCGCGGGCATGTCGTCGCCCGCCAGCAGAGCACGCAGGGTCGGCAGCGCGGCCTCGGCGTCGCGTCGCATCAGCGCTCGAGCCAGGCCCAGGCGCACACCACGATCCGTCTCCGACGCCAACGCCTCGCGCAGGCTCGCGTCCATGGAGTCGTCCGCGAGGGAAGCGAGCGCGACCGCGGCTTGTGATCGCAGCGTGGCGTCGTGCGTGTGCAGGACCGCGCGCAGATAGACGCGAGCGCTCTCGCGATCCGTGTCGGAGCCGTCGGCCAGGGCGGAGAGCCGTCGCGCGGCCTCGATGCCCGCGGGGCTGGGCGGCGTCGCGAGCAGGGCGGAGACGGCGGCTGTGCCCGCGTGCGCGTCCGCGCGCAGAAGAGCGCCCACGGCCGCGAGGCGCACGCTCGAGAAGGGATCACCCAACCGACCGCGCAGCGCGTCGACGGCTTCGGGACCGAAGGAACCGAGGGCGTTGGTGGCCGCGACCCGGACCCCGCGCTCGGGATCGACCCGCGCCACCTCGGCCAGCGCGACACGCGTGGCGTCGTCGGGGCCTCCCTTGCCCAGAGCCACAGCCGCCGCGCGCCGCACCTCGGCGTGGGCGTCCGCGAGCGCCCCGAGCAGCGTCGAGCGGTCGAGCGCGACGTCGAGCGCGGCGAGGGAGAGGGCGCGAAGCTCGGGATCCTGCGAGTCGGCGAGCACCGCCAGGTAGGGCGCGACCCAGGACTGTCCCAGGGCATCCAGAGCCCAGAGTGCCTGAGCGCGCGCGACGGGATGGTCCGTGTCCCGAGCCAGCGCGTCGAGCGTCCACTGCGCCGCGACCCCTCCCATGCGCAGCTGCATCATCGCCGCGTCGCGTCGCTCGGGATCATTGGACTCGGCCTCCTCGCGCAGCAGCAGCGCGGCCACTCGACCGAGGAGCGCGGGATCGTCCCCGTCCACGCTGCGGAAGCTCTCGTAGGCCTCGCGGGCGGCGGCGAGGTCCCGCGCGTCGAGCGCGCTCTGCACGCGGGCGCGAGGCCCGGAGGAGCAGGCCACGAGGGCGAATACGAGCAGGCCGTGGGCCAGGGGTCGGCAGCGCATCGGGGGATGCTAGCAGCTCGACCACGCGAGAGGGGCCCGCGACGGCGGCTCAGCTCGCGACGACGACGCGATCCTTGCCCTCGCGCTTGGCCTGGAGCAGCGCGTCGTCCGCGCGACGCAAGAGCTCGGCCGCGTGGGGCGCGTGCGTGGGGAAGGCGGCCACGCCGACGGAGCAGGTGAGGTGCAGACCGCCGCCGAAGGCCTGGCCCGAGATGGCCTGCCGCAAGCGCTCGGCAGCCGCCCGCGCCCCGTCCGCGTTGGCGCCGGGCAGGAGCAGCACGAACTCCTCGCCGCCGTAGCGAAAGATGGTCTCGCCTCGACGCAGGATGCTGCGCGCGCGCTCGGCGAAGCCGATGAGCACGGCGTCCCCCATGGGATGTCCATGCCGATCGTTGATGGCCTTGAAGTCATCGAGGTCGACCATGGCGAGGCCGAAGGAGCTGCCGTCGGCCTCGGCCGCCAGCACGGCGCGCGCCAGGGCGTGGTCGAGGGATCCGCGATTGGCGAGGGCCGTGAGCGCGTCCGTGCGCGCCTCGCGCTCGAGGTGTTCGTAGACGCGCGCGCGAGCCACGGCGCGACCGGCTTGCTCCGCGACCAGCGCGAAGATCTGCGCGGTGGTCTCGTCCACGGGCTTGCCCGTGTAGCGATTGTCTCCGTAGAGCACGCCGGCACGATGCCGACCCCGCAGAGGCGCGGCGACGGAGGTGCGGAGATCGAGCAGGCCACCGAGATCGTCCGTGCCCTCCCCGCGCACGAGTCGACGCTCGCGAAGCGCCAGCGCGACGGGGCTGTCGCCCGTCAGCGAGACACGCAGCACGCGAGCCTGAGCGTCGATGCCCGAAGGCGCCGCGCGATGCGCGAGACCCGCCTGATAGAGATCCTCGAGCCCGACGCCTTCGTCCGCGATCGCGCGCCAGACCCGATCGGCCTCCTCGGCGTCCGCGGGACCCACGGCGCCACGGCCCACCAGCTCGTCGCCTTGCTCCACGAACAGGATCGCGCGGTTCAAGCCCAGGCCCACGCCCGCCGTGACCCCGGTCAGGATGGCGTAGAGGGTGGCCTCCACCTCGAGCGGCTCGCGCAAGAGCGTCGACACACGATGCAGGATCTCCACGGCCGAGCGCAGGGATTCGACCTCCGCCCGTAGTCGCGACAGCTCGTCTGCGTCAGCGTCCATGTGGCCCCGGGAGGATATCAGGACTGACGCGACGTGCGGTTCGTATCGCCGTGCAGTCCCGAGCTCCTTTGGGAACGACTGTGTTCAGCTCCCGGGCGGAGGCGGCGGCGTCGTGAGCTCGACCAGGTAGGCGTCCGAGCTGATGAAGAGGATGCCCTCCGCTTCGTCCTTGTCGGCGAGATCGGGGTGATCCGTGACGACGCGATCCACGCCCGCGGCCTTGGCCGCTGCGACCAGCGCCTTCTCCCACTCGGTGGGACCCGCGTCGGCCGCGTCGACGATCTCGACCAGGCTGCGGATCACCTTCATCTGAGCGTCGACGGCGTCGGGCTTAAAGGCGGGCAGGCTGTGCAGCATCGCCTCCACGCGCGCGAGCACCCACTCGGTCGTCTTGTGCTTCGCGGAGTGTCCCAGCACGCGCCGCACGACATGCTCCGGCGGAGAACCGAGAGCCACAGAAGCGTTCACGTACACATCGGGAGCGAGGATGATGTCCAAGGCTGACCTCCAGCCCGGATAGTTCTCACGCAGGCATCTCAGGTCAAGCACGGAAGACGAGGGAGGTCCCGGAGCGTGCGCGGGTGCAGGCTCACTTCCCACCGGTCAGACCGGTCCGCTCGTCCAGCAGGATGCCCCCCTGATCGATCAGGTGCGCGTTCGCCCGGGTCACGAGCGGAGGTGATCCCGTGAGGGTGGCGCCACCCTGGACTGTGACGGGGACGTTGCCCCCCGCCTCGACGGCGGTCCCCGAAGATCGGACGACCCCGCCCGCCACGACGAGGTGCTTGTTGCCGTCGAGCCGAACGCCCACCTCGGACGCCTGGATGGTGGTCCCGCTGAGGGCGACATCGCGGTTGCCGCCCGCTTCGATGCCCACGCCCGCGACGATGGTCGAGTTGATGATGGTGAGCTCGCAGTTTTCGCGCACCGTGATCGCGACCTGGGCCGGTAGACTGGCGACGACGTTCTCGAGGGTCACGGAGTCGTTGCCGCCGCAGCTGAAGGGCGCGCTGCCGTCCCAGCTCGGCCCCAGGCTCGGCAAGCCCGAGGAACCGGAGGAGCTGTTCGAGGCAACCGCGAAGACGACGCCGCCCGCGACCAACATGCCGATCGCGCTCAGAATGACCGGCGCCAACAGCGCGATGCCTACGGCCGACTTGACCGTCTTCGCCGCGTCGCGAGCCACCTGCGCTTGGACCGGGGTCCAGGTCGGAGGCGGCTGCCAGTTGCAGGGCGTCTGCGCCATCAAGGTCCGCGTACCGGCCACCTTGTTAGCGTACTGGCAGTAGCGACACGCGACCATGCGGTCCGAGACCTCCACGTGCAGAGGCGCGCCGCAGTTCTCGCACTCGACGATCATGAAGCGAGTATGCACGCGTGCGGCCAGGCGTGGAAGCAGGGCCGCGATCACCGTCAGGGGTGTGTGCGCCTCCTTCGTCGCCTCGCATCTTGACGGCGCACACGTTCATGCGCATCGGGCCGCGATGCAAGCCATCTGGATCACGAAACGCGGTGCCCCCAACGTCCTCGAAGTGCGCGAGGGCGCCGATCCGGAGCCCGCGGCGGGAGAGGTCCGCATCCAGGTACGCGCGGCAGGTCTGAACTTCGCCGAGGTGATGGCGCGCCAGGGGCTCTACCCCGACGCACCCAAGACGCCATGCGTGGTGGGCTACGAGGTCGCGGGCGAGGTCGACGCCGTGGGCGCGGGCGTGACGCATGTGAAGGTCGGAGACCGCGTCGCCGCCATGACGCGCTTCGGCGGACACGCGAGCGTGGTGGCCGTGCCACAGCGCCAGGTCTTCCCCATGCCCGACAGCATGAGCTTCGAGGAGGGCGCGGCGCTGCCCGTCAACTACCTCACGGCCTATCACATGCTCTTCGAGATCAAGCGCATCCGGCCGGGCGAGAAGGTGCTCGT
>Ga0210044_10005909_pt1 | contig 16337 bp, 17 predicted proteins | sample CryGey13umfilter_2_FD_183959 | JGI IMG/M metagenome (GOLD analysis project Ga0210044, IMG submission 183959) | Groundwater microbial communities from aquifer in Utah, USA - Crystal Geyser 4/9/14 3 um filter (SPAdes) (version 2) | ecosystem: Environmental > Aquatic > Deep subsurface >...
ACGCGCCCATAGCTCAGTTGGATAGAGTGCCGGACTACGAATCCGAAGGTCGCAGGTTCGAATCCTGCTGGGCGCGCCACTAATGAAATAAGCCGCCTCGGGAATTTTTCCGGACGGCTTTTTTTCTGCCTGGCTTAAATCTGGCTAAAGATTATGGCAAAAGCTGTAAGTAGTGCCCATCCGTGAATGGCTATTTTCAAAGATTTCGGCGTTGGGCTCAAATTTTAATCCTTGAAATACGTCAATGTATTCCTGTGGTTAAAATTATCGCCCGCCTTGACCTAGACTAAACTATCTCATTACCGGATGGACTCTAAGTAATTTTGCGTGGTGCTCAAATCTGTATGGCCCAAGAGGTGCAGTGGAAAAAGGGTTCTTTTGTATGGTATTCCAGATGTCAGAGAGGGTGCTCATGTTATCCTCCTCATATTTATTTTGTGAAATCAAGAGGATATTGGAACACTTTATTTGCTTTTTCAACAACATATTTGCTTTTTAGCAATTATTGTGAAATTATATCGGGTTTAGTCTCAGAATTCTGAAATTACCTCATTTGATTAGATTGGCAAGATTTAGGTTGACTGAGCTGATTTTTTTCTTTGGTTGCATTTTCCCATGGTCAAAACCAGGAGGAGACGTATGATTCGGCCTTTGCGGCCAAGGCGTCGGTTGAAGATATCCGCATTGTTTTCGTTCTTGCTTGCCGGGGCAGCCATGATTCTGCCTCTTGGGCAGGCCCTTGCTGCCTTGGACGGAATGGACCCTACGGTGGAGGAGTTCTGGGAAAGCGAAATCCAGGCGCCCTTTGATCTCCCCGATGTGGAGTCGAAGGCAAGGTCCCTCGCGGCCAAGCCATTTCAGGACACAGCAGGCGGAGTTCCGGATTTTCTACTCAAGGTAAGCTACGACCAGTGGAGGGAAATAAGGTTCAGACCTGAGAAGTCCCAGTGGAGGGAAGAAGAACTTCCCTTTGAATTGCAATTTTTCCATCCCGGTCTTTTTTATAACAAGATGGTCATTATTAATCTGGTTACTGAGGATGGAGTCAGAGAACTTCCGTTTTCCCCCGATCTTTTCAGCTATGGAGAAAACGACTTCCAGCAGAAAGTGGCATCTGCCAAGCTCTCTTTTGCCGGATTCAGGATCCATTATCCCCTTAATAAACCAGACTACAAGGATGAAGTGGCGGTCTTTCTCGGAGCCAGCTATTTCAGGGCGGTAGGAAAGGGAATTCAATACGGGCTCTCAGCAAGAGGCATAGCGCTTGATACCGCGCTTCCATCAGGAGAGGAGTTCCCCTTTTTTCAAGAGTATTGGATTGTCAAGCCAAACGCTTCATCCAAGAAACTTACGGTATTTGCCCTCCTTAACAGCCCCAGTTGCACAGGGGCTTATAAGTTTGTCATCATTCCGGGCCCGGAAACCGTCATTATAGCCGACTGCACCATCTTCCTCAGAAAAGAGGTCGCAAAGCTTGGAATAGCTCCCCTTACAAGCATGTTTCTATACGGCGAGACCGAAAACGGGATGCCGGGCGATTATCGCCCTGAAGTCCATGACTCTGACGGACTTCTAATCAGGACATCGGAGGGCAATTATATCTGGAGACCCCTTGCAAACCAACGGCGTCTGGGAGTCTCCACTTTCAAGGCAAACAATCTCCAGGGATTCGGTCTCCTTCAGAGGGACGGGGTCTTTGATCATTATCAAGATCTTGAGGCCAGATATGAGATGAGGCCGAGCCTGTGGATACAACCCATAGGCAAGTGGGGTAACGGGCAGGTGGAACTTATAGAAATACCGTCCGAAAAGGAGATAAACGACAACATAGTCGCCTTCTATGTGCCGGCAAAGAAGGTTGAGGTGGGGCCGGACGGAAAACCCATCCCGCCCAAGCCTGACGCAATAAAGGAGCCCAAGCGATTTTCTTACATCATGAGATGGATGAAACATCAGGGTAAATCTGTTCCCGTCGCTGAAGCAGTAGCAACGAGATTCGCAAAGGGAAAAACCGACAGGCACAAGAGGACTATTGTTGATTTCGAAGGTGCCCTGATAAATCAGCTTCCTGCCGACACAGGGCTTTCAACCGAGATTTCAGTAGGTGAAGGCGCGCGGCTTGTCGAAAAGCAGCTTATGAAAAACGAAGTGACCGGCGGCTGGAGGCTCGCCTTTGAGATCATGCTGGATGCAAGAGATGATCTGAAAAGCGCCTTCATTGACACATCCAGGGTTGTAAAGCTCTCCGCTCTCCTAAAAAAAGGCGACAATATCCCCGATCCCCTTTCAGTAAACTGGACCTATCACCTGCAGCCATGAACATTAAGGAAAAAGCATTAGAACGGGAGGAGTCAGCCTGGCAACTGGCCAGAGATAGGGTGCTTCTTTACCTGCGGGCACTCAATCTTCCTCCATTTAAGGCTATGGAACTAGGCCTGGAGGCCCTGAAAAGGACAGGACCAGCCGGAATTCCAGTCGCGGTGAACACTCTTAGAGCCCTCCTCAATGAAGAGGGCCTGGACAAGGGTGTTTTAAACGAAGAAGGAGACTATATCTCCTCGATTCCGCCTATGAACCGGGGAGTCATGATACCTGAGGATTTGGCTGCTAAACCAGCAGACAAGCCTTCAGAAGCCCATGATCCAGGGTGGAAAAAGACCGCCAAAATAAGACGGATAATGATGCTCCTCCTTATAATCATTCCCACCATCCTTACCAGTCATTATATGTCGCAGGTACTGCCCCATCGCGGAGGCACGGTCCTTGAAATAATGCTGGTTTCCATCTTCGGTATCCTTTTCGCCTGGATCTCCATCGGATTCTGGACTGCCTTAATGGGGCTCTTTGCAATGCTTTTAGGCTACCATCGCTACTCTCCCTCGCGCAACTACGAGGAAAAGGACACACCTCCTGCCAGGACGGCGGTAGTCATACCTATCTTCGGTGAGAACGTTGACAGGGTCATGGCAGGAATAAGAACCTGTTACAGGTCCCTTGCAAAGACCGGGCATCTGGCAAGTTTCGACTTTTTTATCCTGAGTGACTCCGCCGACCCTGACAAATGGGTGGAGGAAGAGGTAGCATGGTTTTATCTCTGCCGCGACGAGAAAGCCTTCGGCCGAATATTCTACAGGAAGCGCAGGACAAACACCAAAAGGAAGAGCGGCAACGTGGCTGATTTCTGCCGGCGGTGGGGCAAAAATTATCCCTTCATGATAGTCTTTGACGCAGACAGTATAATGGCCGGTCCTACCATGGTAAAGATGGTAAGAATCATGGAATCGCGGCCTGATATCGGCATACTCCAGACCCTTCCCTCCGCAGTTAACAGGCAAAGCCTCACCGGCAGGATACAGCAGTTTATAAACCATCTATATGGGCCGATGTTCGCCGCCGGCGTCCACTTCTGGCTGCTGGGCGATGCCCAGTACTGGGGCCACAACGCCATAATAAGAACCGAGCCTTTTATGAAACACTGCGCCCTTCCGAGGCTGAAGGGAAGAGGCCCTCTTGCAGGCGACATCCTTAGCCATGACTTTGTCGAATCGGCGCTCATGAGGAGGGCGGGTTACGGCGTGTGGCTTGCCTACGAACTGGACGGGAGCTTTGAGGAGACTCCCCCTACCCTTCTTGATGAACTCAAAAGAGAAAGAAGGTGGTGTCAGGGAAACCTTCAGCACATCAGGTTCGTATTCTCAAAGGGCGTCTTTCCCGTCCACAGGGCACTGTTTATGAATGGGATCATGAGTTACGGCTCTGCGCTCTTCTGGTTTGTCTTTCTGCTGCTAAGCACCACAGAGGCGATACTTGAGGCCGTCAATGTGCCGACTTATTTTACCGGAACGAAAAGCCTTTTCCCCTCCTGGCCTGTATGGTATCCCCACTGGGTAATCACGCTCCTGGCCTCAACAGCGGTTGTACTTTTTTTGCCCAAACTCCTAAGCGTGTTACTTATTGTGAAAAACGGACAGGCCGCCCTCTACGGCGGGTACCTTAGACTTATCCTAAGCATATTGATTGAGGCGATATTTTCCACCTTCTTTGCCCCGATCCGTATGCTTTTTCACAGCAAGTTCTTCGTGCAAACCCTTTTAGGCAGAAAGGCCGGCTGGATGCCACAATCCAGGCAGGAGGAGGGCATACCATTGCCCACGGCCCTGCGATTCCATTGGGGAGGCATGGTGTTAGGCCTTTTGTGGGCTCTGCTCCTTTCGTTTTTTAACCCCGCCTTCTTTATGTGGATGATTCCGGTTATATTTCCACTCACTTTCTCTGGGATCATCTCTGCCATCACCTCCGGACCTGACCTGGGAGAGCGCTTCAGAAGATGGAAGCTCCTTCTGGCCCCTGAAGAATCAGCGCCGCCTGAGGAACTGAGAAATCTTGAGGAGAATCTCAGGATTCCTCCGCCCTATTCTCCCTTCCCGATATCCAAAAAAAGAGGCTTTCTTAAGGCCGTTGTTGATCCTTTTGTTCACGCCCTGCATACATCACTTCTACTGACCTATCGAGGAGGAAGAAAGAAAAGGGATACAACCGAACTCAGTAGTCTGATTGACAAGGCCATTGAAGCCGGGCCGGAAGGTCTTGCACCTGAAGAAAAGATACTGCTGCTCAGAAGGCCCCAAGAGCTTTCAACCCTCCATAACAGGGTGTGGGAACTCCCTGACCGCCCCAGGGCCTCGCGCTGGATGCTGACCTTCCCATCCATTGATTAGCGTTCGATCTTACCTGTGGTAATACTCTGTCATATCAGCTTATTGAAGTTATTCAGTGTCAATCCGTAAACGAGATAGTTTCGTCGAGTTCAAGGGGGGCGATAATTTTAACCGAAGGAATATACATTGAGGTATTTCGAGGATTAAGATTTGACCCCAACGCCGAAATCGCTGAAAATAGCTATTTATGGATGGGCACTACTTAAGAGGCGGAGCTTGCGGGATACTGTCCTGCATGATAAATATCTCGAGAGTCCAATCTTGCATTTTAAGCGGGCAGATGTTCCCCCGCTCCAAACCAAATGGAGGAGACCTGAATGAAGAAGGCCCACATATTTTTCATCTTGACGGCTTTGTTGATCCTGCAATCATGCGGAGGCCTGCGTTATTCGCAGTTGTCACCGGAGGCAAAGGATTTTCATCCACAGAGGATCGGGATACTTCCCGCCGATCCCGGATCCTACGAGGAGGCAAGGGATGTGATTGATGAAATCCTTGCCGGAGATCTTGCCGGAAGGGGATGGTTTTCAGATGTTGTCGCGGGCGAAACCATGAAGAGGCTGATAGCGTCCAACAAGGACTTGAGGAGCGCAGTTTCAGATTATATAAACAAGATGGCTACAGTGAATTATTCAGACCCTGAACTCGCCCGAAAGATAGGCGATACCGCCAGGGTTGACGCCTTTCTGTTAGCTTATGTGGATTTCTGGAATTACACGCGTGAGGCGGATGAAAAAGTGGCTAAAGTGGGGCTTGCCCTGAAGCTCATTGATGTATCAAAAGGACAAATTGTATGGAAGGCCGGCCACCATGAGATAGAAGACTACCTTTTTATGAGACCAAGGCTCACCGATGTGGCTGAGCGCCTGACAAAAAAAATGTTTAACGAAATGCCCCATTGAAAGGAGAATGCGTTATGGCAACAAAAAAGATTCTATGGCCTACCGATCTTTCTGAAAATTCCCAAAAGGCCCTTCCCGTTGTCTCTTCCCTGGCACAGGCATACGGAGCGGAGGTGCATGTCCTTTATGTGCTTGAAGATATTGGTCCCTTCGGAGCCTGGTACGGAGACTTCGAACTCTCCCAGATCGAAGCCCTTTCAAGAGTGCACAGGGAAAAGGCTGAGGAGCGCCTAGATGACATCTGCCGCAGCAACCTGAGCGGGTGCCCTCTTTACATACGCCATACTGCAGCAGGAGACCCGGCAAGCGAGATACTCAAGGCGATAGACAAGGAGAAACCCGATTTCGTGATCATAGCAAGGCAGGGAAAGACCGGGAGGTTCGACTCAGGTAGCGTAGCTGAAAAGGTATTCCGCCACTCAAGCATCCCTGTCATAGCAGTCCCGGTGTGACAGCGGGTTAGGGCACTATCCGGGCGCCATGAAATTGATCCGATCCAAGCCGTTATCCATCGAAAGGCAATTTCCTTCAAGGAGGCTCACGTGCTCAAAAAGGTTGATCCCACAAAAACTGAAAACTGGAAGAGACTTTGGGAACACCAAAGGCTTCTTAAAAGAATTCACATGCTGGATCTCTTCCGCAATGACCCTGACAGGTTCGACAGGTTTTCGTTACGTTTCAAGGACATTCTGGTTGACTGCTCCAAGAACAGAATAACCTCTGAAACCCTTGGTCTTCTCCTAGCCCTTGCAGAGGAAGTCGGGCTCCCAGAGGCCATAGAACAAATGTTTAAGGGTAAGGCGATAAACGAGACAGAGGGAAGGGCTGTGCTACATACCGCCCTTAGAAACCGGGGCGGGGCTCCTGTCTATGTAAACGAGAGTGACGTGATGCCGGAGATAAAGGCCGTATTGGCCAGGATGAAAAATTTTGCAGACAGGCTCTTAGGTGGCTTATGGCTCGGCTACACGGAGAAAAGGATCACAGACATTGTAAACATTGGGATCGGGGGCTCGGATCTGGGCCCTCTTATGGTCACGGAATGCCTCAAGCCATACTGGAAAAAGGGTATTCACCCTCATTTTGTATCCAACATTGACGGGACTCATTTAGTAGAAACCCTTAAGGGCCTCTCCCCTGAAACCACCCTCTTCATGATCGCATCAAAGACCTTCACAACCCAGGAGACAATGACAAACGCCCTTTCCGCCCGCCAGTGGTTTCTTGCCAAGGGAGGAAAGCCGGCAGACGTGCCGAGGCATTTCGTTGCCATATCAACCAACAGCGAAAAGGTTGAGGCATTCGGAATAGATGCTGAAAACATGTTCGGTTTCTGGGACTGGGTCGGAGGCCGCTATTCGCTATGGTCTGCAATAGGGCTATCCATAGCCTGCACGATAGGTTTCGAAAATTTCGAGGAACTGCTGCAAGGGGCCTTTGAGATGGATGAGCACTTCCGCCACGAGCCACTAAACCGGAACATACCGGTTGTCCTTGCCCTGATAGGAGTATGGCACAATAATTTCTTCGGCGCACATACGGAAGCCATCCTTCCATACGATCAATATATGCACAGATTCCCTGCCTACTTTCAACAGGGAAACATGGAAAGTAACGGCAAATCGGTTGGTAGAAACGGGCTCGGTGTGGATTACCAGACAGGTCCCATCATCTGGGGAGAGCCGGGCACAAACGGCCAACACGCCTTCTATCAGTTGATCCATCAGGGAACCAGGCTTGTGCCAGCGGACTTTCTCGCCCCTGCGATCAGCCACAATCCGCTGGGAGAGCACCACAGGATACTTCTGTCCAATTTCTTTGCCCAGACAGAGGCCCTGATGACCGGAAAGACCCTGGATGAAGCCGCAAGAGAGCTTCAAAATGAAGGAAGGTCAAGCGAAGAGGTCGCGCGTCTGGCCCCCTTCAGGGCATTTGAGGGAAACAGGCCTACCAACTCGATATTATTTAGAAAGCTTACCCCCAGGACACTGGGGTCGCTCATTGCCATGTACGAACACAAGATATTCGTCCAGGGCGTTATCTGGAATATCTTCAGTTTTGATCAGTGGGGAGTTGAGCTGGGAAAACAACTGGCAAAAAAGATACTTCCGGAACTCTCATCCGCTGATCCGGCCGTCTCTCACGACGCCTCCACCAACGGGCTTATCAACGAATGGAAGAAGATGGCCGCGAACTCGGGACCCCAAGCGCCCTAGACTCCGCACCTGAGCAAAGGCATTAACAAAAACAGCATTAACTTGTTGACATCCCATACTGGGTTTACGCGCGCCAACGGACTTTCGGTCACGAGAATATCCCACGTAGTCAATGGAAAAAGAACTGCAGCCGCTGAGATGGCCTTACTTTTCGGCAAGGCGTTTAACCATACGCCGCGATACCGGATCACCCTGCAGGCGGCCTACGACCTAGTGTCCATCCGGAAATGAGATAGTTTCGTCGAGTTCAAGGCGGGCGATAATTTTAACCAAACGCTCATGACAAAAGAATTTTGTCGCCCCCGCAAATGAAAATGCTCCCCCGGCTCTACACTTTACGAGGCCAAGGATTTCCCTCCCCCCTGCGCGGGGGAGGGTTGGGGTGGGGGGTATATTTTCACGGTAAAGGAATACATTGACGTATTTCGAGGATTAAAATTTGAGCTTAACGCCGAAATCGGTGAAAATAGCCATTTCCGGATGGGCACGACCTAACAATGGCCGAAGTGGAGTGATGGGCCTTTAGCATGGAAGTCGGCAAAAACAAAAAAGGGCCGGCGATAAATCAGTCATCGCCAACCCCTTGATAAGTCCTGGTGCCGAAGGCGGGAATGACATAAGTGTTACATATTATTGAAATATCATCAAAACATAATCTCTTAAACTCATTCATGCGGTCCATAGGGCGTCAAACTCTTCTTGGACCTACGAAATCGCCTCCGGCGATTGGTCTTCCCAGATCAGCTCATAGTTGAGTTCCCAGGTGGTTCGCGATTCATTGGCGCTCCCCATGAAGCAGGTCTTTTCTCCATCCACAAAGGTAATGACCCCGGCTTTCCCATGGATCAGGCCAAATATTCCATCCAGTACAACGCGCACCTGAAGTTTTCCGGAGTGGAGCAATTGGAATAGTCTTCTGAAGCGCTCACGAGCCTTTTCCTCTACCGGCCCTTCCAACCATTGCTCCGGTCTAGCACGGCACCACTAGCGTCTGACCGCCAGACTCGACGCCCGTGCCGTCTCCACATCCGCCCGATCCAGGTCCGAATTACACACCATTCGGATCTGCCCTTGAACAGACTCCAGGGCTTCCCCAGCCACCTCCACAATAGAGGAACTGAAGTATCCCGCGATGCGGTCATAGGATATGGCATCTTTTAGCCGTTCGCCGAGAAATGAAACGCCGAGATGCCGCCTTCGGGAGGAAAAACGTTGCCCTGTCATAGGGAGATGCACTCTCCAGTAAGGGGGTCCATATTCTCGGATACTCAACATCTACCCGTGAAAAGGTCGGCGGAACCGATGCCCTCCCGGCTCGACGACGACAAATGACCCTTCCAGTTCTTCTTGCTTGTACCGATCCAGGACGCGCTTCAACTCCCTGTGGACCGCGTCAAGCGTGGAAGGGAGCATTCGAAGATAGATGACGCCTGAGCCCAGACCCTTCACAAATACAAGGTGTCCGAAATCCCTGTCCCTCGTTATCAGCGCAGCCTGTTGCTCCATGGCGGAACGTAGGATTACCTCATCGGAGCGTCCAGAAAGCCCCAATTCCAGCACGCTTATTACTTCGTGGTTCAACGCCTTGAGAAATCGCCCGGTTGCCGCGTAAACATCTTCGTCCAGAACAATTTTCATAAGGATGCTTCCCGCAGGTGAACTTCCTCAGCAGCCACCAGATCTACGACATACCTGACGCAGGCTTTGATGTCCTCGACGGACAATTGGGGATAGTAGTCTTGAACAATTTCGTTGAAAGAGATACCTTCTTCTATCAATTCCAGCACGTTTTGCACTGGAACCCGGGTCCCTGCCACACAAGGTTTCCCGAAATGGACCTTCGGGTCTATCTCAATTCTTTCCATCATAGACTTACTCCTTTTCCTTATCATGCCTTTTCCAGTCCTATATGTGATCATTCCTAACCGCACCGGCCAGAAGGCCCGCGGCCGCTGCATCGAATCGCCAGTGTTCCATGTTGACCGGTGCGCCTAAAACCTCCGGTCTCAGGCCGGTGCCCGCGTAAGGCTCGGTGGTAACCAGGTTGGTTTTGTCTTGCTCTGTCTGGATCTCGTCTACTGCGGGAAGCACCTGAACGCTCTGGTAACACCATCCGTTGACTTGTTATGTCTTTGAAGTAATTTGGCAAGGTTATACCATTTTTTCTATTCAGGCAACTGGAACATCGATTCGTCCTCAGTTCCCAAGAGACTGACAAACAGACCAAACGCTCATGACAGAAATATTTTGTCGCCCCCGCAAATGAAAATCCTCACCCGGCTCTACACTTTACGAGGCCAAGGATTTCCCTCCCCCCCTGCGCGGGGGAGGGTCGGGGTGGGGGGTGTATTTTCACGGTAAATCACCTTTTCCGGATGGTCACTAGGCTAGCGCCTTCTCCTAAGATAAGCCCATCATCCGGCTTGATCAGATAGCCCAGGGACCGGTAGCCGCGCTGGCGTTTGTCCCACATGCGAGCGAGCTGTGGCTGGTCTTTCTCGACGTAATCGTAGATGCGCACATCCTTTTTATAAGCACATCCACGATTCAGTCTGCCGGCATATTGCTGCAGCGTTCCTTTCCAGGATATCGGCATGGCCAGTACCAAAGTATCGAGCGCCGGATGATCGAATCCTTCGCCGAGCAGTCGGCCGGCGGCGAGGAGGACTCTCGGGGCAGAATCATCCAGCGTTTCAAGTTCGGCGAAAACCGCGGCCCTCTGCTTCTTCGACAAACGACCGTGCAAAACGAAACAGTGCTCAACCTCATCGCCCAACGCCTGCTGCAACAGCGGCAAATGGTCAGTTCGCTCGGTGAGTACCAGGACCTTGCGGCCCACCCGGTAGGCAGTCAAAATATTATCGGCAATGCAGCGATTCCGAGTCTGGTCATTAGCGAGAATGCGAAATACATCTTGTATGGGCGAATCCGGCGGGATTTTCGGAGCGGGCAGATATTTCGGCCATACCTCAAGTTGCGCCGGAGCTGTATCGGGTCTGGCGGCACTGTGGCGGATTGGACCGCACTGCATGAAGATAATCGGCTGATGACCGTTGCGCCGCACCGGAATGGCGGTAAGGCCGACCACAAAGCGCGCTTTGGCCTTCTTGAGAATTGCCTCGAATGAAAAGGCCGAAAGATGATGGCACTCATCAACGATAATCTGCCCGTAGCCGTCTAGCAGTTCGGTCAAATCCTCCCGGCGTGACAGGGACTGCATGACGGCGCGATATCGATCTCACCGGATGGCTTCTTCTTGCCGCCTCCGATTACACCCAGCCCACCTTTGGACATTTCGAGAAATCCGGTCAAGCGCTCATGCCACTGGCGCAGCAGGTCAGTCCGATGGACCAGCACAAGCGTGCTCACCTTGCGCCGGGCGATAAGGGCGGCAGCGGTGACAGTCTTGCCGAAAGCGGGGGGGCGCAAAGGACACCGACCTCGTGCTTGAGCATCTCCAGCACCGCAGACTTCTGATCTTTGCGCAGGGTGCCGGTGAACCTGGGTGATGGAATATCCCTTTGCCATGATCGATTTCATTGCCCGGCTGTCGAAAGCCATGTCGAAAGTTTCAGTTTTTACACTCCGGCTTGGCGTTGCAGCCACCGGTGGCCTTTTCGGGTCAGGCGATATCGCTGAGTGGGGCTCCGCGGGGAATCAGGCTGGGTACGTTCGATCAAGTCCCCTTTCAGCGCCGGATTGAGATAATTTCCCCTAAAAGTGGGGCGATGGGTCAGTCCAAGCGCCTTCATCAGCTCATTGCTTCCCGGTTCGCCGTCCCCAATCGCCCGTATCAGGGTTGCTACTTGGTCGGTTACTTGATCGGTGGCCACGGCCTCGCTGATCGCATCTCGCAAGGCGCAGAGCATAAACTCGATAAACGTCGTAGCATCTGCGCTTTGGTCGGCCTCTGCCAATACACGATAGTAGGTCACCTGGCTGTTGACTTTGATCTAGACCAAAAGGGTAGGTAGTGTCCATCCGGAAATGAGATAGTTTCGTCGAGTTCAAGGCGGGCGATAATTTTAACCACAGGAATACATTGACGTATTTCGAGGATTAAAATTTGAGCCCAACGCCGAAATCGGTGAAAATAGCCATTTCCGGATGGACACTAGGTAGCACATCCTGCGTTTTCAGCACTTTTTATTGTAGCATAAGGGCGAGGGAAGGTTAAAGAGAAGATGAGCAGAAAGAGCAAAAAACATCAGGTACTGTAACTCGCCAGGATGTAGGGTGTACTGCCAATCCATATAGCAGGTTTTGGAGCAGCCGGTTATTGTGCATATCAGACTTTTAGGTTGCTCTTTGCACATACATCTACGATAATGCTGTCATGATCATCCGAGACATCACAGAAGAGCTGGTTCGATCTGCCGAGGAATATCCCGTAGTGACTATCCTCGGGCCGCGCCAATCGGGAAAGACCACACTTGCCCGGATGACGTTTCCGGATAAACCGTATTTTTCTCTGGAAGACCCGGATGTCCGCATGGCTGCCGAAGCAGATCCGAGGGGATTCCTTGGCCAAATGGAAGGCGGCGGCATTCTGGATGAGGTACAGCGGCTTCCCGTGCTGCTTTCCTATGTCCAGGGCATGGTGGACAAGACAAGGAAACACGGAAGGTTCATCTTGACCGGCAGTCATCAGCCGCAACTCCACGAGGCGATTAGCCAGTCGCTGGCAGGCCGGACGGCTATGCTGACCCTGTGGCCCTTCTCCCTTAAGGAACTTCGCCATTATGAATCGGCCTGGGACCCCTTCGACTTAATCAATCGCGGTTTTTTTCCCAGGCTTCACGACGAGGGGCTTGAACCGCGCAGGTTTTTCAACGGCTATCTTCAGACCTACGTCGAGCGGGATGTCCGGGCCCTGATACAATTGCGCAATCTTTCCCAGTTCCAGAAGTTCCTTACCCTGCTTGCCGGACGGGTGGGACAAGTCGTAAACCTAGCTTCGCTCGGAAACGATGTGGGTGCCTCCAGTACAACGATTAGAAACTGGCTTTCCGTTCTGAAGGCCTCCTATGTCGTATTCGAACTGCCGCCCTTTTTCGAGAACGTCCAAAAACGAGTGATCAAGTCGCCCAAGATATTTTTTACCGATGTTGGTCTCGCCGCCTTTCTGCTTGGCATCCACACGGCGGAACAGGCCTCCCGTGATCCTCTGCGCGGTAGCCTTTATGAGAATCTCGTTGTCGCGGATATCGTAAAAAGCGCACTCAACAAAGGGATCAGACCGGAGACTTATTTTTTCCGAGACTCCCACGGAAACGAAATTGATATGCTCATCAGAGAAAAAGGCGTGCTCATACCCGTGGAGATCAAATCCGCCTCCACCTATTCCGCTCATTTCGTGAAAATGCTGGAATGGTTCAAAACATTGGGGATTAGACGCGCCGCACCCGGCGCAGTCCTCTATAACGGCGAGCAACCCTTCAACATCCGGGGCGTCCGCGTTTTCAATCCCCTCCATGTGGAAGATATCTGGGATACGCTGACAATGCCCTTAGAAAAAGGAGAGCCCTGAACGCGCTTCCAAATCCGGGTGCCTCAATTATTTTCGATTCAGACATTTGTCATCAGTTTTTAAGTAAAAATAGGCTTAAATCTGTGAAGATCGTTTGACATTAGTCGGCTGATTTGTCTATCGTTAAGCGAGTAACCGGGGGAACTGTACCCGGTCTCCCATTTTCGCTTTCACGTGCGCATGGCCTATACCCTATAATCTAGCAGGAGGAACCTCAGAGCAGCAGAAAACTTAAAGAGAAATCAGGACCGGGAATGACAAAGCAAAGATACATTATGTCTTTTACAGCAGGAGGGCTTTTTCACCGTGAATCGGTGAAGCTGGCCTTGCTGCATCAAGAGCATAAGGATTGGAGTGCCCTTCGGACAATCGCTACCTCGGATAATTTATTACAGACAAGGACGCTCAGCACTTTAAAGCGATTGTGCCGCGAAATCATATCTCGCCTTAAGACCCTTAGCACCGGTGAATTGGATTTCCTGCTTCACGCAACTCCCCAGGAGCAAGGCTATATTTTATGGCTGGCAGTATGCCGCAGGCACAGGTTCATCGCGGAGTTTGCGATCGAAGTTCTTCGCGAAAGGTATATCACTTTGAAAACGGATTTGAGTTACGAAGACTTTGATTCGTTTTTTAATAGAAAATCCGAGTGGCACGACGAACTCGATAGTATCCGGCCCGCAACCAGGAACAAGCTGCGGCAGGTTCTCTTCAGGATGCTCCGGGAAGCGGATCTTCTGACGGCAGACAATGCCATTAACCCCGTCATGCTCAGCGTCGGTCTCCTGGAGGTTATTTCGCATGGCGGCAGCCAGGATGTTTTGCTATTCCCCACAGTTGAATCGGACTTAAGGGGGATTCCAAAGTGAGATCTGATATAGCGAAAATGCCCATGCAGGATAGATTTCAGCATCTCTTCGCTGTTATCTCAGGACCACGTTTCCTTAAGAAACAAGGCCTCGGTAATGAGGTGCCGTTCTTCATCTGCCCTTTCAAATTGGAGGAATCCGTTGAGATGGAGCGGATTGAGCGTCAGTTGATCAACCGGCTGGAACAGGCCGGGGTTAGAATACTGGAGATCAACCTTTACGATCTATCCATAGAAATTCTAAAGGACCGGGGCATCTGGGAGCAGATACTTGAAATGGAAGAATCCGTTTCCAAGGGCGAGTTCAAAGAGCTTTTGCAGGGCGTCCTGGATCCGGAAGCCCACCTTACCCCGGCAATTGCCTCCAAACTGGCAGGAACTGATTTTGACGTACTTTTTCTTTCCGGAGTTGGCGAGGTGTTCCCCTACATCCGCTCCCACAATGTGTTGAATAATTTGCAGAGCACGGCAAAAGAAAAGCCGACGGTCATGTTCTTCCCGGGAGCCTACACGCACTCGCTGGAGTCCGGAGCATCACTTGATCTATTCGGAAGGCTTCATGACGATAAGTATTACAGGGCCTTTAACATTTTTCACTGCGAAGCATAAATGGGGGAGACGATATGAGTCTCAAGATGATTTTCAAAAAGCCTGTTGACCGTCACATTGAAGGGGTAATTAAAGCCGATGATGAGGCAAGCCTGCGCGTTGAGATAGACGAATACGTCCTTACAAACGAGGTTGCAAAGCGCCTGGAAGCGTTTCTTGAGGCCTACAACAGTCAGTAACCACCGGCTAAGCCGGTGGCTTCAAAAAACGTGAACCGCTCAAAGCGGTATGTTCAAAAGATTCTCTGACCACCATTCGGTGGTCAACTAACGTCAACTTGCCTTGAATAGCGATATTTGCTCGATTCTCTGGTCTTCCTTTTCCTGCTCTTTGATATAAACCCTAACTACTTCTTCGTCGGAGCCTACCGTTGACACAAAATACCCCCGTGCCCAGAAATGCATCCCGTCGTAGTTTTTCCTCTGACCAAGGTACGTCCGGGCGATATGTATCGCGCTTTTTCCCTTCATGTATCCTACTACTTGCGCCACTGAATACTTTGGCGGTATCGATATCAACATATGGACGTGATCAGGTTTCAGGTGCCCTTCCAGCACCTTACTCTCCTTCTGTCGGGCCAGTTCGTGGAAGACCTCCCCCAGATTTTGCCGAAGTTGTCCATAGAGTAACTTTCGGCGGCATTTCGGTATCCACACCACATGATACTTGCAATCCCATTTCGTATGACTTAAGCATTGTATGTCGTTCATGAAGCCTCCTTCCTCGTAACTTTGAGCAGCCCACGGGAGTGGAGGCTTCGCTATTATTCCGGAAACGTCAAACTCTTCTTGTCCCCCGGCAAAGCCGGGGGTTTACCTTAAGGAAATTATGAAGGGGCAAATGGTGTCTGGGTGTCCGGCTTCTTCGGCTCCGGGAAGTCGCACCTGCTGAAGATCCTTGCGCTGCTTCTTGAAAACCGTCACGTAGAGGGCGTATCGGCTCTCGACTTGTTCCTGCCCAAGTGCGATGACAACGAGATTCTTAGAGGTGACCTGAGAAGGGCTGTCGGAATCCCATCAAAAAGCATTCTTTTTAATATAGACCAGAAAGCGGATGTCATCAGTAAGACGCAGATAGATGCTCTCCTTGCGGTCTTCGTTAAGGTATTCGACGAGATGTGCGGCTACTATGGAAAGCAGGGGCACATTGCTCAATTCGAACGAGATCTCGACAGCCGGGGGCTTTATGAACAGTTCAAAACCGTCTATGAGGCCCTGGCAGGGCGAACCTGGCAGAAAGGCCGCGAGCAGGCCCTGCTGGAGGCAAGAAATATCGCCAAAGCCTATGCGCAGGTGACAAGCGGCGACGAAACATCGGCCATGGGCATACTCGACAAGTACCGCGGCCAGTACCGCGTCTCCATCGAGAACTTCGCGGAAAAGATCTATGCCTATCTTGCGCGGCAGTCTCCCCACTTCCGTCTGAACTTTTTTGTTGACGAGGTCGGCCAGTATATCGCCGAAAACATCAAGCTCATGACAAACCTCCAGACCA
>Ga0210044_10005911_pt1 | contig 16337 bp, 17 predicted proteins | sample CryGey13umfilter_2_FD_183959 | JGI IMG/M metagenome (GOLD analysis project Ga0210044, IMG submission 183959) | Groundwater microbial communities from aquifer in Utah, USA - Crystal Geyser 4/9/14 3 um filter (SPAdes) (version 2) | ecosystem: Environmental > Aquatic > Deep subsurface >...
AAAGTAATTTTGAATCGATTTTATCTTAATGCAATTATTTATTGGTGCTTTGTTGTAGCTCCATTATGGCTTTCAAGAGGAGTATTCAGATATTTTGAAAAGACTGTTATTGATTATGGAATGAATAATGGATTACAAAAAGCAGTTGGTTGGAGTGCCAAAGTAGTTCAAGGAACTCAAACCGGTGTAGCCCAATCATACCTATTTGTATTTGGAGCAGGATTACTATTTGTAGTCCTGATATTGTTGATATAGGAGATATGATGAGATGTTAGAAATTAGTTCAACTCCGTTGGTAATAATTGCAATTCTTGGCACTGTTGGAGTTTTGTTGCCTATAATCAGCATTGCAAGAAAAGAAAAAGGCTCAAACTCATTTTATGCCGTTATTGCATTTTCTGCATTAATTGTATCCATTGGATATGTTGCATACCAATTCGTTAGTGATAATATTCTTCCATCTGCACTGTTTTCAGAAGATGTTCTTGTAGATGATGCATTTGGGGGATTCTTTGCCATAGCGATGTTAATTGTTGCAATTTTCACCACCGTTGGCTCTTTTAATTACATGCGAAAAAAGAATTATCCTGCTGTTTACTATTCCTTAATACTCCTTTCAACAATTGGTATGGTGTTAGTAGCATACTCTACTGACCTAGTAATGTTATTTGTTGCATGGGAACTTATGAGTATCCCAACATATGTTTTGGTTGGATTTATGAAAAAGAATCCAAGCTCAAATGAAGCCGCACTCAAATATTTCTTGTTTGGAGCATTATCATCTGCAATTATTGTTTATGGAATTTCATTATCTTATGGCTTAACAGGTTCTACAAATATTGGTGAAGTTATTCAAGGTTATGCAACTCTTGAACCTTCTTTGTTACCGTTGGCCTTACTATCTGTTGGAATGTTCGTTGCCGGATTTGGATTTAAGATGGGACTAGTACCATTTCATCAATGGTTACCTGATACTTATGAGGGTGCACCACCAACCATCACAACTTTACTTGCAGCTGGAACAAAGAAAGCAGGATTTGCAGCAACTATTAGAATAGTAGTTCTTGGAATGGTAGTACTAAATCTTGATTGGACTTTGGCTCTTGGTGTAATCGCAGTAATGACGATGACTATTGGTAACATTGCAGCAATAATGCAAAAGAATCTTGCAAGAATGTTGGCTTATTCTAGTATTGCTCACGCGGGCTATATTTTAATTGGACTTGCTGTATCGCCTTACAGCTCTCTTGGTTTACAAGGTTCTCTTTATCATATTTTGAATCATGCAGTAATGAAAGGTATGGCTTTCATAGCAGTTACAGGAATAATAACTACACTTGCAGTCACTCATATCGATAAACTCAAAGGACTTGGTAGACGAATGCCTATTACCGCATTGGGATTAGTAATTTCATTATTTGCTTTAGCCGGTGTACCCCCACTTGCTGGATTTTGGAGTAAACTAATGTTATTTGGTGGTGCATTGGATGCTGGGTCAACCATATGGTGGGCACCTTGGCTTGCAATCGCAGGAGTTCTAAACAGTGCTTTATCATTAGCTTACTATGGTTGGATCACAAGAAAAATGTACTTTGAAGGAGAAACGGAAAAAAGAGTATCAGAACCAAAATCAATAATTGCAATCATGATATTTTCTATAGTCTTCTTGGTAGGATTTGGTGTTTATCCAGATCCAATTATCAAATTTGTAGAATTTGCCGCTCCTACGTTTAGCTTAGGTATTATGCCTTAAATGTTGTAAATTTTATAAGATTATCCAAGTTTGCCTTTGCATTATTATTTGCAATTTTTCTTAAACTAGTTCTAGATTTATCAGAATATTCTTTTAAAATCTCTTCCATTTTATTAAACACATCTCGAGGATCAGAACTTTTCTTGATCAACAAATTAAATAATTTATCTTCGTTCTTCCAATCTAACAAATCATCTCTTATTTGGTAAGCAATTCCTATGTTTTTCCCATATTCTGTAAGTGCTTCTATTTCTTCTTCACTGCCATTTGCAATAATTGCACCTATTCTTGCAGCAACTTCAAATGCAGTAGCGGTTTTGTATTCAATCACTTTAAGATAATCATCAAAAGTAACATCTTCGCTAGTTTCTAATCTACTTTCTATCATTTCTCCTTCACTCATCAACATAGCCGTTGTTGCCAAATCCTTTGTAATTCTTGCATTGTCTAATCTAGAAGAAATCGCAAGAATTAATCCTAAAACAAAATCTCCAGTCAATACACTTGTATTGTATCCATATTTGATATGAAATGGCTCTTTTTGCCTTCTCATAGTTTCATTATCTATGATATCGTCATGTATGATCGACTCCATATGCAAAAATTCTACCGCACATGCTGCTGCCAAAGTATTATCATCAATTTTTCCTACACTCTCAGCTGCTAAAATTAAGATAATTGGTCTAATTCGTTTTCCGCTTTCTAATGAATATTTTAATGGCTCAATGAATTCAGATTCAGAATATAATGATAACTCTCTATCTAATGCGCGGTTAACTCTGTCGATATATTTACCATATGTTTCAAGTAAAGGATTTATCTCAATATTTTTCCTGTCCAAGATATTGGTCTATTCAAAAAACTTTCTCATTAGTAATTAAATCTTGGTGCTCCAGCCGGGATTTTCATCGTTAGATTTTGAACCCGGGATCACTGCCTTGAAAGGGCAGTATGCTTGACCGGTCTACACCACTGGAACCCACCAAAATTGAGTAATTTGTCCATAAAATCTTTTGTAAACCACAAAGATTTTTTATTGGCAAATTACGAGATGTGATATGAATCTAATAAAACGAATTGATGAAATGATTGAAGAAAGAAGTTTGTTGAAACACCCATTCTATCAGATGTGGTCTGATGGAAAATTAACTCTTGATTCTTTAGCTGGTTATTCTAAAGAGTATTTTCAACTTGTTAAGGCAGTTCCATCATTTATGACTCCTATTATCGAAAAAGCTCCAAATTCTGTAATTAGTGAACTAGTTGATAACCAACATGAGGAATCTGTTCACATTAAGTCGTGGATTAAATTTGCAGGTGAATTGGGAATTTCTGAATCTGAATTAACTCATTATACCGGATTAGAAAAGACCAGAAAAGCTGTTTCAGAATTATCTGAATTAATGAGTACTTATGATGGTGGAGCATGTGCGATGTATGCTTTTGAAAAAGAAATTCCTAAAATAAGCCAAACAAAACTTGATGGCTTGATAGAATTCTATGGCATATCTAATGATGAGGCTACAGAATACTTTAAACTTCATACGGAAGCTGATATTCGTCATGCTGCATCTTGGAGAAATATTCTTGAAAAAACATCAGCTGATTCAGATAACTTGATTCAGATTGCAGATAAATCTATTTCTGCACAAAATCTGTTACTTGATAGTTGTTATGAAGCTTATTGTTTAAGCTCATAACATTTTATACTGAAGATAAAATTCATCTGCTTAGGGCCCATAACTCAGCTTGGTAGAGTACCCGGCTCATAACCGGGGAGTCAAGGGATCGAAGCCCTTTGGGCCCATATTCTTTCCATTAGTTTTAAAATGACCACAGACAAAATTTACTGGCTGCAATGAAGAATCAGAGTTATATCTGAAAGATGATTGAAAGGCATTTGTCTGAGCTGCCAAAAATTATTCGCCAATCTGTCTTCTTACTTTTTCTAAAATATCATCATCTATGAATTTTTGTTCGTGTAATGATTGTGTGATTTGCATTATATTAGTAATGGAATGCAATCTAACTCCTAATTCTTTTAGTGCTTCATCTGCCCCTTCCACTCTATTAATAATTACATATGCGTCTTTGATTGTTATATTGGCATCTTTCAATGATTTTATTGCATTTACAACAGAACCTCCTGTTGTTACAACATCGTCTATCATTACAACTTTCATTCCTTCGTGAATTTGTCCTTCGATTGATTTTGAAGTTCCGTAATCTTTTGGTTTACTTCTTACATAGATTAATGGCTTAACTGTTTCAATTGCCAATGCTGATGCGATAACCAAACCTCCAGTAGGAACTGATACTAAAGAATCAAAACTATTCAACCCTATGGTTTCTGCAATATTATTTTGTAGATTTTTTATCATAATTCTAAATTGATGAGGATAGCTAGGAACTAGCCTCAAATCTACATAGTATGAACTTTTTTTACCACTTGCAAGTGTAAAATCTCCAAATTTTATTATTTCCTTTTGATGCAAAAAGGTTGAAAATTCTTTTATGAATTCCATGTCTAAATTAATTACAATGGATTTATTTTGGTTTGTATTGTGTAATAATTATGCCTGAAATCTGGTTAAATTATGGTATTACTGATGTCGTTCTTGATATTAGAGCAGAGAATTTAGAGCAAAAAATTGACTCTGATGGTAAAATCTTGGAAGATGCTGCAATCCATGAAAAATTGAACATGATTGATTTAACAAAACCTATGGAGATTGTGGTATTGCATAATTTAAAATCTATTCAAAAAATTATCTCATCATTATTTACAATCTGCGAACAAAGATCATTACCTTTTCCTAAGATTTTAGCTGAGAAAAGAATAATGAATCTGGTAAAATCTGGCTTACCTGAAGGAAGTTCAATTAATGAATTTGATAATGCTAACCTTTCTAATTCCAATCTTGTTTTTATTGGAGAAATAGAATTTGATGGCTTGTTTGGATATGAAACTATTTCTACTCGGTTAATTAAAAAATTTGGTCAGGAATCAATGCTTTCTGCATATGCAAAAAGAAAGAATAATCTTCCATCTCCTGGGCAAATGACAGAAAGCTTTAACGAGGCAAAAAAATTTGCCGACAATTTTGAAATTAAGGCAATTGAAATAGTTGCAAATTCTCAAGGTATTGTTGATTTTACAATCGGTCATCCATCTGAAACAGCTTCATCAACAAAAACACTGGAATCATTTGCTATCAAAGACATCGGTCATCATAAATCAATGATAATTAGCACTGGAAAAGATTCTAGCAATGACAATCTTGGAAAATCTCTTTCATCTCTTTGGAATTGTGCAAGTGCAATACAAAATGGAGGTCTTTCTATCTTAGTAGCGGAATGTAAATCTGGTTTAGGTTCTGATGCACTTCAACAATACATCGAGGGTAGATTAACCATTGAACAACTTAGAAATCCAAGTAAATATATTTCTGGAATGGAGGATCTTCTGTTTTTATCTGAAATTCAAAAGAATTTTCAGATTGGGTTGGTTTCGATTCTTCCGGAGTATTATGTTAAAAAGTTAAACATGATTTCATTATCTGGAATAAAACCATCGTTGGATTATATTCTAAAAACACAAGGTAGTAGACAAAAAGTTGCAGTTGTTATGGACGGATCTAGAGTCTTACTAAGATAAAAAACTAAAAAAATTTGATGGTATGGGTGCACACAAAACAGCTAATCCTATCACTCCAATGTATGCCAGTTTTCTATTTTTTGATAATGGAGAGACATCATCAAGTGGCGTTGCACTAGGATTTCTTGAACTTAAAACAAGAATCAACATCGCCATTAACCAATAATTTAACAAAACAAGAATTGCCATACTTCCAAATGTTGCATATCTATGACGTTTAGCTCCTAGTAGGGTTCTTGCCATATGTCCCCCATCTAACTGCCAAGCTGGTAGCAAATTCAAGAACGTAATTAGAAATCCAATCCAAGCTGCAAATAATACTGGTGTCATTATTACTTCATGACCTGGTCCGCCTTTTCCAAATAATGCCAAACTCGCAGTCATCAATAATGGCTCCCCCTGATTCCATTCCATTAATCTTGAATCTGCAAAAAGTCCCTGTGCCACATCTTCTTGTAATATGGGAGCAGTGTATGCACCATACATTGAAACTATGATTGCAATTATCAGTCCTGCAATTGGCCCTGCTATTGCTACGTCAAATAAAATTTCACGATTAATTGTTAATCCACGTGATTGAATAAATGCTCCAAACGTTGGAATGCCGATGACTGGTAATCCTGGTATAAAAAATGGCCATGTTGTTTTTAATTTGTGAATTTTAGCCGCAACTATGTGACCTAGTTCATGAATTCCTAAAATTCCTAAAAGTGAAAGTGTATAGATTCCTGCCATTTCTAATGGATCGCCGATATTTATGATGGAATTTGTTCCTGCAGTACGATAATACCCATCAATCATTACAAAAGTAATAACAATTGCAAACAAAATTCGTGGAGTCCAAGATGTGTTTAACCACTTTTTTTGTTTTTTTGGAGTAAATTTTTGAATTATGATGTATTTACCATCATCCATTTGTTCTAGTTTACATACATAACTCATATTTTCTAATTTTCTTGCTAAATCCTCAAATTTTGATTTAAAATTGGGATCATTAATCCTAAACTCCAAAGCATACGTTCCTTTGTTGAACTGATTTACTTCAAATAACGAATTAACCAACGAAATTACGTCTTCTTGAGAAGGATCACTCATTCTCTTTAGGGCTATTTCTTTCCATTAAATGGTTTTGTGGTTTAAAATTAAATATTGATAATAAAATATACTGGTATGCAAGTAATTCTCAGACAATTGGGTGATTGTAATATACGTCGTGCAGATCCAAGCGATCTTATTCCAGTTATGGAAATTAATCTAAAAACCCTTCCTGAACACTATTCTGATTATTTCTATGAAAGTTTGTTGGCTGAAATTCCTGAGGCGTTTATTGTTGCAGAAATTGGGGGAAAACATGTTGGTTATATTATGTGTAAAACCGAATATGGTTTTTCAAATTTCAAAAAATTAGGATTTGTAAAAAAAGGTCATATGGTATCTGTTGCGGTTCTTGATGAACATAGAAAAAAAGGAATCGGAAAAGCACTTGTTGAAGAATCTGTGAATGGCGTTAAATTAAAAAAATGTGATGAGTTCTATCTTGAAGTGCGATGTAGTAATAATGACGCTGTTCGATTATATGAAAAACTAGGATTTACTATTAGACAAAAACTTAATGCATATTATCGCGATGGTGAAGATGCTTATCTTATGGCAATTGAATTGGATTAGTTCAAACCAATAAATAACTCACACCAAACTTGAATTTAATGGATAAGCGTAAAGGAATGGGAGTTACAATTTTTGTATTATGTATTACTGCATTTTTTCTTTATGCCTATTTATTGATGCTATCTGAATGGAGTCCAATTGTTTTACAATTGTCCATTTTGATGATAGCAGGCGGAATTCTTGGTGTTGTAGCTTGGATTGGATATGTTATGGCAACAACTAAACCTTCATCTGCATCCATCTCATCAGATGATTAATTATTTTGAAATCTTTACATCGACAACAGTTTGATAATATCTAGGACCTACAGCTCTTACAATTTTTGATCCTAAAATTTCTGATTTAACAGGTGTAACTTGTAAATAATGTTCTTCAGAAAGTTTTCCTGCATCTGATTTTTTATCAGCGTGAATATGTGAATAATAATGAATTATTCCTCCATTTTTTGTTGCATTGATTGCAGATTCTAAAAATTCATCTGATCTTTCAGGTAAAAGCATTAAAGTTCTATCTGATTTATTTTGTAGTTGTTCCTGAATTATTTGTAATGCATCACCATTTATTGAAATAATATTGCCTGCAATCTTATTTGATTTGATATTTTTTTCACAAAGTTTTGTTGCTATTGGATTGATATCTATGCTATACACTGTGCATTTCTTTTTTTTTGCAATCATGACTGAAAACATGCCTACTCCTGCAAACATATTGACTACCGTTTCCCCATCCTGTACTAAATTGGCGATTCGCTCTCGTTCGGTAGATAATCTGGGTGAAAAAAATGCATTTTCGACATCTACTGTAAATTTACATCCAAATTCTTTGTATTCTGTCTCTGTTTTATTGTCACCTGCTAGTATTTCTAAATTTCTTGTACGAAAATCCCCTTCAACTGCAGAAGCTTGATAAAAAATACTCTTTGCAATTTTTACTTGCTTTAAAAGAGTCTCACCGATAAGTTTCTTCTTTGAAAGTAATGAATCTGGAATTCTAACTATGATTATATCTCCGATCTGATCAAAAGATGAAATAAGTTCTTTACTTTCTTGTGTAGTGAGTATGTTTTCCAATGCCTTCTTTAGCATTCGAGTCATCCTTTGTAATAGAAATTTCCTGAACTTTTTTGGTTTTTATCTAGTCTACTTTCTAATTTGTTTACACGTGGTCTCAAACTTTTCTCATCTCTTCTAAATGACATATCTAGTGACTTTAGAAATCTGTTCATTGCGTCTGCTTTTGGCATTGGTGATGTTGCATGCCCAGACAATCCTGATACCCCTTCAAAAATTATCATAGAGTCAGATATGAGATCCATTAATTGTATATCGTGATCTATGACAATTGCTGACTTTCCAAATGATCGAACAAATTTTTGTAAGAACTTTGCAATCGTTATCCTATCTTCAACATCTAAAAATGCAGATGGCTCATCTAATGCATAAAGATCTACTTTTTGCAATAGACATGCTGCAACTGAAATCTTTTGTAGTTCTCCACCTGACAGATTCTTTACGGATTTATTGTATAATTTTTTAATTTTTAATGGCTCAAGTATTTGTTCTTCTTCTTGACTTCCTTCTATTGGACCACCATTGGCTTTGTCTAATAATGCAATTACTTCTGCATCAATATCATTTTGAAGATATTGTGGTTTATACGCAATTTTTATTTTTTTATCTATGTCTCCCATGTCTGGTTTTTCTACCCCTGCAATCATTTTCATCAATGTTGTTTTTCCAAGTGCATTTGCACCCATTATTCCTAATACTTCTCCTTTTCTTACTCTACCATGCTCAACAGTGACTGAAAAACTTGGATATTTCTTTTCTAGTTTTGGATATGACATAATTTCACTTCCTTCTTGAAATTCATCGGTAGACGAAGAAGATACATCAAAAGAAAATTTTTTATCTCTAAATCTAACATTTTCCGTTGGTAGATAACCATCAAGAAATACATTGATTCCTATTTTAGTTGATAATACGTTGGAAACTATCCCATATACTGCTGGTTCACCATAAAGTAGTTCGATGTAATCACTTAGATAATCAAGTAATGTTAAATCATGTTCTACAACCATCACACTTTTTCCAATTTTAGCTAAACTATGAATTACTCTTGCTACACTTTTTCTTTGAAATACATCATTATATGATGATGGTTCATCGAAAAAATAAAATTCTGTGTCTTTTGATGCAACTGCTGCTATTGATAATCTTTGAAGCTCTCCACCACTAAGTTCTTTCAAATTTTGTTCCATTGAATTTTCTAATCCTAATTCTTTGATTAATTCTCTGGATATTCCACGTTCATCATATTTTTCAATAAGTTCTTTTCCAGTTCCATCAAATGCTTGCGCAACATGATGTACTTGTTGTGGTTTAATCGATGCACGTAGTTGTTTGTTTTTAATTTTATCAAAATGAGATTTTAATTCGGTTCCACTATAATGCTTTAAAATCTCATCCCACTCTGGAGGATTTTCATATCTTCCTAAATTTGGTTTTAGATTTCCCGATAGAATATTTACTACAGTACTTTTTCCCATCCCATTTCTACCTAATAATCCAACTACCTCTCCTTTTCTTGGCGTAGGTAATTTGTATAATCTAAATGAATTTGGACCGTATTGATGAATTTTATCTGCTGCTAATTCTGATGCTAAATTGACAATTGTAATTGCATCAAAGGGACAAACTTTTACACATATCCCACACCCATTACAAACCTCTTCGTCTATCTGGGCTTTTTTTACCTCTTCGTTAAGTATGATGCAATCTGCTCCTGATTTGTTAACCGGGCAATATTTTATGCATTCCAAACCGCATTTTTTTGGCTGACAAAGGTCTTTGTCTAGTACTGCAACTCTATGGGTCATGTCGTAATTCTGTTTTACCTTGCTTTATACCTCTTTTGAACTATCTAAAATGAGGCGTTACCTTAATAGATAAGATTCTGTCAAGATTGTTCAAGCCGGCCATAGCGTTAGGGTGCGACCCAATCCCATTCCGAACTTGGAAGTCAAACCTAATGTCGCTGTTGTGCTACTAAGGTGCGAGAGCTCTTGGGAAGCAACAGTGCTGGCATTTTCTATTATTCTTTGAATCAATCTTTTAATATGGAATTTATGGTTTGCATTATGATTTCGATGCCTAACTGTGTTGTTTGTGGACAATCATTTTTAGATGATATACGATTTCTAAATCACATGATGGATAAGCATGGTTTTAGAAATCCTAACACCGATAAACCAGATAGGAATAGTAGGGGCTACTAATTTACTCTAACTCTTTTAAAATCTCTTTGAGAGTTGCTATCTCATCATTTAAAAAATCAACTGAAGCAATTATGCTTGTTTTGGCACTTTCTGTTATATTATATTTCAATTCTTTTTGAATTAATTCTGTAAGTTGTTTACGCTCTATTATAAGATCGCTTAATCGCATTATTGCATTTTCCACAGTCATTATTTTTTTAATACTCTTTTTGCATAATAACGTAGAAACTAATTTTCAATAATGATAATAATCTAAATTTGTATTTTTAACTTTATATCTTTTGCAAGTAATCTAGAATTAATCTTACCCCAAAACCTGTAGCGCCTTTTGGATTGTAAGGCTTTTCTTTTGTTGCTATCTGTGTCCATGCAACACCTGCAATATCGATATGAACCCAAGGTGTATTTTCAATAGCATTTCTTAGAAATGCTGCAGCGGTAATTGTGCCTGCGGCTCTTCCAATTCCAATATTTTTCATATCTGCAACATCTGATTTTATCATATCCATATAGTCATCATTTAATGGAAGATTCCAAATTTCTTCTGTTGTTCTTTTTGATGATTCGATGATCTTCTCTGTTAATTTCTCATTATTTGAAACAATACCGGCAATGTTTGTACCTAATGCAATTATGCATGCTCCTGTTAGTGTTGCAAAATCAATAATTGCTTTTGGTGAATACTGTTTTTCTCCATAAGATAACGCGTCTGCCAAAATTATTCTGCCCTCTGCGTCTGTATTCAAAATTTCAGCTGTTTTTCCATTGTATAATTTTATAATATCTCCAGGCCTATATGCTTCTCCACCTGGCATATTTTCTACTGATGGAATAATTCCTACCAAGTTTATTGGTAACTTTAATTCTGAAACTGCTTTCATTATTCCAATAACTGTGCATCCTCCACATTTGTCGAATTTCATTTCATCCATTTTTTCACCAGGCTTTAATGAAATTCCACCGGTGTCGAATGTTACTGCCTTTCCAACTAACACAATTGGTTTTTCGTTTTTAGAACCACGATTATGTTCTAAAATTATTAATTTAGGTTCATTCTTACTTCCTTGTCCTACCGCAGTGATTCCACCGAATCCTCTTTTTTTGAGATCAGTTTTTGATATTATGTTGCATTTCATATTGTTCTTTTTTGCTATAATTCTTGCAAAATTTGCTAATGTCGTTGGTGTACATTCGTTTGGAGGTAGATTTGCAATACTCTTTGTGTAAATTACCCCCTCTGAAACAACAACTGCATTTTTTATTGCATTTGAAATTTTTTCTGATTTAGAAATTAAAATTGTAAGATTTGGTATGGTGTTTTCTTTTTTTGATTTATATTTTTCAAATTTATAAAGAGACATTTTACATCCTTCTACTATTTGAGATACTGATGAAACCGGCTCAATTAGAGAACTTGGTGGTGCTATTATGGTAAATTCTTTCAATTTTAATTCTTTAGCTTTTTGAGCGATTTTACCTGAAACAAATCTTATTGTATCGTTGGTAAAATTCTCTTTTTTACCCAATCCTGCTAGGAGTATTCTTTGTGTTGATGTGCCTATAGTTGGAATTACTGATAATTTCCCAAATACTCCATCCATATCATTAATTGATTGCTTTATTGATGCAGTAATTTTTGAATTGATGTTTTGCAATCCTAATATTTTATCTGAATTTTCTAATACAAATCCACAAAGCATAGCTGTTTTTTTAGAATTACTTGGATTTTCTACTTGTATCTTCATTATGCAAATATGAGTTTTGATGTGTTATTTAGATTTACTAGAGATCTATTTTTTTACTATTTGAAAATAAACTTGCTGATCTTATAAAAACAGCTTTTACAGTTTTACAGTCCTGTTTGCACTGTACATCTACTTTAGTTTTATTTGATCTTACTTGCTTTGTTGTAATAATTGCTCTCAGCAATGGTAAAAGTGCGGCTCTTCCACCGTATGCTGTTTTTTTATCTATTAACCAAAACATCTCTAATGCTGATTCTCCCAACATTTTTCTTAGTTTTATACCAGAGTCTGAATAATGTCCGATAATTGTTACATTACCTCTTGAAAGAAATTCAATCATTTTTGCAAATTTTACACACAAATAACACTGATTATCATAAATTACTATTGGCAATTTTTCTTTGATATCCACAATTACCATTGGTCATCATCAGATTAAAATTTTGCAGAAGTAGATTTTTATTAAATTTGTAGTTATCGCAATCGAGAAATGGGACTTAATTATTATCTAATCAAAAAAAATGTTCTGCGCGCTCGTAAATTAGTAATTAAAGCAGTAAACAAAGCTGGATCCGGTCATCCAGGCGGATCTTTCTCTATGGCTGAAATTCTGGGATGCTTATTTTACAAGCATTTGCAATATGATCCAAATAACCCCCACTGGGACGATCGAGATCGACTAGTACTATCTAAAGGACATGCAGGACCTGGCTTGTTTTCAAATATGGCTGTTGCAGGATATTTCCCAGAATCTCAACTTGATACTTTAAGACAATTTGGCAGTAAATTACAGGGGCATCCTGATCTAAAATGCCCTGGCGTTGAATTTTGTGGTGGCTCTTTGGGAACTGGCTTATCTTATTCTATTGGTGTTGCTCTTGCTGCTAAAATTGATGACAAAAATCACCATGTCTACACCATAATAGGTGATGGAGAGTCTGATGAAGGACAAATATGGGAAGCTGCAATGACTGCTGCAAAATACAAGGTAGATAATCTTACAGTATTTTTAGATAGAAATTTTATCCAACAGGATTCATACACGGAAAAAATTATGCCATTAGATGAAAAATTAGAAGGAGATGACATCTCTGAAATGTGGAAAGATGCATCACGATGGAAAACTGGTGATAAATGGAGATCATTTGGATGGAATGTGATTGAAATTGATGGACACCGAATTGAACAAATAGATGCAGCAATTACTAAAGCAAATTCTACAAAAGGTATTCCATCAATAATTATTGCTAGAACAATTAAAGGCAAAGCAGTAGAACACATGGAAGATAATCCACAATGGCATGGAAAAGCTCCTGATTCAGATGTGACACCAATAATTAATTTGGAACTTGACTCTCAGTTTATGATTGCACCTTCAATCATTGCAGGTGATATGACTAATCTGGAAAATGAAGTAAAACGATGTGTATCTGGAAGATCTGATTTTATTCATCTTGATGTTATGGATGGCCAATTTGTTCCAACTACAACTTTTGATCATACAAAAATCAGAGAATTACGATCTTTAACCGTACTTCCATTTGACACTCATCTGATGATAAATGACCCTGTAAAACATGTTAAAGACTATGTTGAAGCAGGAAGTGATATCATTACAGTACATGTTGAAGTTTGTAATGAATCAAGTTTTGGTGAAATTCATGATTTACTAAAACAGAATCAAGTGGGTGTAGGTATTGCAATTAATCCAAATACAGAACTTCCTGAATGGTCTTACAAATTCATACCATCACTTGATCAATTAATTGTAATGTCTGTAGTACCTGGAAAATCTGGACAAAAATACATTGAAGAAACACATGGAAAAATGACTAGATTGAATGCAATTCTAAACGAGCACAAGTTTTCAGGCTATATAGAGGCTGATGGTGGTGTTACTCTTGATAATATTGGTTCTTGTTTTGTAGATGGTGCTCGAGTTTTTGTGGGTGGTAGTGCAATTATTGGAAAACAAGACGTACGTGGTACAATAAGAGATTTTAGAAATCAAGTTCTTAAAACAAGACGAAAATTATTACTTGATAAAGCAAATGATTTAGGCGGTTCTGATCTTGTAAAAAAATGGATTGGATTGCATGTTGTTGGTGAAAAACAAGAACAGATTAAGAAAATAGCAGAAGAGGCAGGTTATCTTTGAATCCACCTGTCATGACTGATATGCGTTCAGAGTACTCAAAAATACTAATTGAACTAGGAAAAGAAAATCCAAACATAGTAGTTTTGGGTGCAGATACAACAGATTCACTTAAAACTTCTGGATTTGGTAAAGCATTTCCGAATAGATTCTTTAACGTGGGTATTGCAGAAGCAAATCTAGTTTCATTGTCTGCAGGTCTTGCGGCATCTGGAAAAATATCGTTTGCTAGTACTTATGCTATATTTTTACCTGGTCGTGCAGTTGATCAAATAAGAAATGGAATAGCATATCCTTCTCCTGGAGATAAAAAAGGTCTTAATGTAAAATTAGTTGTCTCTCATGGTGGTTTGTCAGTTGGACCAGATGGTGGCTCTCATCAACAAATAGAAGATATTGCAATCATGCGAGTGATTCCGAATTTTCGCGTCTTCATACCTGCTGATACTATTGCAGTTTCAAAATTAACTAGATTAATGGCAAATGAATATGGTCCGTTTTACATGAGAATGGCAAGATCTAACACACCTGTAGTTCATTCAGAATCACAAGAGTTCAAAATTGGTAAAGGAATTACAATTCGTGAAGGTTCTGATTGTACAATTGCTGCATGTGGCATAACGGTAAGAATGGCACTTGAAGCAGCTGAATCATTACAACAAGAGGGAATATCTTGTAGAGTGTTGGATATATTTTCTGTAAAGCCAATAGATGGTGAACTATTAGAAAAAGCAGCCAGAGAAACCGGGTATATCGTTACTTGTGAAGAACACAATATTTTGGGAGGCATGGGTTCTGCCGTTACAGAGTTTGTTTCTGAAAGATACCCAGTCCCAATTAAAAGAATAGGCGCTCAAGATATGTTTGGCGAATCTGCTAGAGACAATGAAATTCCACTACTTTTGGAAAAACATGGAATAACATCTTTTAATATGGTAAAACAAGTAAAAGAAATAAGGAGTAGAAAATTATGAAAATTTTTCTTGACAGTGCAAATCTAGAATCCATCAGAAAATTTAATGATATGGGTTTGTTGGATGGAATTACTACAAATCCTTCTCTAATGTCCAAAGAAGGCGGTAATCCAAAAGACGTAATGCAAGAAATTACCAAAATTATCAAAGGTGATGTCAGCTTGGAAGTTGTAAGTACTGAATACTCTGGAATGATTGAAGAAGGAAAACGTTTACGTCAATATGGTGAAAACGTTGTAGTTAAAGTTCCAATGACCTCTGATGGTTTAAAGGCATGCAAATCTCTTACATCTGAAGGAATCCCCGTAAACGTTACATTAGTTTTTTCTCCAAATCAAGCATTGCTTGCTGCAAAATCAGGTGCAAAATATGTTAGTCCATTTATCGGTAGGTTGGATGATATTGGTCAAAACGGAATGACATTGATTCAAGACATTAAAGATATTTTCAAGAATTATCCAGAGTTTAAAACCCAAATTCTTGTTGCAAGTATTCGTCATCCAATCCATGTTATTGATGCAGCAAAGATTGGAGCCGACGTTGTAACTTTACCTCCCGCAGTTTTAGATAAAATGTTACAACATCCTCTGACTGATATTGGACTGGAAAATTTTCTATCTGATTGGAAAAAACTAAAAACAGGAAATTCTGATATAAAAATTTAAAATCCGCATATTTTTAGTTATTCTGTGGCCAATTTTTTCAATATGATAAATTACTATCATTGATTTATGGGATGAATAATCTAAAATGCTTGAAAAATATTTTATAATCTGAATCCAATTCTTAAATCAATTTTATGGGTTAAAACTCTAAAAAATTGAAATTAGCATACAAATTATATCCAAAATTATATGAAATACAGGCTCCCTAGAAATCATCAAATTTTGACCATCTTGTAGACGATACAATACCAACAGATCAAGATCTCATGATGTCTCGTAATGTCACATGAAAAACAAATACCAGCGCATGATCAACATCATGCGCCAGATTCTCAAGAAAATGCATGTTCCTCTTTATTTGCATCCAAAATCAAAGCACACATTTTCAGTACATCAGCACATCATCATGCTTGTACTAAGGCAGTATGAGTCAAAAAGCTAC